>Ga0256834_1001884_pt1 | contig 13754 bp, 11 predicted proteins | sample 4281140metaG_FD_190536 | JGI IMG/M metagenome (GOLD analysis project Ga0256834, IMG submission 190536) | Hydrothermal vent microbial communities from East Pacific Rise, Pacific Ocean - 4281-140 | ecosystem: Environmental > Aquatic > Marine > Hydrothermal vents | place: Pacific Ocean: East...
CTCCCTAACAGATGCACCAATTTGTGCATCATCATAAAGGTCTAAATCCTCTTGTAAGAAATCAATCAACCTACCTTCTTTTTGAAGTAGTCCTAAAAACTGAACAACTACTGTCTCTGGATCAGGTCCTTGAGGAGCTACAGGCGCTGGGGTAACCTTTAGCTCTTCCTTTTTCTTTTCAACCTTGGGCTTTTCTTCCTTCTTAACCTCTGGCGCTTTCTTTTCTTTTGACACCTTTTTAGTCTTATCAACTCGTTCAAGCTCTTTTAGCCTAGAATTAAAAAGAGAGTTTGTAATAATAAAAAATATAATTCCAAGTACAGGAGGTGCACCTATAAGGGCTGGACCCATCCAATTCTTTAAAAATTCTTGATGGTAATAGACAACTGCTCCTCCAATTGCTGTTAAGATACCAAAGATAAAAACAGTGATAAAAAATAGTTGAACTCCTACTCCCCTTTTCTGTGACATTGCTCTTACCTCTTATTTAAATCACTTTTTATTTTATTTATACTTGGATATAAGATCAAAGCGAAGTATAAATATGGGACGATTAAGGGTCAAGTTTATTGACATAATGAAATAAAAAAATGAAATAAAAAATTTTGACAGAGGAGTGCTTATATGGGAAATCAGCCAGAAATCCCTTTTGATAAAGACAAACGTCTAAAAGACGATGATACATTTCAGTTTTCTTGCCACCCAGGCTTAGAGTGCTTTACAGGCTGCTGTTATGACCTAACCTTAGTCCTTACCCCTTATGATATATTTAGGCTAAAAAAACACTTGGGCATGAGCTCAGATGAATTTTTAAAGAAATATACCACTACACATGTTGGCCCAGAATCAGGACTTCCTGTAGTACAACTTAAGATGGAAGGAAGTTATCAAAAGTGCCCATTTTTAGATGAAGAAAAGGGATGTATGGTATATGAAGATAGACCTGGTGCCTGTAGGACATATCCTTTAGCAAGGATGGCTGTAAGAAGTAAAGATAAAGATGAAGTAGAAGAGTTTTATATGATTATCAAAGACCCAGATTGTCTCGGTTTTAAAGAAAAAAAGATATGGACTGTTAAAGAATGGAAAGAACATGAAGGCCTTGAGATATATAATCAAATGAATGACCTTTTTGGAGAGCTTCTTCAGGCAAGACAGCAGTCAGGAATAGCATACTTACATGCAGATCAAATAGAGCTATTTTATCTTGCATGTTATAATCTAGATGAATTTAAAAAGTTCTTTTTAGAAGGACCTAATCTTGATAGATACATGGAGCCGGAAGAGGTTATTGAAAAGATATCAAATGATGATCTAGAACTCTTTAAGTTTGCATTAAATTGGGCAAAAAAGAAGATATTTTCTGGAACTTGTAGTTTTTGTGCACTTAAAGGCAAGTGTCCTTCAAAGTAGAAGGATTATGGTTATAGTCCAGAATTTAGCTCCTCTAACTGTTTTTTAGAGGGGATTAAACGCGCAGTTATAAACATAAAAAGAGCAACTATTGCGCATATAAAAAATACCCATGGATAGCCATATTTAACCCATATAATACCTGCTATTGCAGGTGCCATCATAGAAACAACGTGTTCAAGGGAAAAACTTGTAGATATACAAGCTGTTAACTCCTCTGCACCCTCTACAATCTTAGATAGATAAGTTACATGTGCAGATCTTAAAAAAAATAGACTATCATCTAAGATATAGCAGGCATATAAACTTGGAATTACTAAATAAGCTGGCAGAATTTTATTAGCAAGTCCGTAAAAACCACATATTATCATAAGAGAAATTGCATCAAATGATAATACAACTTTTTCTCCAAATTTATCTATCATTCGTCCTAAAATAGGCTTAAGTGCTATACCAACTGCTGAAGAGATTATAAGTAATTTAGCCATTTGAGGTGCACTTTGATTATATATCCTAATTAATACCCAAGGACCAAAGACTAAAAATATCTGTTTTCTAACCCCAAACAATATTGCTAACATATAAAACAAGCTATATTTCTTCTTAAATACAAATTTTTTTCTGTGAATAGCAGTATGGGCTTGATCCTTTAAAAAGAAGACTGAAACAGCAGAAAGTAAGGTTATAACAGCAGCCAGATAATATAACTCGTCATATCCAAATCCAAAATGATCCATTCCTATCCATATGATTATCGCCCCAACAATTGTACCAAAACTCCTAAGACTCCTTACAATACCAAATATCTTACCTCGAGTAACAGGAGTGCTTAAGGCTACTGAAAAACTCTCTCTAATAGTCATAACAACATGTGCACCAACAGACCATACAAACAGCCAAAAGGTAACTGCTATTACCCCAGGGGCAAGAGTAGCTGCTCCCCATATGCCTACTGCAATAAGACACGTGGCTGCTATTAATATGCTTCTTTCACCAATATTAGAAAGAGGGGCTAAAAGAAGGATTAAAAGTGCACCAGGAAGCTCCCTAATCGTCTCTATAAAACCACGGCTTGAAGCAGAAATATTATAAATATCAGAAAGGAAATTATTAAGACTCCCAAAAAATATACCAGTTGCTGCAGCCCCTAAAAATGTGGACAACAAGAAGAAAATAATCTGACGGTCTCTTAAAAACCTTTCTTTAATAACATGGTTATTCATTACTCATATCTTATAAGGCAAACAGCATAAGCTGCCATTGCCTTACCCTCTCCTATAATACCAAGCCCTTCTGTAGTTGTAGCCTTTATGCTTACTTGGGAGATATCTATATTGCATGTGTTTGAGATATTCTCTCTCATTTTTTCTATATATGGAGAAACCTTAGGGGCTTGGGCAACTAAGGTAAGATCAATATTTACAATCTGCCATCTTTGTTCTTTTAGTATTTCTAGCACGTTTGATAAAAGAATGAGACTCGAAATATCCTTATAGGTAGGATCTGTATCAGGGAACAATCTACCTATGTCTCCCAAAGAAGATGCCCCAAGAAGTGCATCTATAAGGGCATGGATCATTACATCTGCATCAGAATGGCCTAATAGTCCCTTTTTATAAGGGATATCAACTCCACAAAGTATTAGTTTCCTTCCTGTCTCTAGTCTATGGACATCATAACCAAAACCCACTCTAAAAGGGAAAAGAGATTCTTTAGACTTAGGCATAAATGCCCCCATAATGGATAAATAAAAAAACGGAGGAAAAACCTCCGTTTTATTTTCATCTTCTGGAGCGGGAAACGGGATTCGAACCCGCGACTTCAACCTTGGCAAGGTTGCACTCTACCACTGAGTTATTCCCGCCCTTCTTCTTTTTGCGTCCAAAATAATAAATATGGTCGTGCTATATGTCAAGAGGATTTATGTAAAAGTAAATAAAATACATTAATCTCAATAGATAATAAGCCCTGCATAGCCAACTACCTGGCTATAACTACCATTTATATCGCCACTTGTAGCATATTTAACCAGTTCTGCCTTTGTTGCACCAAGATCTAGCGCAGCTACTAAAGTAACAGTAGTTGGGATCACTCCGCACATAGTGATATTGTTTGCCCTAACTGTTGTTAAAAGCCCCTTTGGATCAAGGGCTAAGATACGCTCTATTGCAAGACGATCCTTTGCCTCTGCTTGATCTACAGGTTCATAGTGGGTCATATCTGTACTTGCTACAATTAAAACTTTATAAGACGTATCCTTTATAGCTTTTGAAATAGAAAGTCCTATTTGTTCACATTCAGCATAGTTAAAGCCTGCTAAGCATATAGGAACAATAGAAACATTTGGATTTCTCTTTTGCAAAAAAGGAACTTGTACTTCTAGTGAATGCTCATAAAGATGTGCCTGTATGTCTTCTTCCAAAAAGGGGCAAATATCAACTATATATCTGGCTAGATCTTCTCTAATAGGAACAAGCCCTAAAGGTGTACTCCATGCACCCTTTACCATCACTGCACCAGGAGCGCCAATTCCGGTATGACTTGGCCCAATAATTATAACTGTATCAGGCACCCTCACCCTTGCATATACTGCACCTGCAACATGACCAGAATATATATATCCTGCATGAGGACTAACAACAGCAATTGCATCTTGAACAGGGGCACGGGTTGTTAATAAATAATCAAGTTGACGACTAAGCCTTTGGGGATCTTCATCATAAAATTGGTTTGCAACTGCTGGTGGTCTTATCATAATGAAACTCCATACTTAACTTGTCAAAATAAAAATATCGTTTGTAATTATATTGGTGAAAATTATAAATCACATGATTATAATATTTTAGCATATGAAAATTTAACAATTTTTGTCAAGTAATAAAAATATATTTTATAAAGATATCTTAGTTAATTATATAATTTTTTTATATATACTTAGAGTTTGCGTTTATTGAAGTTAACCTTGTACAACTAACTTTATATAACAACATAAAAATGGAAAAACTATATAATGAATATCACTTAAAAAGACTTATAAAATATTTCTTAATAAGAGATAAGAAATATACAAAACATCCAATATTAGAAAAATATTCTTACGAAATCATTAGAAGAGGCTCAGATATTGGTACACAAATAACTCTGTTAAACACGTGTACAAGACTTATGCCTATTGCTCAAAAAGAAATATTAGAATTAGATACAAAAAGTCAAGACTTAGCCTCTGGCAAAATATGGATTGCACAAAGTCTTACACATGCAAAAGGAAGAGCTAGTAGAAAATGGTGGGCTCCAAATGGTGGTATATATATGTGTATAGCAATATCCCCTCTTTTGCTACCTGAACATTGGGGACTGTATAGTATTGCTATGGGAGTATCCATCTGTGAAGCACTTTCTTTTTGGGGATTTAGTGCTCACATAAGATGGATAAACGATGTGTTAATAGATAACAAAAAAGTAGCAGGTGTCCTATCTCAAAGTTTTAATACCCCTAATACATTATCTACTTACATACTTTTTGGGATAGGTATAAACGTAAATATAACTCACTTTCCCAAAGATATATCCAATATAGCAACATCCTTAAGACTTAAATCTAACAAAAGACTACCACACATGAGATTAACTGCCCATGTTATATCAAGAATAATTTGGAATTTTGGGCTTACACATTTTTGGGAAGCTAGATTTTTAAATGAAGAAATATCTTTTAATCCATTAATATCATCATTTAAAAGATTCTCTGATACTATTGGTAAAAAAGTAATATTTGGATATGATGTAGAAAAGAAACCGGAATTAAAGGCATTAGTAGAAGACATAGATCAATTTGGGAGATTGAAACTTTTATTAAAAAATGGACAATCTTTAGTGGTAAATGCAGGAGAAATAAGATACCTTTAAAAAATAAAAAGTAAAAAAAACAAAATATGATAATAAAAAATAAAAAGACAATAGATATTAATAAACAAGTAGCAGAGGAAGTCTTTTTAATAGAACACTCTGGAGAATTACCTGAATTAGCTTTTTACAATTCTATCTACTACTTATGCGAGGATAAAGAAGGTCCAAGGGTTAAACTTTCAGAAGAAGATCTTTTGTCTCTAAAAAAAGCAGTGATAAAACAATACTTAAGAATAATAAAAAGAGATCTCACCCCATCTAATAAAAATAAAAGGATATATAGGGGAATTGAACGGGCTTGGATCAATTGGAACCGTCTTTTAAATTTTACAAATAAATTTAATCTAGATATATCTGAGGCTAAAAAAACAGTAAAAAGTCAATTAATTAATTTCTTAGAAAACGAGATAAAAGAATCCCTTACAAAAGGAAACATTAATCTAAATATTTCTAAAGAAGAACTAATAAATTTTTTAAAAAGCTTAGGGATAGAAGACATAACAATAAAACAACTTATAAAAAGATTATATTAGTTTTAAATATTTAAAAAGAGGTTTTTTAATGTTCCCAAATGACATGGGCTATAGTGATTGGGTTGTATTATTACTTTCTACTGCACTTGCAGGACTTATACTTATATTGGGACTAGTTCTTTTTTTACCCTTTTTTGAACCTATATGTTGGGCTATTATATTAGCTCTTTTTTTCTATCCTATTTATAAAAGACTACTTAAGCTTTTAAAAGGTTTAGACAGTCTTTGTTCTCTTTTGATGTGTATACTGATAGTCTTATTTATTATAATACCAGTATTTGCCCTCTTAGGTAGTGTTACATCAGAACTTATAAAAGTATATCATCAAATACAAACTCTTATTCAAAATGGAGGATTAAGCTTTAGTACTCAATCTGCTAACACTACTCTTGTTCATAAATTAATAACATGGGTTACTTCATTAGTTAAAGCCCATCAAACCACAATAGAACAACTTCTAAATACCATAACTAAAAGAATGGGGGACTTCTTCTTAAAACAAGGAACTGCGGTATTTAAAAATGTGGCTACTGTAGTATTTAAAGCAGCACTTATGTTAGTCACTCTCTATTATTTTTTTAGAGATGGAGAAAAGATGCTAGCTACCTTTAAGCAATTGTTACCACTTCCTCCTAAGCTAGCAGATAATTTTATGGATATTACTCACGATGTGCTTTCTGCAACACTTTATGGCAACATCTTAACGGCAGTTATACAAGGTGGATTAGGTATATTTATACTATGGATTCTTAACTTTTCTGCCCCTTTTTTGTGGGGTATGATAATGGGAATAGCAACATTTATTCCTATGGTAGGTACTGCTATTGTATGGGTACCTGCTACATTATACCTCTTTTCTACAGGACTATATCTAAAAGGCGCTATACTATTGGCATTTTCTCTAGCTATAATATCTCAAATAGATTACTTTTTAAGACCTTACCTGATAAGTGGAAAAACACAGATACATACTCTATTTCTATTTTTTAGTATACTTGGTGGGTTAAATGTGTTTGGTATGTTAGGATTGGTATTAGGTCCCTTGCTTTTAGCTCTATGTGTATCAATATTAGAAATATACAGAAAGAACTTCTTAAAAAGAATCTGAGTATTCCTTTAGCCTACAAATTTTTAATCTGTTGGAGCAAATATGACACGCCTTTTTGCGATAGGAGATATTCATGGATGTTATAGTCTTTTAAAACGCCTCTTAGAAAAACTGCCGATAGACTGGCAAACAGATAAACTTATATTCCTTGGAGACTACATTGATAGGGGAGAGGAAGTTAAAAAAGTTGTTGAAACTATAATAGATCTTAAATCAAGATATAAAGAGCAAATAATATGTCTCATGGGGAATCATGAAGATATGTTTCTTGAATATCTTAAAGGATTTAATAAAATACTGTATTTGACCTTAGGGGGAAATAATACTATAAATAGTTATGGCGGGATTCAAAATATTCCTGGCTCCCATATAGAATTTATTAAATCACTAGAACTAATATTTGAAACAGATGAATACATATTTGTTCATGCAGGACTTAGACCACATATTCCTGTAGAACAACAGAGTAAGGATGATCTTATCTGGATAAGAGAGTCCTTTTACGAATCAGATTATGATTGGGGAAAAACTATCATCTTTGGACATACTCCAATGGCAAGTCCTTTTATACGCCATAATAAGATTGGTATAGACACAGGTGCAGTTTATGGAGGGAAACTTACAGCTATAGAATTACCAAATATGAAATTTTATAGTGTAGGCTGGGATGAAATATAAAAACATAAGAATGTGAGGTATAGGTATGACACGTAATCTTAGCTGGAGAGAGATTGACAAACTAAGAGAAAAACCAAGGAGGCGTGAAGTAAAAAGTGCACTTGAAAGAGCATTAGAACGTGATCCAAGATTAAAGAAAAAATACCTTGAAGAAGCAGAAAAATTATTTATGGGACCCAAGGGAAGCCCTGAACATTCAAAAGACTTGCAAGCAATTCATGATAAATATGGTACAAAAGACTTTAAAAAGGTAGTAAAAAAGTACATATCCCGCTACGGGATGCCAGATGATTGGAGTACTCTTATCTTACTTTTAGATGTAAAAGATCCATCAATAATAACAAATGCAATAAAAGAATTATTAAAACAATCTAAAAATAAAAATAGTATAGAAAAAAAAGGAGTTATAAGCAAACTAAAGGTTATTTCTATGACAGAAACAGACCCCTCTATACTTGAAACAGTTGAACAAGCATTAGCTGAATTGTAACAGTGAACAATACAGACTTAAAATTAGAACAATGGAATTTTCTCTTAGATGATTACTTATCTAGGTTAAGTGTAGATAAAGGGCTAAGCCAAGCTACTATTGAAGCATATAGTAATGATATTTTAGACTTTATAGATTTTATAATAAAACAAAAAATAAAAGAGCCAAAAGAGATTGATTCTTACCATATATTACTTTGGTTAAAAAAACTTCGAGAAAGGGGAATCATAGCTACATCTATAGCAAGAAGGCTTTCTTCCTTAAGAGGATTTTTTAAATTTCTTGTAAAAGAATATAATTTAGAAAAAGATCCCATCTCTAATATTACTTCCCCAAAATTAGGGAGAAAATTACCTATAGTACTCAGTATCTCAGAAGTAGAAAGACTCCTTGAACAACCTAATATAAAAAATCCTAGAGGACTTAGAGATAAAGCCCTATTAGAACTTGTGTACGCATGCGGACTTAGAGTGTCAGAAGCTGTAACCCTTAAAATGCCCCAAATAGAATTTTCTACTGGTTTCTTAAGAGTATTTGGTAAAGGAAATAAAGAAAGAATTATACCTATAGGAGAAATAGCTATCTATTGGATAAAAAAATATATTAGTGAGGCAAGACCAATATTACTTAAAAATACACAAAGCATGTATGTTTTTATTGGGAATAAAGGTAGACCAATTTCTAGACAAAGATTTTGGCAAATTCTTAAAAATTATACCATAAAAGCAGGTATATCAGAAAATGTAACTCCTCATGTGTTAAGACATTGTTTTGCCACTCACCTTTTAGAAGGTGGAGCGGATCTCCGGGTTGTACAAATGCTTCTTGGACATGCATCACTTTCTACTACTCAGATATATACTCATCTAAATCTTAGTTACTTAAGACAAATACATAAAGAATTTCATCCAAGAGGATAGCAAAGCTATTTATGTCCATTGGGATAAAATAGTACTCAATTCATTTAAAGTAAAAGGCTTTTTTAGAATATCTACTACACCAGGTAAGTCTTTAAGCTTTTCTTCTTCAATTAACCCCCCCATAATAATAACTTTCACATCAGAACTTATTTTCTGTATATTCTTAGCAACCTCCTCACCATTTATCTTAGGCATGTTTAAGTCTAAAAATATTAAATTAAGTTGATCTTTATACTTATTAAAAAGCTCTAGAGCTTCTTGTCCATCATATGCTATGATTGCTTCATAACCCAATAGACTAAGAGTTTGTTCAAACAGGTTAGCTATTAAAGTATCATCTTCTGCAACAAGTATCTTATTTTTCTTTGTTTCACTAAATGAAAATACCTTATCTTTTTTCTTTTCCAGTGATATATCAGGCATTTTGGCTTTATATTTTAAAGGTAAATATATAGTAAATGTTGTACCCACCCCTTCTTTACTATCAACAGTAATAAAACCCTGATGTTTTTTTATGATATTATAGCAAATTGTCAATCCTAATCCACCAGATTTTTCTCTTTCTTTTGTAGTTACAAAAGGATCAAATATACGATTTATTAACTCAGGCTTTATACCACAACCTGTATCTTTAATCTGTATTTTACACCAATCTATTCCTTTACTTGTATGTATATCAGTTTTAACTATAAGTTCTCCTTTACCATTCATAGCCTGAATAGCATTTATACACATATTATAAATTACTCTTTGTATCTGTGCAGGATTTCCATCTATTATTAAAGGAGAGGGGAATAATTCAGTATGAATATTTATAAACTTAATATCCTGCATGGTACTAAGTGTTAAAACCTGTGGAATTAATGTATTAATATCAAATTCTTCTTTAGTTAAAGGAAGATCACTTTTAGCAAAAGATAATATTTGTTTAGTAAATTCTGATGCCCTATCTGCTGCTTGTTCAATCTTATTAATAATTCTTTCTATGTTAGGATCTGATATCTTATTTTTAAGCTCTAATTTTAGAAGTTCTATATGACCTAGAATACCCCCTAAGAGATTATTAAAGTCATGTGCAATACCACCTGCCATAGTACCTAGGGCTTGCATTTTTTCAGCTTGTCTTAACTGATCTTCTATCTCTCTTTGACGAGTTATATCTATTGCTGTAACTATAGCAAATTTTATATGATTTGATTCATCCCTTATAAACTTTCCACTCCAGAGAATAATCTTTTCTTCTCCATCTTTAGTTTTTATCTTTAGCTCTCCATGACGAGGAGCCGCTTTTGGATTTAATAAGAATGACTCAATAAATGGTTTTCTTTCACTCTCAGATAAAAATATGTCCCAAACATATTCTCCTTTTACTTCTTCTTCTTTATATCCAGTAATTTGTTCTGCTGTTTTATTAAATCTTATTATTTTACCTATACTATCTAAAACTATGATAAATACATTAGCATAGTCAATTATTGTTTCATTAAACTGTTGAGTTTCTGTTAGTTTTTTCTCTAACTGTTTAAAGTTAGTAATATCATTTACTACTGTAGCAATAATATCAATTTCACCGCGCTCTTCATCAATGACAGGACGTTTAATTATAGAAAAATACTTTTCACCTACTCCTTCACAGTATTTACGCCAATGTCCTGTGACAATAGTTTTATTGGCCAGCGCCTCTTTTTCAAGTTTTTCACACAAATCAATATCTATAAGACAGGATATATCTGGATATATAGAAGCTAATTCTCTTGTAGTCTTACCAGAGTAATCTCCAGTAATATTAAAAGTATCAATAGTTGCTTGATTTGCTAAAAGCCATTTACCATTTCTGTCTTTTAATACTATAATTTCTGGTATGATATTTAAAATATTAAAATATAGTTTATGCCTGATTGGTGTAGAAACGAGTCCATCGTAAATACCAGGAAGCAATAATCTATTTTTATGGATAATTATTATATAATAACATTTTTTATTAATGAATATAGCTTTAATAGATAAATATATAGTTTGCTTTTTGCCTTTTATATTAGAAATATCTGTTTTCCAAGTAATGCCTTTTCTAAGAGTAAATAAATTTTTTATTGAGGAGAAAAATATAAATAAAGTTGAAGGAATAATTTTATTTATATATGATCCTAAAATATCCTCTTTCTTCTTATCAATAATATTTGCAGCTTTTTGATTGATATATATTATCTTACCATCACAATCTAATATACATACACCATCACTTGAAGTCTCAAGATATATCCTAAGTAATAGATCCAACTCCGCTGGAGAAGACTGTGAGACATCCATCCATAGCCCCCTTTACAGATTTTATAAAAACTACAGCTATATTTAATATATATTTCCGTCCCAGCTTAATGGATCATTTCATTTTCTGCAGAAATTGTCAATAGTTTATCTATTACTTTCTTAAGTTCTTCAAATTTATATGGTTTAGTAACAAATGCACAAAATCCATATTGTTTATATTTAGCAAATATAGGATCATTAGAGTAACCACTTGATGCAACTGCTTTAATATTTTTATCTATTTGTTTGAGCACATTAATTGCTTCAATACCCCCCATACCACCGCGTATAGTTAAATCCATTATTACTATATCAAAAGGTTCTCCAGTTGTGATAGCATTTTTATAAGTAGTAATTAATTCTTGACCATTCTTAACGGTAAATACACGATGACCTAATTTTTTGATCATTTGTTCACAAACATCTAAGACTATCTCTTCATCATCCATTATAAGAATTTTTGCATTTTTTTTAATATATGTATTAGTAGTATTGTTATTTTGTTCATCAGTTATATTAGCTTTTATAGTTTTATTAGCAGCTGGTAAATAAATAGTAAATTTAGTCCCTTTACCTACAATAGAATCAACAGATATATGTCCATCGTGACGTTTGATTATAGAATAGACTATAGCTAATCCTAACCCATTGCCTTGAGATTTAGTTGTAAAATAAGGATCAAAAATTCGTCCCATATGTTCTGGAGGTATACCAATTCCTTCATCTTGTATCACTATTTTAATATATCTCCCTGAGGGTAAGAAAGGAAACTTTTCAGAATCAATTGTAGTATTTTGGGCTTTAATATATATCGTTCCACCCTTTGGCATAGCTTGATTAGCATTTATAATAAGATTGTTAATTACTTGATTAAACTGACTAATATCAACATCAGCACTCCATAAATCAGAGTCTATATCAAGTTCATAACTCACTTTTGATCCATGAAGAGAAAATCTAACAGTATCTTCTAGAATTTTAGCAATTGAGGTAGTACTTTTTACAGGAGCTCCACCTTTAGAAAATATTAATAATTGTTGAGTAAGCTCTCTAGCTTGTATTGAAGCTGCTTCTGCAGCGTCAAGTCTCTCAATAAGCTTATAATTATTATCTGCAAATAATTTAGCCAGTGATATATTACCTAAAATGCCTGTTAATATGTTGTTGAAATCATGAGCAATACCACCTGCTAATATAGCAATAGACTCAATTTTTTGAGATCTTAATTGCTCCTCTTCCAACCTCTTTCTATCTGTAATATCTGTTAAAACAATAACTACTCCTAAAATTTTATTGTATACAGATATGATAGGAGCACATGTAACACTAAAGTAGTGCACTATATTATTGTTATCTTTAAAGCTATATGTTTCTGGTGGTTTAATAATATCTTTCTGTTTAATAACCGATAAAGCTATATCTGTTAAAGAAGTATTACTTGGTAACATACTATTAAATATAATTAATTCTTTTAAAGATTTACCTTTTAGTTCATCAATTGATTTACCAATTAACTCTTCGGCTCTAGAATTTACAAATAGAATCTCTCCTTTAGTATTAATAGTAATAATTACATCAGCAATTGAATTTAATATTATAGCTAATTTCTCCTTTTCTTGAGCTAACAATTCCTTAGTCTCTGTTAAATTTAAAATATTCAATTTTAGCTGATTTAACATAGTTTTAAAAGTAGCAGCAAATTGTCCAATTTCGTCATCAGATTCAATATTAATATCTACATTAAAATTGCCATGTGTAATTTCTTCTGATATTTTCTTTAATTTATTGATAGGATTAGTTATATAATCTGCTAGTATAAACGATAGTATAATTACAAGAGATGCTCCAATAAGTGAAATAATTAATATATTATACTCTAAATATTTAAACTTTTTATGTAAATCTCTCAAAGAATAACCTAATTCTACGTAACCTAGTACTTTGTTATCTACATATACTGGAACAAATATTTTATATAAATCGTTATTTTTACTATAGGAAATATAATATTGATTGCATTTTAATTTAGGAATATAATTTTTTATATTTAAATGTCTATTTATATATTTTATATTAGTGTCTACTAATGTATTACCAGATGTATCTTTTATACTGATATATTCTATATTACGTCTATTTTTTAAAAATTCAATATAGTTAAATAGAGAAACATAGTTATTTATAAGAAAAGCTTGCTTAGCATGATCAGCAATAATTTTAGCAAATGTAATACCATCTTGTTCAATTTCTTTATTTAGAATTAATTTTTCTTTATTAATAGAAAAAATTACTATAGTTGTTGTTATAAGAAATACTACTAAACTAAAAGAAAGTAATATTTTTGTTTTAATTTGCATATCTAAGATTCCAGTAATATATCTATTTAAGGTATGAACTAT
>Ga0256834_1001885_pt1 | contig 13752 bp, 10 predicted proteins | sample 4281140metaG_FD_190536 | JGI IMG/M metagenome (GOLD analysis project Ga0256834, IMG submission 190536) | Hydrothermal vent microbial communities from East Pacific Rise, Pacific Ocean - 4281-140 | ecosystem: Environmental > Aquatic > Marine > Hydrothermal vents | place: Pacific Ocean: East...
TGGGAGTAATTAAAAAGATTACAAGTTATGGTATGTTTGTAGATGTTGGTGGAGTTGATGGCTTGGTTCACTACAGCGAAATTAGTTACAAAGGTCCTGTGAATCCCTCTAATCTTTATGACGAGGGCGAAGAGGTAGAAGTTAAAGCAATTAAATATGATGAAGAGAAGAGGCATCTTTCTCTATCTATAAAAGCAGCTATTAGTGATCCTTGGGATGATCTAGCAGAACAACTTGAAGTTGGAGATGCGGTAAAAGTTCTTGTTAGTAACATTGAGCCTTATGGTGCATTTGTTGATTTAGGAAATGATGTAGAAGGTTTTTTACATGTTTCTGAAATCTCTTGGGATAAAAACATTAAACATCCAAAAGATTATCTTGAAGTAGATCAAGAGATTGATGTAGAGATAGTTGAAATGGATTTTGAAAAGAGAAAACTTAGAGTATCACTGAAGAAAATTCTTCCAAAACCATTTGAAGGTTTTACAAAAAAGTATAAATCTGGAGATATTACAAAGGGTGTTGTTACAACTATCACAAACTTTGGTGCATTTGTGAGAATTGACAGTGTTGAAGGTTTGCTTCATAATGAAGATGTTTCATGGGATAGAAGTCAAAAGTGTAGAGATGTATTGACTGAGGGTGATGAGGTAGAGGTAAAAATTGTTAGAATTGATTATGAAAAAGAGAAGATTTCATTGAGTAAAAAAGACCTTGAAGAGAGTCCTATTGATTTGTTTGCTAAAACTCATAAAAAAGGTGACTTAGTTATTGCAAAAGTTAGAGATAAAAAAGAGTTTGGTGTTTTTGTAGAGCTTGAAGATGGAGTAGACGCATTGATTAGACACGAAGATCTCGGTGAGAAGAAAGCTGATGATTTAGAGATCGGTGAAGAGATTGAAGCAGCTATATCTTTTATTGATACTGATAAAAACAGAATTAGATTATCTGTAAGAAATGTAACTCGCATAAAAGAAAAAGCTGAAATGGATGCTTACAATAATGATGAGAGATCAACTTTAGGTGATGTTTTAGGAGATCAGCTTAAAAAAGGTTAATAGTGAAAAAAAGATATCTTTATCTTATTTTTATTAGCTTAAGTGTCGTAGTTGTACTTTTGATTGCTTTAATTTTTAAGCTTCAAAAGACAACTAGCGAAGTAAATATAGTCATAACCCAAGACACTGGGGAAGAAGAAAATATGGAAATTCTTAAAAGTGTACAAAACTACAAAGACAGTTGGATAACAAAAATAAAAAATACTCAAGATAAAAAAGATTATTCATATGCCGTTGAAATATTTCATAAAGAATTTTAAATTATAGACATGGGGAAAAAATGCAAACAAAAAAAATAATAGTATGTGATGCAATACATCAAAGCGGCTTAGAGATACTAAAATCTTGTCCAAGCATAGAGTTTATAGATGCATCAAAAATTGCAAAAGATAAGTTATTGGAAATGGTTGGAGAGTATGATGTTGCCATTACAAGAAGCTCGACTGATGTTGATCAAAAATTTATAGATGCTGCCACAAACTTAACCTCGATAGTAAGAGCAGGTGTTGGTGTTGATAATGTTGATATTGATGGATGTAGTAAAAAAGGTATAGTTGTTATGAATGTACCAACTGCAAATACAATAGCGGCAGTTGAACTTACAATGATGCATCTTTTAGGAAGTGCTAGAAGCTTTTGTGGTGCAAATAACCACCTAAAAATTGATCGTGTATGGAAAAGAGAAAAGTGGTATGGAATAGAGTTAAAAGGCAAAAAACTAGGAATTATCGGGTTTGGAAATATCGGTAGTAGAGTAGCAAAAAGAGCATCTTCATTTGAAATGGATATTGTGACATATGATCCGTATATCGACCCTGTGAAAGCTATTGATTCAGGTGTTTCATATACAACTAGTTTTGATGATATTTTAGCATGCGATTTTATCACTATTCATACGCCTAAAAATAGTGAAACAGTTGATATGATAACTGAAGTAGAGATATCTAAGATGAAAGATGGTGTAAGGTTAATAAATTGTGCGAGAGGTGGTTTATACAACGAGGATGCACTTTATGATGGATTAAAAAGTGGCAAAATTGCTTATGCTGGAATTGATGTTTTTGCAAAAGAGCCAGCAACTGACCATAAATTGTTAGATCTTGAGAATATCTCTGTAACACCACATCTTGGAGCAAATACTCGTGAGTCACAGGAAAAAATAGCAACCCAAGCAGCAGAACAGGCGATAAGTGCAGCAAGAGGAATTAATTATCCTAATGCATTAAATCTTGCTTTTAAAGAGAGTGAGATGCCAGAGTTTGTTAAGCCATTTTTAGAACTTGCTCAAAAGATAGGCTATATTGCTGCACAGATAAATGTAGGACATATTAAATCTTTAAAAATTACAGCTGAGGGAGATGTCTCAGAGTATCTTGACTCTTTGACTACATTTGCACTAGTTGGTTCACTAAAAGAGTCATTGGGAGAGAAGATAAACTATGTAAATGCAGAGTTTGTAGCAGATGAGAAATCTATTGATGTTTCAAGTATAAAAGTACCAAATACTAGCGAGTATAAAAATAAGATTGAGATTGCATTAACAACTGATAAAAAATGTATCTCAATTGGCGGTACAGTTTTTGATGAGGGAATTGAAAAAATTGTACATGTAAATAAAATAAAACTAGATTTTAAACCAAAAGGTAGAATGATTTTCTTTTCAAACAGTGATAAACCAGGGGTTATTGCAGATATTTCCAACACTTTGATGAAAAATAGTATAAATATTGCTGACTTTAGACTAGGTCGAGGTGAAAAAGATAATGCTCTAGCTGTTATACTAGTTGATGAAGCAATAAGTAAAAAAGTGTTAAAAGAACTTGAAGATATTAAATATTGTAATTGGGTATCATACGCAATAGTATAATAAAATCTTATATTAAAAAAAGTTATTTTTAATAAAAATATAAGTAGCGATGGGGTAGAATCTCCTATTCTAAAAATAGGAGATTCTTTGAAAAATAGACTTTTATATTTTTTGCTACTTATTTCTACTCTTATTTGGGCAGATAATAATGCAACTTATGAAAACTTAACTTTGTCAGATGCATTGGAAATTGTCCAAAAAGATAATTTAGAGATAAGTATTGCTAAATTTGATAAAGATGTAGCTTCGCTTGGGACTAAAGTTGCCAATGGTTATAGTTTTGGTAAGTTAGATGCTGAGATTATGGGACTTAGATCTAATGACGCTGGAAATGTATTTGGTTTTAAGCTTCAAAGTAGAGAAGCTACATTTGGAGATTTAGGTTTTAGTGATTTTCTTGGTGGTATTAGCCAAGCTATTAGTAGTTCTGCTGGTGATTTTGCTACATTCTCACAAATGATGAGTAATCCACAGATGAGTGATAGTTTGCTAAGCACTATTCCCAATGATTTAAATTTCCCAGATACAAGGAATCATTTTGATGTTAAATTGATTTATATGCTTCCTCTTTATACCGGGGGGAAACTTGCAAGTTATAGAGCGATTTCAAAAAAAATGGTTGAGATGAAGAGCTTGGATAAGGAAAAGATTAAAGCATTAAAGATATTTGAAGTTCGTAAAACTTACTATGATATCTCCCTTCTATATAAATTTGAAAAAGATTTAGAACTTATCAAAAATAACATTGAAAAGTTAAGAGATGCAACTATCTCTTTTCGTCAAGAGGGATATGCAAAAGAGACAGATATTTTAGAGGTTGAATCTAAATTATCAAATGTAGAAAGAATGTTTTTTCAAGCACACGCAAATAGAGAACTCTCATATCAATTTTTAAGCTTTTTATTAAACTCTGAAGTGAAATCCATTAAAAAAGTTTCATTAGAAGAGTTGGAGTGTAAGCTTACATTGGACGAAGTATTAGATTCAAATAGTGATATCAAAAAAGCAAAACTGGGTTTAAAAATTCAATCTAAAATGGTTGATGTATCAAGGGCAAGTTTTAAACCAGAAGTTGGTGCATTTGCAGAGTATGGCAGTAGTGATGATAAGTTTTTAAATGATTTTAAAGAGAAAGATAGATATACATTAGGAGTACAAGCAAAACTAAATATCTTAAATGGTGGCGTTGATAGTGCAAAACTACAACAAGAGAAGATAAAACTATTAAAAGTCAAAAAACAGGTAGAACTTGCATCTAAAGGTATATCTTTACAATATAAAAAGATAAAAACAGAGATATTTAACCTTGATAAACAGATAGAGAGTATAAAAAAAGAGAAAGAGTTAGCTCAAAAGATATATACAGCATATCAAGAGAGATACAAAGAAGGGTTAGCCTCAATCAACGATGTAGTGATAAAGCAGTCACTTCAAATTGAAAAACTTTTAAAGCTTTTGGAGCTACAAAACAGTAGATTACAAAAACTTTTACAAATCCAGAAAATGGCACATTAGGAGATAGTATGAAAAAATTTTTAGTTTTGATAATATTAGTAACCACATATATAAATGCAGCACAATTTGAGTTAGCGGCAACGGTAGTTTCAGATAATAGCAAGATGTTAACAAGTAGATATATGGGATTTATAAGAGCAGTTCATGTAGGTGAAGGTGATATGGTAAAAAAAGGAGATCTTTTATATGAGATAGATTCTAAAGAGATTGATAGTGCTAAGGCACAAGTTGAGTTAGCAATACAGCAAGCCATACTTTCACTTGGAATGTACCAAAGTCAATATACAAACCTAATATTAAATCTTGAACGAAATAGAAGATTATATGCCAAAGATATTGTTTCAAAGTTTCAACTTGAAAATTTGGAACTTGGAGAGAAAAACCTAAGGGATATGATAAAAGTTGCCAAAAAACAAGTTCAACAGGCAAAAGCAAGACTTAAAGAGGTTGAAAATCAATACAACTATTTAAGAGTAAAAGCACCAAATGATGGTGTAATTGTTCAAAAAAATATTAACGAAGGTGAGATGGCTATGCCTGGGATGCCAGCTTTGATACTTACAGATTTGAGTCGGTTAAAAATTGTTACTGAAGTTTCTGAGAAAAACTTGCAATATATTAAAATTGGTAAAGAGGTTTCTGTTTCTGTGCCATCAGTAAATCTTGAAACAACGGGTAAAATTGCTTCTATTATTCCAAATTCAAATCCTATGACACACTCATTTAAAGTAAAAGTTAGTTTTGATTGGGGTGATAAAGTTATCTATCCTGGAATGTATTCAAAGATATCATTTAAGTAAAAAGGTAAAAAATGCAAGAGAAAGATATATCACATATCAAAGTTACTGATTATGCTGGTAAGTTGGCAAAAGCGTTTATTTATAATCCCTTAACTCCAATTTTAGCAGTATTTTTGTTGGCTATTGGCTATCTGTCATTGGTTATTATGCCAAGAGAAGAAGACCCGCAAATCGCTATAAGTGGTGGTACAGTTATGGTTGTACTCCCGGGTGCATCTCCAAAAGAGGTGGATAATATCATAGTAAAGCCACTAGAGAGAAAACTTCGTGAAATTTCAGGAGTAGAGCATATTTATGGTGTGGCAACAGATAATGTTGGAATTATCAATGTCATGTATAAAATAGGCGAAAATAGAGAAGATTCAAATCTAAAACTCTATGATAAAGTTATGCAAAATATGGAGTTTATGCCAAAAGGTGCGATGCAACCTTTGATAAAGCCTTTTGATATCGATATAGATGTTCCTATAGCTACTGTAGCCTTTTATCTCAAAGATAATTCAACACTTAAAAATGTAGACTTATTCAAAAAAGTAAAAGATATTCAACAGAGTTTTAATGAAATAGAACATGTTTCAAAGACTACACTAAAAGGGGAGCATAAAGAGCAGTACAATGTTCAAGTTGATCTTCATAAGCTTTCAGGATATCATCTATCTCTTGGGCAGATTATGGAGGCACTGAAATCTCTTGCTGTAAATGTTCCTGATGTGAAAAATAGTGTAGGTGATGGAAAAATTGTTATCTTTGGTGTTAAAAATGCAATTAATAGTGTTGAAGATGTCGGAAATGTTATCGTTGCATCTTATATGAATTCACCAATATATCTTAAAGATATTGCAATGGTTGAAAAATCGTATGATACTCAAAATTATAAATCTGCGGAAATAATTTATAAAGATGGAGATAAGTTTTCAAAAACAAAAGAGCAGATAACACTCTCTATATCAAAACTAAAAGGTACAAATGCTGTTACAGTTTCAACAGCGGTTACTGATAAACTTCAAACTTATGAAAAAGCATTAGCAGAAGCTGGTATTGGGTATATGATAACTAGAAACTATGGAAGTCGTGCTGATGAGGCTGTCAATGAGCTTGTTAGCCATCTTGTCATTACTATTTTAATTATTGCTGTTGTTTTGGTTATTGCTCTTGGTTGGAGAGAATCTTTGATAGTTACTTTTACAGTTCCTGCTATATTAGCTATAACTTTGTTTATCGCTTATCTAACTGGGCAAACTATAAATCGTATCACTCTTTTTGCATTTTTGTTAAGTCTTGGGCTTTTAGTGGACGCTGCTATCATAGTAATAGAAAATATTCATAGACATATGCATTCTCATGACGCAGTAGATAGAGAAAAGTCAGAAATCATGATAACTGCTACTGATGAGATAGGAGCTCCTACAAATATCGCAACATTAGCTATCATCTTGACGATGGTTCCTATGGCATTTGTAGGTGGAATGATGGGTGAATTTATGAAACCGATACCCTATAATGTTCCTGTTGCACTTTTTGCATCTCTAGTTATCGCTTATATATTTACGCCATATTTGGCAAATTTGATGTTAAAAAAACCGACGATGCACCACCATAAACACCATTTTCAAAAAGATAAACTAGAGGATAATAAATCATGAAGTGGCTAGAAAACCTGATATATAATATAAATGGAAGTGGATTTAAGCGAATGTTGGTCATCGTATTGACCTTTGTTGCACTTGGACTCTCTATTCTTACTTTACCTTTGGAGCTTGTAAAAGCTAGAATGCTTCCTGGAAAAAGTACAAATACTTACTCAATTTATGTTGATACTCCAACAGGGAGCTCGATAGAGGAGACCAAATCGGTAACAAATTGTGTTTTGGATATCTTAAAAAGTGAGAATGAAGTTCTAAATGTAGAAGTTTTTCTTGGACAAGGCTCCCCACTAGATTATGCAGGTCTTGTAAAAGGCTCAACACTAAAACAGGGTGAGAATGTTGCCGAAATTGTAGTTAATCTAACAGATAAACATAGTAGAGATGAAGCTTCATTTTTGATGGTAAAAAGGCTTCGTCCAGTGATACAAAGTAAGTGCGAATTCAAAGAAAATACAAGTATAAAGATGATAGAACAACCAGCCGGTCCTCCAACTCTTGCATCTATTGTTGTTGAAGTATATGCACAGAGTGAAGAGTCTATTCGAGATATGTCTGGCAAAGTTGCCAAGATATTATCTGAAACTGAGGGTTTAGTAGATGTTGATATCATGCAAGATGAAAGATATACCAAGTATGAACTCATAGCTGATAGTGAAAAGATAAGCCGTTCAGGGGTATCACTAGAACAGTTAAACAATATCTTATATCTTGCGTTTGAAGGTATGGAAATTGCTGTTAAAAATTCACAAAATTCACCTGATCAAATACCTATATTTTTAGTTTTAAGTGATGAGAGTAAAAAGCTAGATAGTTTTTCAAAAAAAGCACTTGAAGCAAAACTTTCAGCATTGAAACTTATGAATAAAAAAGGAATGATGGTTCCTGTAAATGAACTAGTATCGGTTAAAGAGGCACAAAATAGTCCAACAATCTTTTCAAAGAATTTAAGAAAGATGGCAAATGTTCTCGCTGAAACAGACATGGTAAGCCAACTCTATCCTCTTCTAGCTGCAAGAAACAAAATGATAGAAGTTTTTAGCAAAGATTATGAAGTTTCAAAAGTCCCTGGAATGTCTACTTATATGTTTGATTTAACTCTTGTAGATAAAAAGAGTGGTGAAGAATTTTTACTTAGATGGGATGGAGAGATGAAAGTCTCACTTGATACCTTTAGAGATTTGGGTGGAGCTTTTATAGCAGCACTTGTTTTGATATTTTTGTTGCTTGTTATCTACTACAAGAGTTTTGCTATTAGTGGTATTATCTTAGGAGGTAGCTTTTTATCTATTATTGGGGTGCTTATAGGACATTGGGTTGCAAATTGGTTTACTAGTGAAACATTCTTTTTAACTGCTACTTCATTGATAGGATTTATAGCATTGATGGGAATTAGTTCTAGAAATTCGCTTCTTTTAATCGATTTTACAAAGTCATTGATGAAAGATAAAGGAATGGAAAAAAGAAAAGCAATAGCAACTGCAACTGCAACAAGAGCCACACCAATTCTTTTAACAGCAGTAGCCATTATACTAGGTTCAGCACTTTTAGCAACCGATCCTGTATTTGGCGGATTGGGGGTCGCTTTAATCTCTGGTACAGTCGCTGCAGTTGCAGTGTCACTTATTTTTGTACCTATACTTATGTTTAAAACGAAAGCAATATAACAGGATTAGGGGCATTATCTTTATAATTAGAGATGCCCTTAAGAAACTTTTTATCTTTTTACTATTATAAAATTAAATATATTGTATTTATGCCTATTTAATCATAAATTTTTATAATAATTTATATTATGCTTAAAATATATAATTGAAGTCCAGAATCTTTAATTTAGTTAATAAAATGGCAAATAAGTTAATTATATTTAATTAAATTTAAGAAAAGTATGTTACAATTTCAGTCAAGCAATCTTAAAACATTAAAGGAGTTGAAATGAAGTTTGCAAAACTTAGTATAGCTGCGTTAGCAGTAGTAGGATTTAGTAGTAGTGCGGTGGCATTGGATATGAGTGGTGTTACAGCGAAACCATATGTAAAAACAAAATTATTTTATGAGACAGTGAGTGTAGATAGTCAGGTTAATGCTAATGATACAGATTTTTTTGCTAAAGATCCGTTTGGTAATTCTTCTGGGCAGGCTATGGTAACTGCTGGTATTACTGGTGCACTTGACAGTTGTTGGGGATATGGTTTTGAATACAATATTGTTGATACATTAGGTCTTGAAAATAATCTCGTTTCTAATACAAGAATGGGTTGGGGAAGAGAGAGTCAAAATGAAATTGCTACGGGTGGTGGGACACTTCCTGAAATAGTAGCTGGTGCTGTTGATACTCAGGATTGGGCAAGTCAGGCATATGTGACATACAGCGCATGTGGAACTATTCTGTCAAATACAACATTTAAAATTGGTCGACAGTTTTTAGATACACCATTAGCATTTACAGAAAAGTGGAACTTAGCTCCAAATAGTTTTGACGCAGTTGTTGCAATTAATCAAGATATTAAAAATGTTACACTTGTTGGTGCATATATTGGAAAAGGTAATGGAGTATATGGCAGGGTTACAAACGGTGATAGATTTGAATCTTATGGTTCAGGTAAAGGTGCATATGCCGTTGGTGCACTTACTAATTTAATTGATGGTTTGCCAATTAACGCATGGTATTATGAATTACCAAGTTTAGCAACAGCCGTATGGGCAGATGCTGGTTATACATTAAAAGTAGCTGATGATATGTCATTTGGTCTTGGTGCTCAATATGGTTTGATTAATCCGTCTGATACAGCGTATAATGGTGTGGATGATACAAGTGGATATGGTGTAAAAATCGGTGGAAAAATCAGTATGTTTGATGTAATGGCAGCTTATACAAGTATGGATGATAAGGGTGCAGTAGCACTTGCAAATACAGCAACTATGAAGAGCTTAAAAGGTAAGAAAACAAAACTTTATACAGCAGGTATCTATACTGATGGTGCACATGTAGGTATGCCAGGTTCAGATGCTATGAAGTTTAAAGCTTCTGCAAAAGTTGACGGTATTGGTAAATTTATTGTTCAATATATCAATAATGAAAATAAAGGAAATAATTTATTAGATGTTGATGAAATTGATGTAATTTTAGCTACAAAATTAGCAGGTATTGGTGCAAAAATTATTTATATGAATAGAGATTATGATCAAGCAAGTGAAAATGATTCTCAACACATTAGAGTTATCCTTTCTAAAGATTTCTAAGAAAAGATACTTTCTCTTAACAAAGGGCTTTTGCCCTTTGTTTATTTTCCTCTAAAAAATCACAAAAAATTCTACAATAACTAAAACACCAAATAAAATATTAAAAAAGTTCTTCTCTCTATTTAAAAATGCTAAACGAAACCGTCTTATAGAATCACCTCTACCGCCCCTTGTCAGGGTATTTTTTACAAATGTTTTTTTATGAACCTCTAAATTTTCAATCTGTTCATCTGTTAGTGGATTTTTCCCTTGTGAAACTAAGAAAAGTGAATACTCTCTATTTAAGAAACGAGCTACACCTGGGGTGATGTCTTTATGGTCTATAAGTTTATCAAGAGAATTAGCTACAATAGCTCTAGCTTTTAGGATGTTTATGCCTAAAAATAGATGAAGAGCAAGTGCGGTAATGGTAAGATTTATATTTATGTTGTAAATTATAAATGCAGTCAAAATGCAGGTAGAAAATACAAATAGAAATGTTATAAAGTCATATCTACTTATTGTCTTAATTATATTATTTTTATCAGTACTTGCGATATTTATCCAAGTTTGATAATCATTTAACTGTTTCTTTATTGCAAAAATCATATCTTTTAAACCTTTTAATTTTTAAATCGACAAAGATTAAAAAAACTATATATTATTTGGTTATAATCCCCATATGACAGTTGATAATTATAATAAAAAGATAGAACTACTCAAAAAATATGCTCATTCCTACTATGTTGAGGATAATCCACTTATTACAGATGAAGAGTATGATAAGCTTTATCGTGAGGTTTTAGAGTTTGAAGAGAAAAGTCCAAAACTTAAAGCTTCTGATTCTCCAACACTTAGAGTTGGTGGCATTGTTCGTGACGGTTTTTCTAAGGCTTCTCATATTAGGCGAATGTGGAGTATGGAGGATATATTTGATTATAATGGTTTAGAGGAGTGGCTAAAAAGAGTTTCAAAAAATGTTACAGCTCCCACATATTTTTGCGAACCAAAGTTTGATGGTGCTAGTCTAAATATTATTTATGAAAATGGTCTTTTAAAACAAGCAATCACTAGAGGAGATGGGGTAGTTGGCGAAGATGTAACAGACAATGTCAAGACAATTAGATCTGTTCCTTTAGAGATAAGATATAAAGAACTTATAGAGATTCGTGGTGAAGTAGTGATAAAAAAGAGTGATTTTTTAAAGATAAATGAAGAGAGATTAAATGAAGGTTTGGCACTTTTTGCAAATCCAAGAAACGCAGCTGCTGGAAGTTTAAGACAACTTGATAGTAAAATTACAGCAAAACGAAGACTCTTTTTTTATCCATGGGGTGTTGGCGAAAATAGTTTAGATGATAAGTTGCTCAGTAAAAAGATGGAGTTTATTTATAATTTGGGCTTTTTACCTCCTCCTATGTACAAATATACAGCGAACATTGATGAAATAGAAGCTTTTTATAAAGAAGTAATTGCAAAAAGAGACGAGATAGCGATGATGATGGATGGGCTTGTGATAAAAGTTGATGAAGTTAAATTGCAAGAAGAGTTAGGCTATACAGTAAAAAATCCAAAATGGATGTGTGCATATAAATTTCCAGCATTAGAAAAAAGTACAAAGATAAAAAATATATTGCTCCAAGTTGGTCGTACAGGTGTTGTAACGCCAGTTGCAGTTGTAGAGCCGACAGATATTGAGGGTGTAATAGTTGAGAGAGCTACACTTCATAATTTTGACGAAATAGAGCGAAAAGATATAATGATAGGTGATAGAGTTATCATTATCAGAAGTGGTGATGTGATTCCTAAAATTATCAAAGTACAAGAGCAATTTAGAGATGGAACACAAATCAAAATAAGAAGACCCACCAATTGCCCAGTTTGTGAAAAAGAGTTGCTAGATGAGGGCATACTTATAAAGTGTCAAAACTTGGAGTGTAGTGCAAGGATGGTCAATTCTATCAAATATTTTGCTAGTAGAAAATGTTTAAATATCGATGGACTTGGTGCAAAGATTGTTGAAAAACTCTATCAAGAAGGTTTAGTTAAAAGTATATTAGATCTTTTTTATCTTAAAGAGGATGAACTTTTAAAATTAGAAGGATTTAAAGAGAAAAAAGTACAAAATTTACTAAACTCTATCGCCAAAGCAAAAGGAAGTGAATGTTGGAGAGTTGTAAACGGTTTTGGTATGGAGCATGTTGGAGAAGTAGGCTCTAAAAAGCTTTGTGAAGCTTTTGGATTAGAGTTTGTAACCGCTGATAAAGAAGCTCTTGTTTCACTTGATGGTTTTGGTGAAGAGATGGCAGAGTCTGTTTTGGAATTTGTAAGGGTAAATGGTGATATGATTGCTAAACTTTTTAAATTATTAGAACCTAAAGTACCATTAAAAGTAGAGGTAAATGATAACCCTTTTAAAGACAAGGTTATTGTTTTAACAGGAGCTATGAGCCAAAGCCGTGATGAAATAAAAGCAAGACTAGAAAGACTTGGAGCAAAAGTGACTGGTTCGGTCTCTAAAAAGACAGATTTTTTGATTTATGGTGAGGATGCAGGCAGTAAATATGATAAGGCTAAGGCTTTAGGAATAACGCTTTTAAATGAAAAAGAGATGATTAATAAATTTTAAAGGAGAGTGTAAAATAAACTGTGTAAGTCCACCACTTACTACCACTTAAATCCAAATCACCTAGTATATTTTGACATAATTTCACTAAAGAATATACTAAGTTGAGGATAAATTTCACTCCAATTTCTGATTCTAGTTACCTCCCATTTTTCTTGAATTTGCCGTGTTGCTAAATATAACATTTTAAAGGCTGATAATTCAGTAGGGAATGAGCCTTTAGATTTTGTTTTTTTCTTGATAATTGAATTGAGTGATTCAATTGGATTTGTAGTATAAATTAGCTTTCTAACTGAATCTGGATATTTGAAAAAAGTAGATAATTCATCCCAGTTATTTAACCATGAAGCTGTTATATTGGGGTATTTATTGCCCCATATATCATTAAACTCTGTAAGTGCGATTTGTGCATCTTCTTCATTGTGTGCTGAATATACAGATTTTAAATCTTTGGCAACTTCTTTTCTATCTTTCCAAGATACAAATTTTAGTGAATTTCTAATTTGGTGTACTATGCATCTTTGTATCTCAGCTTTAGGGTAAACAGCTTTAATTGCTTCTGAAAAACCATTAAGACCGTCTATTGCAAAGATAAGTACATCTTCTACTCCACGCTTGTAGATATCATTTAGTACTGTAAGCCAATATTTAGATGTTTCATTTTCACCTATCCATATCCCTATAATCTCTTTCTTCCCTTCAAGTGTGATTCCCAGCATAATATATGCAGCTATATTTTTAACTACTCTATCTTTAGCACTGTTGCATCCATGAAAATTATGGGATAAATCGACTCTAGTGGTCTTGTTTGCCATTGGTTAGCTTTTTCTATTACTTTAGAAGTAATATTGGAAATTGTTTGTTCTGATAACTCACATCCATACAAATCATCTATATGATGTTGTATATCCATTACACTCATACCTTTGGTGTATAGTGAAAGAATTAAATCTTCACTTCCGTCCAAAAGTACCTCTCTTTTTTTTACAAGTTTATACTACCCCAAGGAAATCAAACAATT
>Ga0256834_1001886_pt1 | contig 13751 bp, 15 predicted proteins | sample 4281140metaG_FD_190536 | JGI IMG/M metagenome (GOLD analysis project Ga0256834, IMG submission 190536) | Hydrothermal vent microbial communities from East Pacific Rise, Pacific Ocean - 4281-140 | ecosystem: Environmental > Aquatic > Marine > Hydrothermal vents | place: Pacific Ocean: East...
TCGTATAGTTTATGAAGATGGAAGTGAAAAAGATATTGCATTAGAGTTAGTAAAAGTTGGAGATAAACTACGAATTCGTCCAGGTGAAAAAGTGCCCGTAGATGGCATAGTTATCACAGGTGAGAGCCTTGTTGATGAGTCGATGGTAACAGGTGAGCCAACTCCTGTTGCAAAAACAGAGGGTGAAAAACTAATTGGTGCTACTGTAAATGGTACGGGAGCTCTACTTATGAAAGCCCAGAGAGTAGGAGCAGATACTCTCCTCTCACAAATTGTTAAGATGGTCTCAGAAGCTCAAAGGTCTCGTGCACCTATTCAAAAATTAGTAGATAGTGTTGCTGGTTATTTTGTACCTGCGGTTGTTGTTATTGCTATCATCACTTTTATTGTTTGGAGTATATGGGGACCTGAACCTGCTATCGCTTATGCGATAATAAATGCTGTAGCTGTACTTATCATAGCTTGTCCTTGTGCACTTGGTTTGGCAACTCCTATGTCTATCATGGTTGGTACTGGTAAAGGGGCTATGATGGGAGTTTTGATAAAAAATGCAGAAGCTTTAGAGGTGATGCAAAAAGTTAATATCTTGGTTGTAGATAAAACAGGTACTCTAACTGAGGGCAAACCAAAATTGGTTAATGTAGTTGCAAATGATGGTTTTGATGAGTTAGACAACTTGCATCTTGTTGCAAGCTTAGAAAAAGCAAGTGAGCACCCTCTTGCTGAGGCTATAGTAAAAGGCGCACAAAAAAAAGGGATTAAGTTAACTGAACCTACAGAGTTTCAATCAATTACAGGCAAAGGAGTTACAGGAGTAGTTGATAATCGTAAAGTGGCACTTGGTAATTTGAAGCTATTACAAAGTCTCGGTATTGATGTTGGTGATTTACCACAACAAGCAGATATTGGAAGAGCTGAGGGTCAAACTGTTATGCTATTGGCCATTGATGGCAAAGCTGCTGGAATGATAGGTGTTGCTGATCCTATAAAAGATACCACACCAGAAGCAATTGCTAACTTGCACGATGAGAGTATCAAAATAGTAATGCTTACAGGTGATAGTAGTAAAACTGCTCAAGCTGTAGCTGACAAACTCCATATCGATCAAGTCCATGCAGAAGTTTTACCGGACCAAAAAGCTCAAATTGTCAAAAAGCTTCAAGAAGAAGGTCATATAGTTGCAATGGCAGGAGATGGTATAAATGATGCTCCTGCACTTGCACAAGCTCATGTTGGTATAGCTATGGGAACTGGTACTGATGTTGCCATACAGAGTGCTGGAGTGACTTTGGTAAAAGGTGATTTGCGAGGTATCGTAAGAGCTAGAAGACTCTCACAAGCTACTATGAAAAATATCCGCCAAAATCTATTTTTTGCATTTATCTACAACTCTGCAGGCGTACCAATTGCTGCAGGTCTGCTCTATCCTGTATTTGGATTACTTCTTTCACCAATGATTGCGGCTGCTGCTATGAGTTTTAGTTCTGTATCTGTGATCATGAATGCACTTAGGTTAAAACGGGTAGAGTTATAGTAGATATCGCCTATCTTCATCTAGTAGATAGGCAATCAAAGCATCTTTTAAAGACCTTTTTTGTATAATACCCAACTTTTTACTATATTTTAGGAGTATTAGTGTTTGACACTTTGACGGACTCATTTACCAATGCCATTAAAAAGATTCGATTCAGAGATGATGAGAAAGCCCTCAAAAGAGCCTTAGCGGAGCTTAAGAAGGCACTCTTAAAGGCTGATGTACACCATAAAGTTGTAAAAGAGCTTATCGGTACAGTTGAGATTGAGACCAAAAAAGCTGGTGTTGGAAAAGATCAGTTTTTAGATGCATTAAAACATACTCTATATGGGTTGTTAAAAGTTGATGGCAATCAGGGTTTTGTATTTGCCTCTAGTCCACCAACAGTCATCTTAATGAGTGGCTTGCAGGGCTCAGGTAAAACTACTACAACAGGCAAGTTGGCATACTATCTTAAAGAGCAGAAAAAGCGAAAAGTTCTAGTAGTAGCTGCAGACCTCCAGCGCTTAGCAGCAGTTGAGCAGTTGCGTCAGATCACAGCTGCAATAGAGGTAGATCTATACGAAGATGAGAGCAGTAAAGATCCAGTTAGTGTGGTCTCATCCGCATTAGAAATGGCAAAAAAGAGTCTATATGATGTGGTCCTTATAGATACAGCTGGACGACTTGCTATTGATGATGAGCTTATGGACGAGTTGCAGAGTGTACGTGATACTGCTAAACCTGACGAGATATTTTATGTAGCAGATGCACTTACAGGTCAAGATGCCTTAAGAACCGCACAGAGCTTTAAAGAGAAGATCGGCATAGATGGTGTAATCTTGAGTAAGTACGATGGTGATTCTAAGGGTGGAGTTGCTCTTGGTATAGCTTCTCAAGTTAATGTTCCGTTGCGTTTTATAGGTGCTGGCGAGAAGATGGCAGATCTTGAAGTGTTTATGCCAGATCGCATAGTCAATAGACTTATGGGGCTTGGTGACATAGAGGGACTTGCAGAGAAGACTGCAGGCATTATGGATGAGAAGCAGGCAAAAAAACTAACCCAGAAGATTAAAAAAGGGCAGTTTAACTTCAATGATTTTTTAGAGCAGATGGAGAGTATGAAGAAACTTGGCAGCATGCAGTCTATCATGGGTATGATACCTGGCATGGGCAATATGTCAAAAGCTCTTAAAGATTTTGATATGGACAATTCAGATGAGATTAAGACTATAAAGGCTCTTGTTGGCTCCATGACGCATAAAGAGCGTGAGAATCCAGACCTATTGAACAATAGTAGAAAAAAGAGATTAGCTAGAGGTGCTGGTATGGATCAAATGGATGTAAACCGTGTACTAAAACAGTTTAAAAATGCCTCTAAAATGGCAAAAAAATTCTCAGGTAAAAAAGGTATGCAAGATATGCAAAATCTTATGAGTCAGATGCAAGGTGCTTCTCATCCACGCTAGGATCATCACCTAAGATTCTGATAAGAGAGTTATTGGTAACTCTATTATCAGCATCTTATATTAGTATAAATGCAGACAAATATATTCAGCATAGCGTAGTACTATGCGCAGAGAAGGACTAAACCATGGCAACAGTCATAAGATTAACCCGTATGGGTCGTAAGAAACAGCCGTTTTACCGTATCGCGGTAACAGATTCAAGAAAACGCAGAGATGGTGGTTGGATTGAGCTAATAGGTCACTATAACCCTATGAATGAAGAGAAAACTCTTAAAGTTGACAATGAGAGACTAGACTACTGGTTGAGCGTTGGTGCAAAGATGAGTGATCGCGTTAAAAAGATTACGGGCAGATAGTATGGTTGTAGATTTTATAGAGCACTATGCACGGCTTATTGTTGCTTATCCTGAAGATATAAGTATACAGATGGATGAAGATGGTGACATATGTTCAGTGATGCTCTATGCAAATCCAGCCGACATAGGTAAACTTATTGGCAAAGAGGGCAAGATGATAGGTGCTATCAAAACTGTTATCTCTGGTTGTAAAGCTAAAGATGGCAAGAGTTATCGTATCAATGTCGAAGCGTGCCATTAAAGATAGACTGCTACACATAGCTACACTTGGACGAACTATTGGTCTAAGTGGAGAGATGAAAATTCATCTTCATACAGACTTTGTAGAGCAGTTTACAACCTCACAAACTTTTTTTACCAAAGATAGAGTACCACTTACATTTAGCTACATAAATATGCAAAGACTAACTATTAAGATAGACAATATAGAGAGTGTAGATCTATGTAAAAAATATGTCAATACAAAAATATATACAACTTATGAGCGCACCAGAGAGGTCTGTAAGCTAAAAGATGAAGAGTATTTTTGGTTTGATATCATAGGCTTAGATATTGTTGATAGTGGTATAAATTTTGGTAAAGTAATAGAGATTGAGCGTATAGGAGCAGTTGATTATCTGCTTATAAAACATACCAAAGAGTTTCTATTGCCTTATCATAAACCATTTGTGGTAAGCGTAGATCTAGATAGAGGCGTCATATATACAGATGGGGCAGCAGATCTGCTTGAGGTATTATGAAATATACATTTGTATCACTCTTTGCCAATCTCATAGATGGCTACTTTCAAGACTCTATCTTAAAGCGTTCTATAGATCAGGAGCTCATAGAGATAGAGTACCTAAATCCACGCGATTTTACCACTTCCAAACATGGCAAGGTAGATAGCCCAGCTATTGGTGGTGGTGCTGGTATGGTTATGGCTGCTCAACCGCTATTTGATACACTTAAGCAGATAGACAGCGGAGCATATATCGTGTTTACTGCCCCATCAGCAAAGCCATTTACTCAAAAAGATGCTCTAAGGTTATCAAACAAGAGCCATATTGTATTTGTAAGTGGTCGATATGAGGGGATTGATGAGAGAGTTATTGAGGAGTTTGCTGATGAGCTCTTTAGCATAGGCGATTACATCTTAACAGGAGGTGAATTGCCATCACTAGTGATGTGTGATGCTATATCGCGCAATATAGATGGAGTACTTGGCAATAGCAGCTCCTTAGATGATGAGAGTTTTGAAAATCTGCTTTTAGAGGCTCCTAGCTTTACAAAGCCTGCTAAATTTTGCAATATCTGCGCACCATCAGAATTCTCAAAGGGAAATCACAGTAAAATTGCGCACTTAAAATCTGCCTTGTCAAAAGCAAAGACAAGTTTTTATAGGCCACAAGAGCTTATAAAGCACAACAAAAGGAAATTATATGAGAAATAAGTACATAGAGAACTTTGAAAACTCTCAGATTGAGAAGAAAAATATCCCTGATTTTAGAGCAGGTGATACAGTTCGTCTAGCTGTTACCATTAAAGAGGGTAGTAAATCGCGTGTACAGAACTATGAGGGTGTCTGTATCGCTAGACGCGGTCAAGGCACTGGCGAGACTATCATGGTTCGTAAAATAGGTGCTAATGGTGTTGGTATAGAGAGAGTTTTTCCTATCTATAGTGATAGCATTAACGAGATTAAAGTTCTTCGTCGCGGACGCGTTAGAAGAGCAAAACTATTCTATCTTCGTGATAGAGCTGGTAAATCTGCAAGAATTAAAGAGCTTCGCAAATAGTAGCTACTCCTTAAACACTACCTCATAGTGGTATTTTTACTCTGAGGTAGCTGAAATCTTAAATAATCTTGACTACTTTAATCAAAATTTGATAAACAATCCGCTAGTATTGTAAAAGTTTTACATTTTAAGGATAAACGATGAGCCAAGAGAAGTCAGCTACGGACTACTTAAAAGGGTGGAGATCCTGGAGAATCACTCGCTACTACTTTTTTATTGCATTGACAGCCTTCTTTCTTATATTGCCATGGATAACTGTTAACGGAAACCACTTTTTTTTATTGAGCTTTGATAAGCTAAAATTACACCTGATGTTTGTACAGTTTGATATGCAAGAGATGTATCTTATGCCATTTTTGCTTATGCTTATGTTTATAGGTATCTTTGGCATGACGGTACTTGGAGGACGAGTTTTTTGTGGTTGGATATGCCCACAGACTATATTTCGCGTTATCTATAGAGATCTTATTGAGACCAAGTTGCTTGGCATACGAAAACGGATTAAAAACAAACAGATAGAGCCAGACTACTCTGAGAGTAGCAATCAGATTAAAAGAGTTGTGGCGATACTGCTATGGACTGCTCTTAGTTTTATAGCAACCGCAAACCTACTATGGTTTTTTGTACCACCAGAGGACTTTTTTGCCTACCTAGCAAACCCTACAGAGCATCTAATGCTAGTCGGTATACTTGTCATAACAGCACTCTTTTTAGTTGCAGATATTGTAATGATAAAAGAGGATTGGTGTGAGTATGTCTGCCCATATTCACGCATACAGTCAGTTCTTTATGATGAAGATACAGTTATGACTATCTATGATCCTCATCGTGGTGGCGCAATCTATAATGAAAATAGCCAAAAACAGGTGGACTCTCTTAGTGAGCTACATAAGCTAGATCAGAGTGCTGAGTGTACCATGTGTGAGAGTTGTGTAACGATCTGTCCAACCCATATAGATATACGACAAGGGCTACAGCTAGCCTGTATAAACTGTCTTGAGTGCTCGGATGCTTGTACGCAAGTGATGGGCAAGCTTGGAAAGCCATCGCTTATCCGCTGGTCAAGTGAGAAAGAGGTGCTGTTTCAAAATGGCAAAACAGACTTCTTTAGACCAAAAATTAAAGGCTATATAGCTACACTTTTAGCCATAGTTGTCATATTGGGATTGATGGGTAGCGAAAAAGAGTTGATGCTACTAAATATCAATAAAGAGAATCGTCTCTACTCTATAGATATCGATAGAGATACACAGAAGGTTCGAGTTAAAAATGATTACATATTTTTACTACAAAATACTCAAGATGTAGACCACAAGTACTACTTTGATGTTATAGCGCCTAAAGAGTATGAGGGCAAGATTATGGTGCTGAAGCCTAGTGAGCCATTTAAGGTTAAGCCAAATATCAAAAAGAAAAAGATAGTTACCCTATATACGCCAGAGCTTCTAGTACAAGAGGAGCGTAAAGATACTGTCATACCTATCACTATTCGCGCTTATGCAATTGATGCAAAAGATACTATAGTAGTGGAGCGAAAATCAACTTTTGTATTTCCAAGGTACGATAAATATAAAGAGGGAGTTAAACAATAGAGTAGACTATCTCTCTACTCTTTTTACTCTCTACTACGCGCTCTACTTGCAAGGTTTCGATCTCTAGCGCCAATAGTTCATCTATGTTGGTGCATCTGTGCTGTGCAAGCAAGCGTAGCATAATACCTCTATATGCCTTAGCATAGTGACTAACAACTCTACCATCTTTTAGAAACTTGCAAGTTGTAACTATCTGCTTTGGACTATAAAATTTCTTATAGTATCCAGCGCGCAGATCTAGTATTTCGCTAGAGTCTAACATATCATCTAGCGAGTCTTGAAAGAGTTTTTTGTAGTATGTATGGGGCTCTATGTCACCTATCTTGTTTGTCTGTTTGATTTTATATATGGGTATCTTATCACCACCCATTATCGGTCCAAATAGATTAGAGAAGATAATTGTATTTGAGTATAGATACTCTAGCTCTTCAGGCAGAAGAGTCTCTATGTCAAGATGTTCATACGCAACACCACTATATCTTTTAAGTGCAGTTAGAGTCTGGCTTGAGTCTATATCTACTAGATATTTCTGTGCAGATGCTAGACTCTTGAGTCCAAAAAGATCACAGATTTTATCACTATCTTTAGAGATCACTATCTGTCTATAGCGATCTATAATATCTGATCTTCTATTGAGGCTAAAGAGTAGAGAGCGCATCTTCTCACTACTACCACCACCTCTTTTTGACTCTGATGGTGAAAATAGTACATAGATCAAGTGCTACTCCAAGATAGTATCGGGTTTAGGTTTACCAAAGTAGTACCCTTGTGCATGGTGTACCCCAAGATCATCTAGCGCCTCTGCTGTCTGCAGATCCTCTACATACTCAGCTATAATCTCAAGACCAAGGCTAGCAGCAAAGCTAACTATACTTTTGACTGCTATATATTTATTTCTATCTACCATCATTTTGCTTATAAGAGAGCCATCTATTTTTAGTGTATCTATAGGTAAGTCTATGATGTATGAGAAGTTTGAGTACCCACTGCCAAAATCATCTATAGCTATGTGGCAGCCATACTTTTTTACTTCAATAATAAACTCACGGATAAGATCTAGGTCGCTCAACTCTTCACTCTCTAGTAGCTCTATATCTAGCCGTTTTGCCTGCTCTTTGTGTATCTCTAGCTGCTCTAGAAATGACTCAACTAGCTTTTTATCAGCAAGATCACGCATAGATATATTGATAGAGAAGCGAAGATTGCTGTAGACCATCTGCGCAAGAGTTTTTTGCAGAACTATGATGGTAATCTGATGGTAGTATGAGGTCTGCATGATGATAGGAAGAAAGTTATTTGGAGTACTTATAGAGCCATCTTGACGCTTCAGTCTTACTAGAGCTTCATATTTGATGATTTGAGTATCAAAGAGGGATACTATGGGCTGAAACCATGGGGCTATTGCATCTTGCTCAAGAGCTAGCTTCACTTCAGACATCACTTTGAGGTTATTTTTTGAGTGCTCTTTTAGCCCCATACTCTCTGAAAACAGTATAATGGAGCCACTGTGTGCATCTTTTTCATGCATGAGTGCTAGATCCGCATTTTCAAATAGAGGCAGCACATTGTTGATAGCAATAGCGGCTGTTATATTGATACCGATACCATCTACATCAAAGAGGTGAGCCTCTATCTTTCTCTTTAGATCTTTTGCAAGAAGCTCTGCGCGTTGCATACTAATATCTTGTAGTACAATTCCAAAGTCATCACCACCTAAACGGAAAAATGATGGATGGTATGCATTTAGGTTAGGCTGTCTTATGAGTAGTGCCAGCTCTTGAAGTATGATATTGCCAACATCTGTGCCGTAAAAGTCATTGATATGTTTAAATCTATCTATATTGAGCAGTATAAGTGTAGGATTTTCAAACTCTCTTAACATCACTTCATAGCGTCTTCTGCTGTAGAGGTTTGTGAGTTGATCATGACTTAGAGCATGTCTTAGACTATCTTTTAGCTCTCTAAGTCGTCTATTTTCACGATCAGTACGAATGAGTAGAGCTATGATCATCATCATAGCGATCACAAGTAGCGCCACCATCACAAATACAAACTTATCTAACATTACATAATCTTGCTTTGATGCTTTGATGTAGCGCTTCTCAATCATCTCTAACTTCTTATCAAACTCTAAAGACTCTATGGAGTTTAGTGCCTCTATGAGTGCTGGAAAATTTTTCTCTAAAAAAGAGGCGTGTAGTAAAAATGAGTCTATAAGTTCTAGTTGATTCTGGTTTTTATCTCTATATGCTCTTAGTTGAGTAATTTTGATGTTGAGATCTTGCATAAAAGTCAGATCGCTTAGTAGCCTGGTTTTTGTTATGTCAGAGATAATTGGCATAAGTTTTAGATAGAGTTCAGGCTCACTTTGCATAGCTTTAAGACTATTGTTTGTAAGTGATGTAATAAATACAAATGAGTTTCTAACTCCAGAGTTAAGCATCATAAAATCAAACACTGCACTCTCATAGGATTGTAAGGTTGCATTAAAAGCAGATATCTCTTTGTAGACAGATATGTAGTGTTTCTTCTTCCATGTTTTATGATTTTTTAGTGTAAGATAGTGCTTTTTAAGATCTCTTAACTCATTTGTGATTTTATCATGGTTTGAGTACGCATATAGGGAGCTTTTTAAGATCTCATTATTTAAACTATAGTGGCTCTTATCTATGGCATAAAATATATCTCTAGTCTCTTTGTAGTTACTCTCAAAGTCTCTTTGGGCAAGGTAAAAATAAAATAGAAAAAAGAGAGATACCATTCCAACAACAAAAGTAAAAATAGCTTTTGTATTCATGGTTTACCTCAAAATCTCTGGTTTTTCACCAGTTAGAGTTTTAAGAAATAGAGTAAGTTTAGAGATATGCTCTTGTGAGAGCTCTACCCCAAGGTCATGTAGACCCATAAGAGCAATTGCACTCTCTAGATTATTTGCTGAGGCGTCATGAAAATAGGGAGCTGTTAGTTCTATGTTGCGCAACATGGGAACTTTGTAGACATTTTTATGCTCCTCTTTTTTTGTGATTGAGTATAGATCTGGGTAGGTAGGATCGTACCTATACGGCACAAAAAGCCCCATTTTTTGAAATGAGTTGCCACCAAGATTGATACCATTGTGACAGGTTACACAGCCAAGCTCTTTAAATATTCTATATCCATCAGCCTGCTCTTTTGTCAGATTTCTCTCTCCTCTTAGATATTGATCAAATGGACTATTTGGTGTGATAAGCGCCATCTCAAACTCTACTATGGCATTTACAACCATATCAAAAGTTATGCTATTTTTTGAAAAGAGTGCTTTGAATTGATCTCTATACTCCTCTATATCTGTAAGTCTTGATAATATCTCATTTTCATTCATGTTCATCTCTGAAGGGTTATGAATAGGTCTGCTGGCTTGTTCATGAAGAGAGTCCGCACGCCCATTCCAAAACTGTTTAAAGTTGTATCTTGCATTAAAGACGCTAAGGGCTTGTATATTGCCTTTTACACCCTCGCTGCCTATAGATACGGATCTAGGATCAGCACCACCATGCTCAAAACTGTGGCAACTACTACAGGAGACTTTTTTATCTTTTGATAACAGAGGATCGCTAAATAGTTTTTTGCCAAGTAGAGCTAAATTCTTGTTATATTTTACTGTTTTTGGTATAGGCGCTATACCATCTTGTTCAGCTGCTTGAGTGTTTATAAAAAGTATTGACAATATAAGTATGGCTATTCTCAACTCTGCTCCTTTAGCTGTTGTGCTAGTCTATAAAATAGTTTTAAAGACCTTAATGAACGGTGATCAAGTCTGTACGATATTTTGGTTAGATATCTTTTGATAACTATCTGCTCTACTCCACTTCTTTTAGCAGCATCTTGAAGCAGATAGTGTGGTATCTTTTTTGGACTTTTTACAAATGCCCTACTTAGTTTTTTAATACTTTGAGTATCTGTATGATAGCACAAAAGAGCAAAAACAAAAGGGAGACCATATCGTCTATGCCACTCTTGTGCTAGATCTAGAGCCTTTGCATCTGTGCTGTTATATAGTTTTAACGCTCTATCTCCTATGAGTACTTCACCTCTAAGGTCTAAAACTTTGGCTAAGATATTTGATGTTGCTGATGCGCTATCTTGGATATGTTGATCTGAAGGTAGAAGTAGAACACTCCAGACCTCGTTATCTGCTACAATTCCTACACCTAGATGGTTGTATTTTTTTGCTTTTATGCTAGAGATGAATGCTGCATCAATAAGGCGTTTTTCAAAGAGAGCATTGATCTTAGATGGTACATTTTTGTTGTGTCTGATGCTCATCTGTTTTTGGGAGTAGCGTAGGTATCTCTTCATAAAAACATGAAAAGGCAGCAAATTAAGATAGTCTATCTTGCCAAATTTCACAAACAGCAACCTCTTTTTAAAGTATACGAATTATACGCTATAGTGGCTGAAAAATATGCTAGAATACTATAAAAAAGGTTTTGTGATGGTTAGTGTAGAGTTTTTAGGACCCATTGAGATACCAACTATGCAGCTAGAGATAGGGAGTTTGGCTGAACTAGGAGAGATTTTGCGTACTATAGATGAGAGTAAGAAATGGCTAGAGGTATCTGCAATTGCTATTAACGATACTTTAGTAGACTCTTTAGATATAGAGCTAAAAGATGGCGATAGGATCTGTCTGTTGCCACCAGTTTGTGGAGGTTGATTTTGCTAGAGATATATAGTGGAGCTTTAGATGTTGAGTCCATCCTAAGTAGATGGTATCGTCTAAGTTTACGCGACAACTGCGGTGCTTTTGTCCCATTTGTTGGTAGTGTAAGAGATGAGAATGGTATCAGTGGTTTGAGTTTTGATCTATATGAGCCGCTATTGAAAAGCTGGTTTGCTAGATGTAGTGATAGGGTAGAAAAAGAGGGTGCCACACTCTGTATGGCTCACTCAAATGGCAATGTTTATCTACAAGAGAGCTCATTCGTCTGTGCCATATACTCATCAAAACGCAAAATTGCTCTTAGTATGATCGCTGAGTTTGTAGAGGATTTTAAGACAGATGCACCGATATGGAAGTATGACCTTATAGGCAAGAGGCGCATCTATGCATTGGAGCGTTCAACTCCTCTATATGGAAGTGGGATCTTATCATGAGTTTTATATCATTTGAGGAGTCTTGTGCTTTGCTGGAGCAGTTGAGCATTGAGCCTATAGGTTCTGTGCAGATTCCACTATCTAGTGCACTTGGTAGAATTTTAGCAGAAGATATAGTAGCTTTTGAAGATATGCCATCTTGTCCAACATCTGCTCTTGATGGATATGCTATTAGAGTAGAAGATCAAAAAGCAAAAAAGATACCAATTGATCTTATGGATAATCCAGCAGGCAAGAGTAGCAGGGTGCTTGAGAGAGGCTTTTGTATTAAAACATTTACAGGTGCTATTATGCCGCAAGGTTCAGATGCGCTCATCCCTATTGAAAATGTAAGCATAGAGAGTAATCATATAGTTATCCATAGTGAAGTAAGTAGGGGATTTGGTGTTAGAGAAGTGGGTGAGATCTACAGCAAGGATGAGCCTCTGATTAGAAAAGGAGTTGAGCTAACATATGCAGAGTTGGGGGTTATTGCAACGCTTGGCATGAGTGCTGTTAGAGTTGCCCTTCCACCGCGTGTTAGCATACTTGCAACTGGTAGCGAACTCATAGACCTTGCACACAGTCGCTCAACACAGTCGCAGATATACAGCTCCAATAGCTATATGTTGGAAGCTTTAGTTAAGAGTGTGGGGGCAGATGCCATTCAGCTTGGGGTCTGTAGTGATAACAAACAGAGTATAACTAGTATGTTTGAGAGAGCTCTATCTTGTAGTGATATTGTTATTAGTAGTGGAGGTGTTAGTGTTGGTGATTATGATTTTGTTAAAGATATAGTGCCATCACTTGGAGCTAAAGTACTATTTAAGGGTGTAAAAATTAAGCCAGGTCAACATATTTTGGTTGCACAGCGAGGCAAAAAGCTAATTTTTGCATTACCAGGGTTTGCATACTCAAGTGCCGTTACGGCCATACTTTACATTTTGCCAACCATAAAAAAGATGCTAGGAGACTCTCAAGCACCAAGCTACACAGAAGCTATACTAACAGATAGTTTTACAAAACACTCGGAAAAGACGGAGTTTGTAGCATGTAGACTAACAGAAGATAACGCTCAGTTATTAGTAGATTTTGATAACAAAAAGAGTGGCACTTCAGCAGTATTGACAAATCTTTTAGATAGATCTGCATTTATGGTTGCTACTAAGAGCTATAAGAGTGGAGATAGAGTAAAGGTACTTAGAGTATGAGACTAGTCTTGGCAACAACAAATAGTGGCAAAATAGATGAGATCAAGAGACTCTACAAAGAGTTTGAAGTAGTAGCTTTTACGGAGCTTTTAGATATCGGTGAGATAGTTGAAAATGGCAAAACATTTGCACAAAATGCTATGATAAAAGCCAATGCTGTATATAGTGCGCTTGAAGATAAGAGAGCTATTGTTCTATCTGATGATAGTGGTATAAGTGTTGATGTATTGGATGGTGCACCAGGAATATATAGCGCAAGGTATGCTAGGGTAGGAGCAGATGATCAAGAGAATCTACAAAAGTTGATAGATGAGCTAAAGATAGCCAATGCAACTTCATCACTAGCACACTATACAGCTGCTATATCCATAGTATCTCACAATTGCTCATACACTATGCATGGCTGGATGCATGGAAGAGTTATAGATGAGGTCATGGGAGACAGAGGCTTTGGGTATGATCCTATATTTATACCAAATGGGTACAATAAAACTCTAGGTGAGTTAGACGATGAGGTAAAGCAGAGTATCTCTCACCGCTCAAAAGCACTCAAGATTGCCAAAAGTGTTTTAAGCACCATTAAGAATCATTGACCTTTGTCTAACTGCTTTGCAAAGGCTTCTAAATCCATTTTTTGTTTCAAGTCGCCATTGTAAATAATATCTTTGGCTTCAATGGTGTCGTCATTGAGCATGGCGGGAACGGCATCAGAATTAT
>Ga0256834_1001887_pt1 | contig 13751 bp, 13 predicted proteins | sample 4281140metaG_FD_190536 | JGI IMG/M metagenome (GOLD analysis project Ga0256834, IMG submission 190536) | Hydrothermal vent microbial communities from East Pacific Rise, Pacific Ocean - 4281-140 | ecosystem: Environmental > Aquatic > Marine > Hydrothermal vents | place: Pacific Ocean: East...
CGTGTCGCCACTATATATATCGCCAGCATCGCCGATGGCTTTAAATGGCCTAGATGAGAAATCAACTTCCTTGATATAGTCATTTATAATATTTGCGCCGACATTTTCTGCTTGAAGCTTCATTTGTTCCATGAGCCATGGCCCGTCGATTGGGTCAGCAAATCCAGGGTAGTTCTCAACATCAGTCGTAATCATAAGCTGCCCGCCCTGATCCATTCCTGTTACCAAAATAGGTTCTAACCCCGCGCGCGCCGCATATATTGCCGCCGTGTATCCAGCAGGGCCAGAGCCGATTATCAGAACTTTTGTATGTGTATTTGCCATTGCTTGAATTTATCCTTGTCTACTCAAATAGAAACTTAAATCGTTTCTTTATTTCATCCGCAACCATTTGCGCGTCATTTAGCGGTTCATAAGTGAAATGATTTAGCACGCCTTCAAACTTTTTTAAAGCTCCATGCGTAATTAAGTTATTATGAAGCGTGGATATACGCTTTGCGCCGCCATCAAGATCAATCATATAGACGGGCTTGCCTGTGGTACAGCTCTCGGAAATCATGGAAGCGCTGTCAGCAGTTACTAATATATAATCAGCCCAGCCGAGCATCGCCATATAAGGATTTGCGCCCTCGCCATCCCAAAAGTAATTTTTACCATTATCCAAATATGATTTGAGTATCCTCTGATTTTCTTTACCAGTCCTGCGCGAGCATGTAATCATTAGTGACGCATCTAAGGCGCATAAGTCACGCGCCAGTTTTTCGGTTATGGCTTGGCTCATGGTGTAAGCTTTGCTGCTCCCCCCAATAAGCACAGCAATATGCGGGGAGGAGGGAAGCTCGCCAAGCTCGGGAAACTCATTCTTCGCCGCATTAATTTGCTCTAACGTTATTTTATTAGGACTGGCTTTGGTCACTATAACATTATCCCCGCGCATCGGGTCATGCTCTGGCACTGCGACCATATCGAAATGCTTTGGCGAAATTCGCGGGTCTTGAATATGAATTGTTCTTGTCTTGCCACCGCTTTGCTTTTTTATATAGCGCGAAGCCGCAATGCTTTTGCGTCCGCTAGTGATTAGCAAATCAGGCCATGGTGGTAAAAGCTTGGGCGTAAAGCTACTCTTTTGTTCCATACCAAGGTAGGGCGAGAGTATTCTCCACGGATTATTAAGCGATATACGCTTTATTTCAGTGTTAAGCCCCAAATACTGCGCCACTCCGATGCATTGGTTTTCCGTGCCAGCCATGCCTTCTGTTATAATCCAGCAAGTTTTTACATTGTTTTTATTAGTCATATCGCGCATGTGTTGTAATTTTATTCCAAAAGTACTTGCTTATTTCTCATTGTGATTTTATATAGTTTCACTATTATTACAAGTATGTGAATTTATATGGAAGTATATTTAAAATGAAACGATCCCGCCTTGATAAAATTGATAAAAATATTTTAAGAAGATTACAAAGTGATGGTCGTATTAGTAATATAAATCTTTCCAAAGCCGTTGGTATATCCGCGCCGCCATGCCTTCGTCGCGTGCGTGCATTGGAAGAGGCGGGCTATATTGATGGTTATCACGCACAAATAAATCCCGCGTCAATGGGTTATGGCGTGACTGTGTTTGCGATGGTGACACTTAAAAGTCAGGCAGAAGAAGATCTTCGTGCATTTGAAAAGCATGTTTCAGATATTCCTATGGTGCGTGAATGCTATGCATTGACTGGTGAAATTGATTTTCTTTTGAAGATTGTTGCAAAAAGCTGGGATGACTATCAAACTTTATTTACAAGCAAAATAAGTAATGCTCCAGATATAAAATCAATAAAATCATCACTTACAATAAGAATTCCTAAAAATGAATGTGGCATTCCAATAGAATAGTCTTAAAATCTATTAAATTTATTGTTACGCAAAAAATATAGTGCTTGCTTCATTACAACTCGGTTGAACATCATAAAAGTATGTGTCGTCGGCACAACAATATGATCGCTCATGCCCTTTATTTTTGTGCGCTCTACAGGAACCATTCCGTCATGCTTGCCATCTAAAATCCATGGCGCAAGAGGGTTAATAGATAGGCTTCCCGCGATAACTCCAAGCGGGTAATTTATCTCTTTATCTATATGTGCATATTTTGTTGTTAGCTGCTTGCTTGCGGGGCCGAATATTGTTTTGAAAAGAGGGGCTAGCCCTTTTGTCTCTGATAGCCAATCGGCAAATTCACTGCCTGTATTTGGAGGCCCCATCATAACAACGCATCCTAAATTATCGGGCTTTTCTCGTGCAATATAATAACGGGTAATAAGCCCGCCCATGGAATGAGTGACGAAATTTATCGTAGTGTTCTCGTTATAGCTAGGGCAATTTATTATCTTCTCATGCACAAAATCGCTTAATTCCTCAAGGCTCTGTTTGCGTGATGGGTATAATATATTAAGAGTAGCATAGCCGCGTTTTTCAAAAAACTTACGCAGCAAAAGCATGTCGGTTTTACTGCGAAGCATACCATGCAGCAGGATTACCAGCTCTTTATTATCTTTATGCTGCATCTTTTTCCTTAGGGTTTTGATTACCTATCCATGCGGTAAAATCTTGCCTTGCGATATCTGTGTAGACTTTCTTTCGGTCTTTACCTTTAAGCTTTTTGCGGCGGCCATTCTCTTGTTTAGGGCGCAGCAATTCATCGGGAGGCAGTGGGAACAGGCCAAAATTAATATTCATTGGCTGGAATGTTTCAGCATTTGCCCCGCAGGTAACATGGTTAAGCAATGCCCCTATAGCTGTGGTTTCTGGTGGCTTTTGTGCGCAATGTCCAAGCATTTCTGATGCAGCAAATTTACCTGTTAACAGCCCGATTGCTGCGCTCTCGATATATCCCTCACAGCCAGTGATTTGACCTGCAAATCTAATGCGTGGCTGTACCTTTAGGCGCAGCGTATCATCCAATAATTTGGGCGAATTTATGAAGGTGTTTCTATGCATTCCACCAAGCCGTGCAAATTCTGCATTTTCCAATCCTGGTATCATGCGGAAAACACGGATCTGCTCGCCATATTTCATTTTGGTTTGAAAGCCTACAATATTATAAAGCGTTCCAAGCGCGTTATCCTGACGAAGCTGGACAACTGCATATGGTTTATCATCGCTATGTGGGTTTGTCAGTCCAACGGGTTTCATAGGGCCAAAGCGCAAAGTTTCAACGCCTCTTGCTGCCATTACCTCAATTGGCATGCATCCTTCAAAATATGGAGTGTCCTTCTCCCACTGCTTAAAATCGCCATATTCCGCATTTATTAATGCATCAATAAATGCAGTATATTGCGCCTCGTTCATAGGGCAGTTTATATAGTCTTTACCTGTGCCAGCAGGGCCGATTTTATCGTATCGTGATTGAAACCATGCTGCGCCCATATCAATGCTATCTGTGTGCACAATAGGTGCAAGCGCATCAAAAAATGCAAGTGCATCTTCGCCTGTAAGGCTTTGAATTGCTGCGGCAAGTGGTTGCGAAGTCAACGGGCCGCTTGCAATAATAACATGTTTCCATTCTTCTGGCGGCAGTCCTGCTACTTCGCCGCGTTCAATTACTATATTTGGATGTGCCTCTAGTGCTTTTGTAACATTTTGAGAAAATATATCACGATCAACCGCCAGTGCGCCGCCAGCGGGTACGGCTGCTTTATCGCCCTCACGCATAATGATAGAATCCATGCGCCGCATTTCTTGATGTATCAAACCCACGGCGTTATGCTCTGCATCATCTGATCTAAATGAGTTCGAGCATACAAGCTCTGCGCAGCTCTCACCTTGATGCGCGGGTGTTTTAACGTGGGGGCGCATTTCGTGTAACACAACACTAACACCCATATTTGCAGCCTGCCACGCAGCTTCGCTTCCAGCTAATCCTGCGCCAATAATATGTAACGGTTCATTTTTCATGCTGAGTCTTTACCAAAAAGCTGCCCCTAGGGCAATTAAAACTATGCATATCTTTACTTATTATTTCCAAATTATTGTTAAACTCGGCGTACATATGTTCAAATATGTAATAAATCAGAGCATTTTATAAGGAAAAAATTATATGAGCAATGCAGTAACCCAAAGTCAGTTTTATATGTGGCGCACGTTGTTTGCTTTGACACATGCGGATAATATAGTCACAGATGAAGAAATTAAATTTATGGCTAATGCGCTGGAAGGTGTTAACTTTACAGATGCTCAAACTACTATATTAATGGATGATATTAACAACGCCAAAGATGTTAAAGAGATGTTTAGTGCAATCACTGATAAGGGTGATCGGCTGAAATTTTTTGATTTCGCGCGGGAGCTTGTGTGGTGCGACGGTAATTTTGATTCTGAAGAGCAAGCGGTAATGGTTCAGCTTATGGAAGGGCATGTACAAGAAACAAATGTTGATGATTTGGTCGGGAGCGTTTCCCTTGAGCTGGAAAACGACGTAGCGCCACAACAAAATCAGCCTCAAAAATCTAATGCTAAGCATAGTATTATTGATATTGTAACATCTTTCCGTAATCGTTTTTCATGAAATCCACCTAAATAGCACAAAATATGTTGCCTTATTCAGGGCATGGACTTACCATGCTTTTTCGGTTTTTACTTATTTAAGGAGACATTTCGAAAAATGACTTTTGTAGTAACAGATGATTGTATTCGCTGTAAATACACAGATTGTGTTGAAGTTTGCCCCGTAGATTGCTTCTATGAGGGTGAGAATATGTTAGTGATCAGCCCCGATGAATGCATCGATTGCGGCGTGTGTGAGCCTGAATGCCCGATTGAGGCTATACTGCCCGACACTGATGATAAAGCAGAGCAATGGCTTGAGCTTAACACTAAATATTCAGAAATTTGGCCGAATATCACAATTAAAAAAGACCCTATGCCTAACGCGGAAAAGATGAAAGACAAAAAGGGTAAAATTGATACTGATTTTAGCGCAGAATGCGGCGAAGGCGATTAAAACCAATATGACATAAACCTAAAGGAGACCTGCCATGAATTTTCCAGCAATAAAGAATAACGATAAAAACGCTTTGGTGCCCAATGCTCATTGCCGTGGCAGAGTATATGATTCCATTGCCGATACTATTGGCGCAACTCCGCTGGTTCGGGTTTTTAAATTCATGGATAAATATAACTTAGAGGCAGAAATTTTGGCTAAGTTAGAGTTTTTTAATCCGCTTTCTTCTGTTAAAGACCGCATTGGTTTTGCCATGATAGAAGCGGCAGAGCGCGCGGGTCAAATTGAGGCTGGAAAAACTGTCCTTATTGAGGCAACTTCAGGTAATACGGGCATCGCTTTGGCATTTATCGCCGCTAGTAAGGGCTATCGCCTTATTTTGACTATGCCAGAAAGCATGTCGCTTGAGCGTCGTAAGATGCTTAAATTTTGTGGCGCAGAGCTTGTGCTGACACCAAAAGAAAAGGGAATGCCAGGCGCGATGGCCAAGGCGGAGGAGCTTTTGGCCGAGCATGAGAATGCATTTTCTCCAAGTCAGTTCGAAAATAGCGCAAATCCGCAAATTCACCGTGAAACAACTGCCGAGGAAATTTGGAGTGATACGGACGGTAAGGCTGATATCCTTATTTCAGGCGTTGGCACTGGCGGAACTTTAACAGGCACTGCGCAGGTGCTTAAATCCCGTAAGGCTGATTTCAAAGCTTATGCAGTTGAGCCAAGCGAAAGCCCCGTTATTTCAGGCGGACAGCCCGGCCCTCATAAAATTCAGGGCATCGGCGGTGGTTTTATTCCTGATATTTTGGATGTCGATCTTATTGATGGAGTTATAAAAATAGATAGTGATACAGCGATTGAAACTTCGCGTGAAATGGCACGTTTAGAGGGCATTCCTTGCGGGATTTCATCAGGCGCAGCTTTCGCCGCCGCGCGAGAAGTGGCACAAATGCCTGAAAATAAAGGCAAGCAAATTATAGTTATAGTCCCTTCATTCGCCGAGCGTTATATATCTAGCGTGCTTTTTGATGGTATTGAGGATTAATGTCAGAAACAGTGCTGCTGTACATGTGTTTAAGTTATTGTAATAGCTTATAAAATTGCAATCCTTCACTTTGTTTGAAAATTTTGAATATTTTAATAATAAAACATAAAGTGAGGCGCAGTTTCCCCTATTATTAAGCTTACAATAGCATAATATTCCTAAAACATCAAGCAGCCTTATCGTCCTTCACCCCAAGCTTTGTTTGTAAGGAAGAGCTGGAAGTTGTGTATTCGAATTTTAATTTTGCATCAGGGCGGCAATATTTGAATGCTTGACGCGCCGCTAGCGCAGATTCATGAAAGCCTGATAGAATAAGTTTTAGCTTCCCCGGATACCAGTTTATATCACCAATGGCGAATATTCCGCTCTCGGACGTTTCGAATTTCTCCGTATCGACAGGAACAAGATTTTCATGCAGGTTCAAACCAAAATTTGCTAATGGGCCAAGCTTCATAGTTAGCCCAAAGAAGGGGAGCAGCATGTCGCATTCCAGTGTCTTGAGCTCTTTATTTGCATCAAGCATTTCAACGGCGGTAAGCTGCCCATTTTCGCCGATAAGTTTCTTTATTTGACCCATCTCGAAACTCATTAAGCCGTCATTAACGCGCCCACGCATTTGCGTCACACTGTCTGGTGCAGCGCGAAAATTATCGCGTCTATGAACCAGTGTAAGGCTCTTTGCTATAGGTTCAAGATTAAGACACCAATCCAGCGCAGAGTCGCCGCCGCCAGCAATAATAATCTTCTTATCCTTAAACTGATCCATTTTACGCACCGAGTAAAATACGGAAGTTCCTTCGAACTCATCAATATTTGGAATCGGGGGCTTCTTCGGCATAAAGCTACCGCCGCCAGCGGCAATAACAATGCAAGTAGCATCAAAAATCGTTCCAAGATCAGTGGTTAAACGCCACTTGCCATTATCAAGCTTTTCAAGCTTTTCTGCCATTTGTTGAAAATGAAAAACAGGATGAAACGGCTCTATTTGTTCCATAAGTTTGTCAGTTAATTCTTGTCCCGAAATACTGGGATAGGCAGGAATATCAAATATCGGCTTTTCAGGATATAGCTCCGCGCACTGCCCGCCAGGGCGATCAAGGATATCAATGAGGTGACATTTCATGTCCAGCAGCCCCATTTCAAACACGGTGAACAGGCCGCAAGGGCCAGCCCCTATGATTACTATATCTGTTTCTATTGGAGTATTTGTCATGTTTTATATCTTTATTATTTGTTTTTAGAAGCCATTATTTGCTTCATATCATAGAGAATGTCAAGAGCGTCCCTAGGTGATAATTTATCAGGATTTATATTTTCAAGTTTTTCTTCAATTTCAGAGGGCTCTTGCTTTGTTATTTCTGTATTAAAGAGCGGCAGCTCATCAATTACTTTTTGCGTTGTTGTTTTTGCTGTTTTATTACTTTGCAGCATATTTAATATTGCACTTGCGCGTGAAATAACAGAAGAGGGAATACCCGCGAGCCCTGCAACATGTATCCCGTAGGATCTGCTCGCGCTACCGCTTATTACTTTATGCATGAAAATTATATTATTATCCCATTCTTTCACCTGAACGCTGTGGCATGAAAGGTTTTTCAAGGTATTCTCAAGTGTTGTCAGCTCATGATAATGAGTAGCAAATAACGCGCGGCATTTGTTTTTATCGTGCAGATGCTCAACGCACGCCCACGCAATAGAAAGCCCATCATAAGTCGCGGTGCCGCGCCCGATCTCATCTAAAATCACAAGTGAGCGCTCGGTTGACTGGTTCAAAATTGACGCGGTTTCGACCATCTCCACCATGAATGTTGACTGCCCGCGCGCCAAGTTATCTGACGCACCAACGCGACTAAAACACTTGTCTATTATACCGATATGGGCAGAGCTTGCAGGAACAAATGACCCTGTTTGCGCCATTATTGCGATCAAAGCATTTTGACGCAAGAACGTGGATTTACCCGCCATATTAGGGCCAGTTAATAGCCATAATTTTTGCTCTGGATTTAGGTTGCAATCATTTGTAACAAAAGGCTCGCTTTGTTTTTGCAGCACGCTTTCAACAACGGGATGCCTGCCTCCCGATATCTCGAATTTCTTTGAATTATCAATGATTGGGCGCACATAATTCATATTCTGCGCAAGCTCGGCAAGAGAGCTAGATACATCAATAGCAGAAATTGTGCGTGCGATCACACCGATTTCCGCAAAAAGAGCAGATGTTTTTTGCACTAATTGATTAAATATATCTTGCTCAATCGCAATAATTTTATCTGCCGCGCTGGATATATCACGCTCCAGCTCTGATAACTCGGTTGTGGTAAAGCGAACATTATTGGCAAGTGTCTGTCTGTGAATAAAAGGGTTATCATCGCTTGCCACCATTAATTTATCGGCGTGACGCGCTGGCATATCAATGAAATAGCCAAGAACATTGTTAAATTTTATTTTCAGAGTAGTTATTGATGTTTCTTTTTGATATTTCTCTTGTAGCTCAGCTATTAGCTGACGGCTTTTATCGCGCAAAATCCTAAGCTCATCAAGCTTTGCACAATATCCCAAGCGAATAAAGCCCCCGTCTCTTGTAAGTAGTGGCGGCGTATCATTCATCGCGCGTATAAGATCATCTTGCAGAGCAGATAATACAGGTATTTGCTGCAATTTTTTAAGTAAATCACTGAAAGTTTTTGCAGCAATATTATCATCTTGCATTTGCTCACGGATAATCTCGCTTTGTGCCAAGCCATCACGTATTACACACAGATCTTTAGGGCCACCGCGATCAACGCCAAGACGCGATAATGCACGTTCAATATCTGGTGAGCCACGTAAAAAATCGCGAATTATGCTGCGTAAGTTAATATTATTTGCAAAGCATTCAACACGATCAAGGCGGCGATTTACCATATCGATATCAGCCAGTGGAGCAGACAAACAAGAGTGCAGCAGCCTTGCCCCTGCGCTGGTTAACGTATAATCCATGACCTCAAGCAAGCTACCTTTGCGCTCTCCTGATAATGTACGCACTAGCTCTAAACTCTTGCTGGTTGCTGCATCAATTTCCATTATATTGCCGCAAGCCAGCCTTTCGGGCGGTGATATATGCGGCGTTTTGCCCTTTTGTGTGCGCAATATATAATCAATTAATGCGCCAGCGGCTGAAATCTCAGCTCTAGTAAAGCTGCCAAAGCTCTCTATTGTGCCAACATTAAATAATTGCTCTAAATGTTTTGCTGCGTTTTGAGTGTCAAATAATGAAGAGCCTTGCGTTGTTAATTTTTGTTCAAAAGAGGAAAGGGCAGAGCTGTATTTTTCTAATAATTTATCAGATAGCAAAATTTCGCTAGGCTTTATGCGCTCCAAAATTGTACGTAAATTATCGCTTGTGGCTGATTGCACAGTGAAAGAGCCAGTTGAAAGTTCCATCCATGCAACCGCGCATTCTCCTGCTATTTCAGAAATGCTGCATAAATAGTTATTTTGCCGCGCATCTAAAAGGGTATCTTCTGTTAATGTTCCTTGTGTTACAATGCGAACTGCTTCGCGGTTTACAAGGGCTTTTGAAGGGCTTCTACCTTCTTTTCTTGCGCGCGCTTTTGCTTGCTCTGGCGTTTCTGTTTGCTCACATATTGCAACTTTTTGCCCTGCGCGAATTAATTTGGCTAAATAAGGTTCGCATGAATGATGCGGAACTCCGCACATTGCAATGTCATTGCCCTGTGATTTACCGCGCTTTGTTAAGGTTATGTCGAGTATATCCGCAGCTTTTATTGCGTCATCATAAAATAGCTCGTAAAAATCACCCATACGATAGAAAAGCAAGCAATCGGGATGATCCGCTTTTAAAACATGATATTGAGCCATCATTGGTGTGTGTCCTTGTGCAAGGAACACTGCCATTTTTTCATCCATGGTAGGTGCAGCAAAATTAGATTTTAAAGCAGTAGCAGAGATCATGATAGCTAATCTTTACCAGTAGAGCCAAAACCACCTTCGCCGCGCTCATCATTGTTTTCAAGCTCCGCAGTAACTCTCCAGTTGACATGAGTGTAGCGTTCAACAACCATTTGTGCAATGCGCATGCCGCGCTGAATTGTAAAGGGTTCTTTACCGTGATTTATAAGGATTACTTTAATTTCACCGCGATAATCCGCGTCAATTGTACCAGGGGAGTTCAGAACAGTTACGCCATGATTAATCGCCAAGCCAGAGCGCGGACGGATTTGCGCCTCGAATCCGTGCGGAAGAGCAATCGCCAGCCCCGTAGGAATCAGCGCGCGCTCACCCGCGCCAAGCTCAAGCGCATCTTCTAATGCTGCGGTTAAATCCATTCCAGCAGAATGTGTTGTCGCATAGGTAGGGAGCTTTAATCCAACGGCGTGATCTAGTGGTTTAAGAGCAACTTCTATATCATCATTATTTGTTATTATTATGCTTTTATCTGTCATGTTCATCCATATATTTAACTATTTGTTGTATTAATTTACATGCAATATCGTCTTTGCTTGCACGCGCCCATTTCTCTATTTTATTTTGAGATATAAAATATATTTGATTTTGATCGGAAGCGAAAGTCTTTTCCACGCCATTTTCATCTAATCCCACTTCATTTGCGATTATCCAGTCACATTTTTTCGAGGCCAGCTTGGCCGTGGCATTTTCCTCAAGCTTTTGCGTCTCTGCGGCAAAGCCTATAACTAGCTTTGGGCGCTTGGTTTTGTGCGAGGCTATCATATGCAAGATATCAGTGCTTTGGGTTAGCTCTATGTTGGGGGCGATGTTTTTAGATGTTTTTTTTATTTTTTGACACTGTTTTTGCGTCGGTGTCCAGTCACTTACAGCGGCGGCGCATATGGCAATATCAGCGGGAAGTGCGCCAGAGCAGGCCTCAAGCATTTCTTTTGCGCTCTCTATATGCACTGTTTTTATGCCGCATGGGTCATTAAGGTTTGTTGGTCCTGATATTAAGGTCACATTCGCGCCTGCATCACGTAATGACTTGGCAATAGCATGCCCCTGTTTTCCCGAAGAGCGATTTCCCAAAAAACGCACAGGATCAATGGATTCGTAAGTAGGGCCGCTTGTTACTAATGCCTTATAGCCTTTCAGCGGTTTTTCAAAAAAAAAATCGGTTATGGCTGTGAATATTTCTTCAGGCTCACTCATTCGACCTTCGCCAGTTTCGTTGCACGCCATATCTCCCGCATTTGGGCCGATTTGTAAAATGCCCCGCTGCTTTAGAGTTTTTATATTGGCTTGCGTTGCCGCATTATTCCACATTTCAGGGTTCATTGCTGGAGCAATTATTATAGACTTATTGGCGGCGAGCAGGGTAGTAGAGGCAAGGTCATTTGCAAGGCCATGCGCCATCTTTGCAATAATATCCGCACTTGCGGGTGCAACTATTATAAGGTCAGCTTCACGACTAAGATTTATGTGATCCATTCCTGCATTATTGTCAGACCATATATCTGTATAGGCTTTATTTTCAGATAAAGCAGCAACGCTTAAGGGCGTTACAAATTGCTCTCCTGCTTTTGTTAATATGCATTTTACATTACCGTTATTTTTTTTAATTAACCGAATGAGATCCAGCGTTTTATAGGCGGAAATCCCTCCTGAAATTATAAGTAATATGTTTTTATCTTTCAGCATATTCGTATTATTACTTATCTTTGATGTTCATGTAAAGAAAAAGCCTCGCAAATATGTGCAAGGCTTGGAAACTTTTATAATTTAGAATTGATTACTGCTGTTGCATCATCTTTTTCATGGCATCACCCATAGATATAGCAGATTCTTTAGCGTTATCCTTTAGCGTATCCTCGTCTTGCACAATTTCCTTAACCTCATCCATGACTTCTTCAAACGCATAGTCAGAATTACTCAATGCATCGTCAAAATTAACACCAAGGTCACTTGCTCCACCTGCTGCGGGAGATATATTAGCGATTGATGATGATCCATCATTTGGTGAGATATTGCTATATATTGCAAACATAGCAACAAGGCCAACGGCTAGAACAGTTGTTGAGTACATAACTGATTTTGTGAAGTTATTCATTTTTATATTAACTTTCTCATGATTTTTGATATTTTATTACCATTTTACAGGGATTAAAGATATATTATATAACACAAGATGTCAATAAAAATATAATCTTGAGTTTTAAGTTTAAGCCTTCATCCCCTGATGGACAGCGACAATTCCAGCAGACATATTGTTGTATCGGGTGCGTTTGAAGCCAGCATTTTGTATGCGCTGTAATAGGTTTTCTTGCGTCGGAAATTTTCTTATGCTCTCAACCAAATATTGGTAGCTATCCTCATCATCAGCGATTTTTTTGCCAATGCGCGGGATTACATTATAGGAGAAAAGGTCATACGCCTTGGCAAGCGGAGCAGTTTGTACATGGCTAAACTCAAGGCAAAAGAATTTACCGCCCGAGCGCAGCACTCGATATGCCTCGCCGAGCGCAGTATCTATATGTGTAACATTTCTAAGGCCGAATGCTATTGTATACACATCAATGCTTTCATCAGGGATAGGGAGCTTTTCCGCGTTGCCTGTTACCCATTTAAAATCATTAATCCAGCCCTTATCAATGGCGCGGTCTCTACCAACACTAAGCATGTTGTCGTTAAGATCGCAAAGCGTTATGTTCGCGCCGCTGCCGATTTTTTTGCGAATGCGAAAAGCGATATCACCAGTGCCGCCAGCAACATCAAGATAATCCGCAGGCCTGCCATCTATATTAGAGCGAGGCCTTATCATGCGGATAAACTTATCCTTCCAAAGACGGTGCATTCCACCGCTCATAAGGTCATTCATAAGGTCATATTTGTCAGCAACACTATCAAATACGCCGATAACATTTTCAGTTTTTTCCTCTGGTGAGACTTGTTTTTCCCCGAACCATGATTTTTCTGGATTTTCCACTCTGTTTTTCTCCCTTAAACAATGTTAGTAGTTAGCACATGAGTTTAATAAAAGCTATGGCTACTGTTGCAGGAATGACGGGATTATCACGAATCGCAGGATTCGTGCGTGATGTGCTTATGGCTGCTTATTTGGGTGCAGGGCCTGTTGCGGATGCTTTTTTTGTGGCATTAAAGCTGCCCAACTTTTTCCGCCGAGTTACAGCCGAGGGAGCTTTTAGCATAGTTTTTGTCCCTATGTATTCCAAAACGCTACAGATCGAAAGCAAGGAAAAGGCTGATTTATTCGCAAGTAATTCCTTTATGGTTATGCTTTGCGGGCTATCAGTCTTTACGCTGATTGCCATTATTTTTATGCCCTATATGATTGGCGCAATTGCACCAGGTTTTTATGATGACCCTATTCGTATGCCATTGGCGGTAGAGCTTGCACGTATCACTTTTCCTTATCTTATATTAATGTCATTAACGGCTCTTTTAGGTGGCATTCTTAATGCAATGGATCGCTTTGCACCATTTGCTTTTGCGCCAGTGCTTTTTAATCTTTCCTTGATTATAGGATTGTTGCTTAGCGATCATTTCGAAACGGTTGGCCATGCATTAGCATGGGGATTATTTGGCGCAGGGATTTTGCAATTTGCCTTTCTTTGGGGCTGTGCGCAGCGAGCGGGGGTGAGGATTACTTTTTCTATGCCAAAGCTTGATAAAGACGCACGTAAAGTGTTGAAACTTATGGGGCCAGCGATTTTAGGCGCGGGAGTTGTTCATATTAATTTATTCGCTGATCTTATA
>Ga0256834_1001888_pt1 | contig 13742 bp, 14 predicted proteins | sample 4281140metaG_FD_190536 | JGI IMG/M metagenome (GOLD analysis project Ga0256834, IMG submission 190536) | Hydrothermal vent microbial communities from East Pacific Rise, Pacific Ocean - 4281-140 | ecosystem: Environmental > Aquatic > Marine > Hydrothermal vents | place: Pacific Ocean: East...
ACTTATAGTGATGTAATCTCTATTCTTAACGGAATGTAAAGATGTTTTGGTAAAGACGTTTTGGCAAAACGTCTTTACCAAAACGTCTTTACTAGGCATAAAAAAAGTCCCAACTATTTCTAGTGGAACTTTGTATTTAAAGTATTTACGTTTTACAAACGCATTACTTTTCATAATATAGATTTAACGCAATGCTTTACCTTTTTTATCGTAAAAACGATAATTTAAGTATTGGTATGCGTCTCTTGGTAAAATTTTAATCCATTTCTTATTTTTAAGAAACCATTTTTGCTGTATAGAAGGAAATCCCTTTTGTAAATATGCTGCAATAAACGGATGTACATTTAGTACTAAACCATTGTATTTTGGGTGACTAATAAGTCGGTCTAAATCGTTTTCTATTTTTTCGATTAAAACGATTGGCGCTTCGACTACTCCATTTTTATTAGGATTAGGTTCTCTTGTAGTAATTACACGTTCTTGCCTAACTCGTTGTCTGGTAATTTGCATTAAACCAAACTTACTTAAAGGTAATATTTTGTGTTTTGTTCTACTCGATTTCATTTCGGCTTTAAAGAACTCAAAAAGTTTGTTTCTGTGTTCTGCTGCACGCATGTCAATAAAATCTACTACAATAATGCCGCCCATATCACGTAATTGTAACTGACGAGCTATCTCGGCAGCAGCAATTAAGTTTACTTCTAATGCAGTATCTGCTTGTGAACTATTTTTATTGGAACGATTGCCACTATTTACATCAATAACATGTAAAGCTTCCGTGTGTTCAATTACAAGGTAAGCACCTTTTTTCATGGACACTGTTTGTCCAAATGCGGTTTTAATTTGTCTTTCGATATTTAATTTTTCAAAAATTGGTACTGTTGCATTATAGTGCTTTACTATAGAAACTTTGTTAGGAGCAATTCGCTCTAGATAATCTTTCAATTCTGCTACTAAATCCTTATCGTCACATAAAATTTTTGTAAATGAATCGTTAAAAATATCTCTTAAAATAGAAGAACCTCTATTCATTTCTGACAATACCTTAACAGGTATTTTTGAATGTTGGTTTGCTATTTGTTTGCAAAGAGTTTTCCAACGTTCTAATGAATTTTGTAAGTCTCTATCTAAATCTGCTACTTTAATATCTTTAGCAACTGTTCTTAATATAACACCAAAACCATTTGGTTTAATGCTTTTCACTAATCTTTTTAATCTTTCCTTTTCTTTTCGATCTTCAATTTTTTGAGAAACTGAAATCCTATTAGAAAAAGGTACTAAAACCAAATAACGTCCTGCAATAGATATTTCTGAACTTATTCTTGGGCCTTTAGTAGAAATTGGTTCCTTTACAACTTGAACCAATATATTTTGTTTAGATTTTATTACATCATCAATCTTTCCTCCTTTATCAATATCTTGTTCAAAGGAAAAGTTTTTTAATGTATAATCTATTTTTTTACCTGATCGTAATGATTTTACGAATTTATTTAAAGAAGAAAACTGAGGTCCTAAATCATGGTAATGTAAAAAAGCATCTTTCTTATGACCTACATTTACAAAGGAAGCATTTAAACTACCTAAGGTTTTTTTTACGCTGGCTAAAAATATATCACCAACCGCAAACTCATTATCGTTTTTGTCTTTATGTAATTCAATCAATCTACCTTGTTTTAATAAGGCAAAATCTATATCAGAGGAATTTGATCTAATAATTAATTCTGTATTCACTCTGTTAATTTTTTATACCAAACAATTTTTATACTTAACTTTTAAGTATTTTTAATTTGTTCGGAAGGTTAATAAAGTTTACAAACGAAAATTAAATTATTAATTTTCTATGTCAAAGAACTTAAGATGTTAAGAAAATAAAGTGTAATATAATACACCTTAAATTTCAATAAAATTAAAGGCGCTTTTAAGAAAAAACGCCTTTAACTAAATTATTTTTTCTTATGTCTGTTTCTTCTACTTCTTTTTTTACGTTTGTGCGTAGAAATCTTTTTACGTTTTCTTTTTTTACCACTTGGCATATTTTATCTATTTTAAGATGAATAAATTATTTTACTTTTACTTTTGATTTTACCGCTTCTAAAAATATTTTCGCAGGTTTAAATGCAGGTATATTATGTGCTGGTATTTTTATTGTTGTGTTTTTTGTAATGTTTCTTCCTGTTTTTTCAGCACGTTTCTTAATAATAAAACTACCAAAACCTCTTAAGTAAACATTCTCGCCACTTTCTAAAGAGTTTTTAACTTCTGTCATTAAGTCTTCAACTACTCTTAAAACATCCGCTTTTTCCATTCCTGATTTATCAGCAATATTCGAAACAATTTCTGCTTTTGTCATTATCTATTTTTTATAAGTTTTTATTCTAAATTTTAGAACGGCAAAGATATACTTTTTTTCATCTAAATTAAAAGTTAATTGATTAAATTTTAATGCAATAAAATTATATTATTGCAGTGTAAAAATATTAAGTTTTTAAAGTAATCATGTTGTTTTCTGCAAAATTAATAAATTGGTATCAAAAAAATCAACGAAATTTTCCGTGGCGAGAAACTAAAAACCCATATTTTATTTGGCTTTCGGAAATTATTTTACAGCAAACAAAAACAGAACAAGGTTTACCTTATTATATAAGGTTCATAGAAAAATATCCAACTATCACAGATTTAGCTAATGCGGACGAAATGTCGATATTAAAATTATGGCAAGGTTTGGGTTATTATTCACGTGCTAGAAATTTACATTATTCTGCAAAATATATTGTTAATGAACTACATAGCGTGTTTCCAAAAAACTATAAGGAATTATTAAAACTAAAAGGTGTTGGTGATTATACCGCATCTGCAGTTGCATCGATATGTTATAATGAAAAAACTGCGGTAGTCGACGGAAATGTGTATCGTGTTTTAGCAAGATATTTCGATATGGATATCGCAATTAATTCTGGCAAAGGAATAAAAGATTTTAAATTACTTGCGCAAGAATTATTACCAAAATCTAATTATGGTTTGTATAATCAAGCAATTATGGATTTTGGAGCAACTGTTTGTACACCAAAAAGAACAAAATGTACTACGTGTATTTTTAATGATAGTTGCCTAGCATTACAGAAAAAAAAGATCCATGTGCTACCAGTTAAAATACGAAAAATTAAAATAAAAAAACGTTATTTTAATTATTTCGTTTTTTTAGATAAAAGCAACAATACTTTAATTAATATAAGGTTAGGTAAAGGTATTTGGCAGAATTTATATGAATTCCCTTTATATGAGTCAACTAAAGAAATATTTGAAATTGATGAAAGTTTATTTCCTAAAAATATTATAAAAAAAAATATTCTGTCCGTAGATCTTTTTAATGAAAAAATAATTCAACACAAACTATCGCATCAACATATATTTACTAAATTTTGGTTAGTAAAATTAGATGTAAATCTTGTAGGATCTATTCCTTTTTATAAAATAGAAGAATATCCTATTTCAACACTTGTTCATAATTTTTATACCACATTTATAAAATTAATATAAATTTCAGTACTTTTGATATGTAAAACAAAATATGGCAAGTACATTAAATAAAGTTATGCTAATTGGTCATTTAGGCGACACAATAAAAATGCATTTTTTTGAAGGCGGTAATTGTATAGGTAGATTTTCGTTAGCAACTAACGAAAGTTATACCAATAAAACTACTGGTGAAAAAGTCACTACAACAGAATGGCATAATATAGTTGTACGTAATAAACTTGCCGAAACTTGCGAAAAATATTTAAGTAAAGGCGATAAAGTTTTTGTAGAAGGTCGATTAAAGACAAGACAATGGCAAGATGATGCTGGTAATAATAAAAACACTACCGAAATTCATATTTATGACATCATGTTTTTGAAAACTAAAAAATTCTTAGAAGGTAAAAAACCTTCCAACGAAAAAGAAATTGAAAATAATACCAAAAAAGATAATTTACCATTTTAACTTAACCTAATTTTAATTGGATCCAGAACCCATAAGTTTATTTCTAGTCATACCATATAATGGTTTTTTACTCATTCAACTGCTAATATTATTAGTTCTATTAATTCTTTCTGCATTGATTTCGGGTACTGAAATTGCGTTTTTTTCACTCTCAAAATACACTTTAGATAATGCAATCGACAATAATCAAAAAGGCATTCAAACAGTAATTGAACAACTTAAAAAACCAAAAAAATTATTAGCAACCATATTAATTGCCAATAATTTTATTAATATTTTATTTATTATTTTATTTAAAAATGTTGGCGATTACTTTTTTGGCGATATAGAATCTGCCGTTATAAAATTTTTATTAGAAGTAGTTTTGGTCACTTTTTTAATCCTACTTTTTGGCGAAGTTTTGCCTAAAGTTTATGCAAATAGAAATCCGTTAAAATTTGCTTTATTCATGTCAAAACCGATTAAAGTATTAAATTATTTATTTTCTTTTGTAAGTATTCCATTAATGGGATTAACTAATATTGTAGAGAAAAAATTCTCTAAAAAGCAATCCGATTTTTCAGTAGACACCTTAAACGAAGCTTTAAAATTAACCTCTAAAAACACGACTAAAGAAGAGAAGAAAATATTAGAAGGTATTGTAAATTTCGGAAATACAGAAACCGTACAAGTTATGCGTCCAAGAATTGATGTTTTTGCAATTTCTGAAGAAGAAAAATTTGAAGAAATATTACCCAGAATTATTAAAAACGGTTATTCAAGAATACCAGTTTACGAAGAAAATATAGATACCATTAAAGGAATACTATATACTAAAGATTTATTAGCACATCACACAAAAAAGACCTTTAAGTGGCAAAATTTAATTCGCGAAGCATTCTTTGTTCCTGAGAATAAAAAATTAGATGATTTATTACTTGAGTTTAAAGGTAAAAAAAACCATTTAGCTATTGTAGTAGATGAATATGGCGGCACTTCAGGCATCATAACTTTAGAAGATATTATTGAAGAAATTGTTGGTGATATAAGTGATGAGTATGATGACGATGATATTGCTTACTCAAAATTAGATCAGAACAACTATATTTTTGATGCTAAAATAGCATTAAAAGATTTTTATAAGATTTTGAATTTAAACGAAGGTGATTTTAAAAATATCGAAGGTGAGGCAGAAACACTTGCTGGTTTAATATTGGAAGTCTATGAACAGTTTCCTAAAAAAGAAGATGTAATAAAAACAGAAAAACTTACGTTTACTATTGAATCCTTAGATAAAAAAAGAATCAAACAAGTTAAAGTCACTTTAAATTATTAAAAGTCAGTGTTCAGTTTTGTAGGTTAAAAAACAAATAAACAAAAATGTTTTATATTATTCCATTAAATTCATGCCGAAACAAAAAAAATAAAAGATACACTCTATTATTTTCATGCTTATTACTTGTTTTTTCTTGCACTAAAGAAACATTTCCAAAACCAACAGCTTATTTAAGTCTTACTAGGGCAGAGGTTATTTATAAAACTACAGATAGTAACTGCCCATTTGAATTTGAAATACCAAAAACTGCAAAAATATTAGTAAATAACAAATGTTGGTTAAAAATAAAGTATCCAAAATTAAAAGCGACTGTAGATATTACTTACAGACCAATAACTAATAATTTAAGAGAATTATTGATTGAATCGGAAAAACTCACCACAAAACATACAGTAAAAGCAGACAGAATAAGTATTTCACCGTTATTCGAAAACACAAAAGAAAAAGTCTACGGTAAAATAAGTGATGTGATTGGCAATGCAGCTTCGCCATTACAATTTCAAATAACCGATAGTATAAATCATTTTATTACAGGTGCGGTTTATTTTAATGTACAACCTAATTATGATTCTATTTATCCAGCAATTCGTTTTATAGAAAAAGATTTGAAACATCTAATCGAAACTACAAAGTGGAAATGATGAAAAAGAGTTTAGTATTTTATAAGTAATTGACGACCAATCAATTACATAAAATAATTTTATATCGTGATAATTCATGGTTAAATTTTCAGAAACTAAAGCGAAATACACTAAAACAGATAGTTTTAACGACATTTTAGACCAATAAATGATTAAACAAATAAGTAAATACATTTTCTTTTATAATATTTTTTGTACTTTGCACACATATTAATCAAATAAGAAACAAAATGAGAAAATTATTTACAATTGCAATTGCAATTTTATTTAGTAGTACACTATTTGCTCAAACAGTAGTTACTGGTAATGTGAAAGACGCAAAATCAGGCGACCCACTTCCTGGAGTTAATATTAAAGTGGTTGGTAAATCTTTAGGTACAGCAACCGATTTTGACGGTAATTATTCCTTAAAGGTAAATCAAGAACCACCATTTGATGTTATAGTTACTACTTTAGGTTTTGGATCACAAACATTAAATGTTACGGAGAAAAACCAAACATTAGATGTTACTTTAACCGAAAATGCTTCTGCTTTAGATGAGGTTGTAGTTTCGGCATCTAGAACACCAGAAAGTGTTAGAGAATCTCCTGTTACTATCGAAAGAATGGATGCTAGAGATATCGCAAACTCAGCATCAGCAAGTTTTTATAATAGTATTGAAAACTTAAAAGGTGTAGATGTTAACACAAGTAGTTTGACTTTTAACTCTGTAAATACACGTGGTTTTGCAACGATAGCAAATACTAGATTTGTACAGTTAATTGATGGAATGGATAACGCATCTCCAGCATTAAATTTTGTAATGGGTAATCTAGTAGGTATGAATGAATTAGACGTGAATTCTGTAGAATTATTACCAGGCGCATCTTCTGCACTTTATGGTGCTAATGCATTTAATGGTATTTTATTCATGACAAGTAAAAACCCTTTTGACCATCAAGGTGTTAGTTTATATGTTAAAAAAGGACTTACAGATTCTGATGCAGGTGGAGAAAATGCCTATACAGATATGGGTATTAGAGTAGCAAATGCATTTAGTGAAAAATTTGCAGCCAAAGCTTCTTTTTCTTACTTAAAAGGTACAGATTGGATTGCTAATGATACAAACCAATATGATTTTGTTGCTGCTGGTGAAGCAGATGCTATTACAGCATCAGGAACAAACCCTTACGCTCACAATGGAGTAAATATTTATGGTGATGAAGCTGCAACAACTTTAGATTGGGATGCAATTACTGGTGCTCCAGTTGGAACTTTTGGTTCATCATTGGTTGGAAGACAAGGTTATGCTGAAGCAGATTTAACAGATTATGAAGCTAAAAGTGTGAAAACAGATATTTCTTTAAACTACAGACCTTTTGCAAATGATTTAGAGGTAATTGCTAATTATAGAATTGGATTTGGAAATGCAATTTATCAAGGAACAAATAGGTATCAATTAAAGGATTTTACAATGCAACAAATGAAATTTGAGGTTAGAAATGATAATTTTTTCTTAAGAGCTTATAGAACTATTGAAGATGCAGGTAATACTTATGATATGAACTTTACAGGTTTAAATATGCAAAGACAATTCAAATCTGACGCTGACTTTTTCGGAGATTATGCTACTGGTTATTTAGGTGCGGTTACAGGTAATGCTGGAGTTGTGCCAATATTAACATCACTAGGTTTAACACCTGGTGTTCCGTCTGACGCACATATTTTTGGAAGAATTTTAGCAGAAAACAGATTACCAAATGGAGATGTTTTTAACCCATTAGACCCAAGAGGTGCAAGATTAATTCCTGGTACGTCAGAATTTGAAAATGCATTTAATACAGTAACTAGTGATTCAAATATATTAACAGGTTCGCTATTTAAAGATAACACATCTATGAATGTTGGTGAAGGTAACTATAATTTTAAATCGTTATTAAATGATGTTATTGATTTGCAAGTTGGTGGTAATTATAGAGGATATGATCTAAACTCTTCTGGTACTATTTTCACAGATAGTGCAATTAATGGTGGTGCTATTCAATACCAAGAATATGGTGCCTATGTACAAGCTATCAAAAAATTTATGGATGATAGATTAAAAATATCTGCATCGGTACGTATGGATAAAAATGAATTTTTCGATGCTAACATATCACCAAGAGTTTCTTTAAACTACGGTGCAGGAGATAATAAACAACATAATTTTAGAGCATCTTTTCAAACAGGATTTAGAAACCCTGATACACAATCTTTATTTATCGGTTTTGATGTTGGACCGTTATTATTAGTTGGTTCTGCTGAAGGGAATTTAGATGCAGTACTACCTAATACACACTTAACTGCTAGAGATACTTATAACAATTCTTGGACGCTATCTTCTTTCTTAGCATTTAGAGATAGTGGATTTGCAGACCCATCTCTTTTAGAAACAGTTGTAACTGATTTAGTACAACCTGAAGAAGTAACTGCTATCGATGTTGGATATAGAGGTAAATTAGGTAAAGTTTCTGTAGATTTAAATGGTTACTTTAATAGTTATGACGGTTTTATTAGTAATACTAGAGTATTTACTCCTGGTTCAGGTAGTGTTTTTGACGCTTCTGGTTTTACTGGTTTAACTACGGGTCGTGCTTTTCAATTATACACAAACTCAGATGCTGATATTTCATCTTATGGTGGTTCGGTAGGTTTAAGTACAAGAGTTGGTAATGGTTTCAAGATTGGTGTAAATTATACTTATGCTAAATTAGATTTCGATCAACAATCTTCTCCTGACTTTACTTCAAACTTTAATACTCCAGAACACAAAGTGAAATTCTCTTTAGGGAATGCAAACTTATTTAAAAACTTTGGTTTTAATATTAATGGAAGATGGAGTGATGAGTTTTTATGGGAGGCAACTGCTGCTAACGGAATCATAGAAGACAGATTCGTAGTAGATGCACAATTAAATTATAGATTACCAAAATGGAAGTCTACTTTTAAGTTAGGTGGTTCAAACTTAACTGGCGAAGAATATAGAGGTTCTATCGGTGGAGGAAACATTGGTTCTCAATACTTTGTTTCTTGGGTTATAAATAACTAAGAATATAAAATTATGTGACGTCCTAATATAGTGTTACAGAATTAATAATTCAAAGGTAGTGATTTTTTATCACTACCTTTTTTCATTTTATATTGTTTTCTTTTGATTATATTTTGTTTGTGCATCTGATTAGGAGTCAACATATAATTAGATAAATGTGGTCTATAATTATTGTATATTTCTATTGCATTTTGTACTAAATTAGTATCATATTTATCAATGTCAAATTCTTGTTCAAAACTCCATTTACTCGTTCTGCAATAGCATTTTCATAAGGATTAATAATCCTTGTTCAATCTCTTGAACAATCTGTAATTTTAAACTTAAACTGTAATCTTTTTGTGTACGCTTTTTGTAATTTGAATCTGGTAATCCCATAAATAAATAATGTTTAGTGTAACACTATATTAGGACGGGACACCATTTATAAAAAAATGCTTCGATGAAAATCGAAGCATTTTTTTTTATATTTTCAAAATTTATCTTCGATTCATGTAAATCATCACATAATAAAGTAATGTTGATAAAGCACCAATTGCAGCAACAACATAAGTTCTTGCGGCCCATTTTAGCGCATCTTTAGCTCCATTATGTTCTTCTTGAGTTAACATGTTTTTATTTTCTAACCATGCCAATGCTCTGTTGCTAGCATCATATTCAACAGGTAAAGTAACAAAACTAAATAAAACAGTTGCACCAAATAAAACAATACCTGCCAATAATAATTGCGGAAAAGAGTTTACTAAAAAGATACCGCCAATTAAAACAAATTGCGCCATTCTGCTTGATATATTTACTGTAGGTACTAATTTACTTCGTAATTGCAACCAAGAATAACCAACAGCATGCTGTATAGCGTGACCACATTCATGTGCTGCAACTGCCGCTGCAGAAGCATTTGTTTGATTGTAAACAACCTCACTTAAATTAACCGTCTTATCTTTAGGATTATAATGATCGGTTAATCGGCCTTTTACAGAAATTACTTTCACATCATAAATATTATTATCTGCCAACATTTTTTCGGCGATTTCTTTTCCGCTTAACCCATTCTGTAATTGTAATTTAGAATACTTTGCAAACTTACTTTTTAATCTCTTTTGAACAATACCGCCAAGTAAAGCAATTAAACCACCAATAATATATGCTCCCATCATAATTTTATATTTTTTTTAAATTTATTAATTTTTAATCTTTAGTTTTACAACATAAATTATACCATTTTAAAAGTAAAGACATTATGTCAAAAATAAGCAATATTCTATTAATATATACTGGTGGTACTATTGGTATGGTTAAAGACTACGAAACCAATGCGCTACGTGCTTTCGATTTTAGTAATTTAAGAGACCGAATTCCAGAATTAAATCATTTAGATTGTAAAATTAACACTATTAGTTTTGAAGAACCAATAGATTCATCTAATATGAATCCGAAATATTGGGTAAAAATAACAGAAATAATAGAAGAAAATTATAATGACGCAGATGGTTTTGTTATCCTTACAGGTAGTGATACCATGGCGTATACATCTTCAGCAATAAGTTTTATGTTAGAAAATTTATCCAAACCTGTAATTTTTACAGGTTCACAATTACCGATTGGAGATTTAAGAACAGATGCAAAAGAGAACTTAATAACTGCAATACAAATTGCATCCGCAAGAAAAAACGGAAAACCAAGAATTAACGAAGTCTGTTTATATTTTGAGTATAAATTATATAGAGCAAATAGAACAACAAAAGTTAATTCTGAACATTTTGAAGCATTTGCTTCACCTAATTTTCCGCATATAGCAGAAAGTGGCGTGCATTTAAAATTTGAAGAGCATTTGTTAATAACTCATAAGTCAAGAAAAAAACTTACTATTCGGAAAAACATAAATGACAATATTGTTATATTAAAATTATTTCCAGGTATGTCTTTAATAAGTATAGAGTCTATTTTAAATATAGATAAATTACAAGGTGTTATCTTAGAAACTTATGGGTCGGGTAATGCAACAACAAGTAAAAAGTTTATTGCATTGTTAAAAAACGCAATTAATAAAGGTATACAAATAATAAATGTTACCCAATGTAATAGTGGTAGTGTAATATTAGGTCAATACGAAACTAGTACCGAGTTAAAAAATATAGGTTTAATAAGTGGTAAAGATATTACTACAGAAGCTGCAGTTGCAAAACTCATGTATTTATTAGGACAAAACATTCCGAAAATGAATTTTAAAAAAATATTTGAAACTTCATTAAGGGGCGAAATAACTGAATAACAGTTATTTAATAGTAAACGCTTAATAAATGTTGAAAATAATTGTAAAATAAACTGCAATAAATACTATTTTTTTTGTTACTTGTACATCTTAATAATTAGATTTATTAAGGAGAGGTGGCCGAGTGGCTTAAGGCGCACGCTTGGAAAGCGTGTTTACGAGAAATTGTAACAAGGGTTCGAATCCCTTTCTCTCCACGTAAATTTTGTTGTTAAATAAAATTATGTATCTTTAACCCGTTAACAAATTAATTAAAACTCAGATTAAAAATGAAAAAATTATTTACTATCCTAGCAATTACAGGTTTATTGTTCTTTGGAACTGTTGAAACAACCTATGCACAAGAAGACACTTCTACAGAACAAGTTGAAGAAGGTTTCTCTATGCAAGTATTAAAAACAAAATTTATTGAAGGTGGCGCAGGTTTCATGGGAATTGTATTATTAGCCTTAATTTTAGGTTTAGCAATTGCTATTGAAAGAATTATATATTTAAATTTAGCATCTACAAACACTAACAAATTAGTTGGTAGTATTGAAGACGCTTTAGCAGATGGTGGTGTAGAAGCAGCAAAAGAAGTTGCAAGAAATACTAAAGGACCAGTTGCATCTATCTTTTATCAAGGACTTAAAAGAGTTGGTGATGGCGAAGATATTAGCGAAGTAGAAAAAGCAGTAGTTGGTTATGGTGGAGTACAAATGGGATTATTAGAGAAAAACGTTTCTTGGTTATCTTTATTTATCGCTTTAGCACCAATGCTTGGTTTTATGGGTACAGTAATTGGTATGATTGGTGCATTTGATGCAATTCAAAATGCAGGTACAATTTCTGCGGAAGTTGTTGCTGGTGGTATTAAAGTTGCATTATTGACAACAGTATTTGGTCTAATTGTTGCAATTATATTACAAATATTATACAATTATATTATATCTAAAATTGATAGTATAGTAAACGGAATGGAAGATGCTTCTATTTCATTAGTAGATTTATTAGTTAAACATAAAAAATAATAAGCATGACTAAATATTTAAAATATATATCGCTAGTTATAGCGTTAATAGGTGCTTTTTTCTTTATTAAGATTTTAGGTGGCGATGAGTCTATTGTCGGTTCATTTATTGGATTTACTAAGTGGATATTAATAATAACAATTATTATTGTTCTTATCTTTTCTATAATCAACTTAATAAAGAATCCAAAAGCAATGAAAAAAGCATTGTTTGCAATTATCGTTTTAGTGATAGTATACTTTATTTCTATGGCTTTAGCTACAGGAAATGAATTTGATATCAAAACAGCTGCAGGGATTGAACATGTAACATCATCTGTTTCAAAAAATGTGGAAATTGGTATTTGGGCAAGTGTAATTTTAGGTGCTGTTGCATTTTTTGGATTTATATTTGATTCTATTAAAAATTTAATAAAATAAGTTACTATGTCTAGAAGAGAGATCCCAGAAATAAATGCAGGTTCAATGGCAGATATTGCCTTTTTACTACTGATATTTTTCTTGGTTACTACCACAATGGACATTGATGCTGGTATACCTAGAAAATTGCCTCCAAAGCAAGATATCACTACGCCACCTCCAAAACTTAAAGAACGCAACGTTTTTGTTGTAAACATTAATAAAGATGGAGTAATTCTTGTGAATAACAAAGATTTTTTAAAAGTAGGAGAAATTAAAGATGCCGCAAAAGCATTTTTAGATAACGGAGCAGGAAAAGGTAAAAACGATACTTTATGTAATTACTGCGAAGGTAAAAAGTCAGAAACTTCTTCTATTCACCCTGATAGAGCGGTTATATCTATTCAAAGCTCTAGAAAAACCAAACACGGTGATTTTATAGCAGTTACTAATGAATTAGTAAGAGCATATAATGAACTTAGAGATAGAGAATCACAAAAATTATATCAAGAACCTTTTGCAGATATTCTTGCAAGAGCAAAGAAAAGTCCAGGAAATGAAATTTTAAAAGAGAAAGTAAAATCTATAAAAGATCGTTTTCCGATGATTCTTTCAGAATCTGAACCAATTAAATTATAATAATATGGCAAAATTTAGTAAAAAGAAAAAAGCAATGCCAGGTGTTAATACGGCATCTTTACCAGATATTGTATTCATGCTGTTATTCTTTTTTATGGTAACAACAACCATGAAAGATACAGATTTATTGATAAAACAAGTAATACCAAAAGCCTCTGAAATTAAAAAATTAGAGCAGAAAAAATTGGTTAGCTTTATTTATGTAGGTAAATTAAAAGGAAAAGCAGGTGATTTTATTCAATTAAATGATAAAATTGCAAGTGTTTCAGACATACCAAATTTTATTTTAGATAAACGATCTAAAGTTGCTCAAAATGAGTTGTCTCGTTTAACAACATCTATTAAAGCAGATGTAAATAATGAAGTTGGTACTATCTATGATATTAAAAAGGAATTAAGAAATGTTGATGCATTAAA
>Ga0256834_1001889_pt1 | contig 13736 bp, 10 predicted proteins | sample 4281140metaG_FD_190536 | JGI IMG/M metagenome (GOLD analysis project Ga0256834, IMG submission 190536) | Hydrothermal vent microbial communities from East Pacific Rise, Pacific Ocean - 4281-140 | ecosystem: Environmental > Aquatic > Marine > Hydrothermal vents | place: Pacific Ocean: East...
ATGTGTGGATGTATGGTGATGAATTGAGCTTTGAATTACGCACGGCGCTGGCGGCAAAATACGACATTGAAATCGGCAATGTTATTGTCGGGGAAGGCATCGATGGATTGCTTGGAAACTTGGCTCGATTGTTGGTTGAAAGCGGCACAAATGTTGTGACTTCAATTGGTGCGTATCCGACATTTAATTACCATGTTAACGCCTTTGGCGGCACCCTGCATTCGGTTCCTTATCGGGACGACAAAGAAGACCTTGAAGGCCTGTTGGCTAAGGTGAAAGAAACAAATGCGACGTTGGTTTATCTGGCCAACCCTGACAATCCGATGGCAAGCTGGCACGGTGCTAAAGCCGTGAATGAATTTGCCAATGCGTTGCCCGATGATTGTTTGTTATGCTTGGATGAAGCCTATGTGGAATTTGCGCCGCAAGACCAAGTGCTGCCGATCGATATTCACAACCCTAAAGTTATCCGATTTCGAACCTTTTCAAAAGCCTATGGCATGGCAGGTTTGCGTGTCGGTTATGGCATCGCGTCAACTGAATTGATTTTGTCGTTTAATAAAATCCGCAACCATTTTGGTGTCAATCGTTTGGCCCAAGTTGGCGCATTGGCAGCGTTAGCCGATGAGAACTGGTTGGCATCAACCATTAAAAAAGTAGGCGCTGCAAAAGCCCGTATAGGAGAAATAGCCAAAGACAATGGTTTCACAGCTTTAGCTTCTGCAACTAATTTCGTCACCATTGATACGGGCCGCGATGGCGACTATGCCAAGGCGATTGTTGAAGCATGTGGGGCAAGTGATGTGTTTATTCGCATGCCGTTCGCAGCGCCAGAAAATCGGTGTCTGCGCGTATCTGCTGGCCCTGAAAGCGAAATTGAATTGTTTGGGCAAGCATTGGCTGGTGCTATAAAAACTGTCGGTTGATATTATGAAACGATTTGCATTGGCCATATTTGTTCTTGTTACGGGGCATGCCCCGTCGATTGCTCATGCTGGCAATCTACAAAACTTGGCAGGCACCAGTTGGAAAACCTTATTTCGCACCAGCATTCAATTTGGGACTAACGGTAAAGTCAGCGGCTTTGCTGGCTGTAATCGGTTCGGTGGCACCTATAGCCAAAAAGGTAACCACGTTCGGATCAGCCGCGTATTCACCACCAAAATGGCATGTCCTGCCCGCCAAATGTCGCGTGAGTTTTTGATGCTAAGGAAGTTAAAAGAAATACGCAAATTTACGGGCACACGCGAAAAAATCATATTCTATGACCAACGCAATCGGCGCTCTCTGACGCTTTTACCAAAACGCAAATAAGGTTGTTTTGCTACTTTGGCTCGTAAGCCAAAACGGCTTTAAAACGAGCGCCTTCTGCTTTAGGCATATGCTCAGCTTAAACCTTGATGGTAAAACCACCCATAATTTTCTGGTCCTGAAGAAACGTGGAAGCAAAAGCTGCAGCCATATACTTTTATATGGTTTTCCAATTTGGTATTTACTTTTCCAAGCGGGCAAGAAGGCTTGAGGTATCCCAACGATTACCACCCATCTCTTGCACTTCACTATAAAATTCATCGACAATTTTAGTGACTGGCAAATCTGCGCCGACCCGCTCGGCTTCGTTCAAACAGATACCTAAGTCTTTGCGCATCCAATCCACCGCAAAGCCAAATTCGTATTCGCCTTTGTTCATGGTTTTATAGCGGTTTTCCATCTGCCAAGATTGTGCGGCCCCTTTTGAAATAACTTCAATGACCGCTTCAATGTCAAGTCCTGCCTTTTTACCAAAATTGATACCTTCAGCTAATCCTTCAACCAATCCTGCAATACAAATCTGGTTGACCATTTTAGTCAGCTGACCAGAACCTGATGGACCAAGCAAGCGGCACATTTTTGCAAAATTAGCAATCAACGGTTCCACAGTTTTATAAGCGGCTTCATCACCACCGCACATAACCGTCAACGCGCCATTTTCAGCGCCTGCTTGTCCACCTGACACAGGTGCGTCTATAAATGAAATGCCTTTGTCTTTTGCAACGCCGTAAAGCTCTCGTGCCACATCAGCAGAGGCTGTTGTGTGATCGACAAAGATAGCGCCCTGCTTCATGCTTTGAAATGCACCAGAGGGGCCTGTGGTGACTTCACGCAGATCATCATCATTACCAACACAAGCAAACACCACATCGGCATTAACGGCAGATTCCGCAGGTGTAAATCCGTGGGTGCCTCCAAATTCACTGACCCATTTTGCCGCTTTTGCCGTGGTACGATTGTACACTGAAACATCGAATCCACCTTTGGTTTTTAGGTATCCAGCCATCGGATAACCCATTACGCCAAGGCCAATGAAGCAAAGTTTTAAAGTCATTAGATTATTCCATTTTATGTGAATGTGCGAAAAAGTAACATCGCGCGTTGTGCATAGCCATGTTACGTCAATGTTCATATTAAACAAGATTCTGTGACGGACAACAAGGCACAAGACAGGGAACTTTTAATGACAATCAATTTTGATGATATAAAATCGGCTGCCGAAATCATAAAAGGCCAAGTCGAGCAAACTCCATTGGTTTTTGCCCATGCCATCTCTGATATGCTCGGTTGTGAGCTTTATATCAAACTTGAAAACCAACAAGTTACCTCATCATTTAAAGATCGTGGTGCATTGGTGAAGCTCACCTCATTAACGCAGGAAGAAAAGTCACGCGGGGTTGTGGCGATGTCAGCGGGAAATCACGCCCAATCTGTCGCTTATCACGCCAACCGTCTTGGTATTCCCGCAACTATTGTTATGCCTGAAGCAACACCCTTTACCAAAGTTGAGCGCACCCAAAAGCACGGGGCAGAAGTTGTCCTGTCGGGTGAAAATTTGGTTGAGGCCCAAGCCAAGGTTGAAGAATTGATGGTAAGCCGCAACCTTACCCAAGTGCACCCGTTTGATGATGATAAGGTTATCGCAGGGCAAGGCACCGTGGCAATGGAAATGCTAGAACAACAACCTAATCTTGATTGTTTGATTGTGCCCATTGGTGGAGGTGGGCTTATTTCAGGTTGTGCCATTGCCGCCAAAGCCATCAAGCCTGATATTGAAATCATCGGGGCTGAGGCAGAGCGCTTTCCTTCTATGTACCATGCCCTACGCGGCGAGCCATCGGTTTGTGGTGGGGCAACTTTAGCCGAGGGTATTGCCGTTAAAGAAGTGGCATCGCGCACCGTTGCTTATACAAAGCCTTTAATCAACACCGTACGCCTTGCCAGCGAAACCAATATTGAACGCGCTGTATTTTTGTTGCTCACACGGCAAAAAACTTTGGCAGAAGGTGCTGCAGCTACAGGGCTAGCAACAATTTTGGCCGATCCCGATTATTTCAAAGGCCGTAAAGTTGGCATTGTGTTGACGGGTGGAAATATTGATCCACGGGTGCTGGCCTCGATTTCTTATCGCGAATTAGAACGCGAACAACGCATAATCAACCTTCGTTTTCACATCGACGATAAACCTGGCATTTTAGGCAAAATCACAACGTTGCTCGGCACAGAAGGAGCAAACATTCTAGAAGTTTCGCACCATCGGATGTACCTTGATATTTCTGCGAAAGGTGCGCAATTGGACGTTATGCTTGAAACACGAGATGCCACTCATGCTCAAACGGTGGTGAAGAAGCTGCGCGCGCAAGGTTTTAGTTTAGAGGTTTTAGCCAATTCTGCCGACAACAAACGCATGTAAGCACCTTTAATCGTACAATTTTTTTAATATCTCTTACCAGCGCCATGATGAGGTGTTAGTCTTTCAGCATGCATATGTGGCTAACATTTGCGATCATCGCCCTCACCATATTTCTATTCGCTAGCGAATGGATCGAAATGGAGCTGACCGCTCTTGGCGTTATTGTTGCGCTGCTAATCTTATTTGAAGTCTATCCATTATTAGATGGTGACGTTGCGCTTTTAAGTGCCAGTAGTTTGCTTTCAGGCTTTGCCAACACGGCTCTAATTACTATTTTAGCCCTGTTGGTGGTTGGCCAAGGTTTGCATCAATCAGGTGCGCTTGATGGGGTAACCCAGATATTATCAAAAACTCGAAAATCGCGGGCAACGTTGATTATTTTTGCTTGCTTGATTGGCGCTGGCATCATGAGTGCGTTTATGAATAACACGCCGGTCGTGGTGATGTTCATTCCCATTATCGCTGCCCTTGCCAACAGGTACGGCCCAGGCGCTGGGCGCATGTTGATCCCGTTATCTTACATCACTATTTTAGGCGGTATGTTGACCATCGTTGGTTCTTCAACCAACTTGCTCGTTGCTGGATTGGTTGAAACCACCAGCGATATGACAATCGGATTTTTTGACCTGTTTATGCCTGGTATTATTTTGGCCAGCGTTGGTACGCTTTATGTCTTGTTTATTGCACCGTACTTTTTGCCAAAGAAGTCTGGTAAAACCGACAAAAGCCAAACAGCGCGCAGTGGCGTTCAGTTTCTTGCGCGTTTGGATTTAACGGCCGAACACAAATTGGTTGGAGAAGAGAGTAAGTTTGGTATTTTTCCTGATTTGAAAGACGTTACAGTCCGCCTAATCAAGCGCGGCAAAACTGTGTTTCTCCCCCCGTTCGAAGGGGTGGTTTTGTCGGTTGGGGACACTGTGCAATTTGCAGGCACGCGAGAACAAGTTTCGCGCCTTGTCGATTTTAACACACGCGGCGAACACTTTATGCTGGCAGAGGCTGCAATTGCGCCCGCCTCTCGGTTGGGTGGGCGACCAATTGTTGATGATGAATTTACCGAACAAACAAATTGCTTTATTGCTGGCATTCAACGCCACCGCCGCATGACGCGTGATTTACGTAATAAAATCAGGTTACGGCCAGGTGATGTATTGCTCGTGGCCGGCAGTAAGGAAAACATTCGAAAACTTCGCCTTGATCGTGATTTAATGGTGCTCGATGGTTCTGTTTCCACAATTCATGGCTTCACGAAAGCTAACCAGGCGCTGACAATTTTTGCTGGCGTTGTGTTGGCGGCAGCCACAGGTTTAATGCCCATTGTCATTGCAGCGATTTTAGGGGCATTGGTTATGATTGCCTCTGGTTGTTTAAGCATTGGTCAGGCCAGCCGCGCAATTGATCGGCAAATCGTTTTGTTGATCGCCGCTTCAATCGCCATGGCTCAAGCGCTTGATAAAACGGGAGGCGCGCAATTTGTCGCCCAAGGCTTGGTTGATATTTTACAAGGCCAATCTGTGCCTATAATCTTATCGGCCTTATTTTTGGTCATCGCCGTTTTGACCAACTTGTTATCTAATAATGCCACCGCATTGTTGTTCACGCCCATTGCCATATCAATGGCCGCTTCGCTTGGCGTTTCACCAACGCCCTTTGTTCATGCTGTTATTTTTGCTGCCAACTGCTCATTTGCATCCCCCATGGGGTATCAAACAAACTTGCTGGTTATGCGGCCTGGCAATTATCGTTTTAATGACTATTTACGCACTGGTGGCCCCTTGGTCATCATCATCTGGTTGTGTTTTTCCCTTATTGCACCATGGTATTATTCGCTTTAAACTTACACCATCTTATCACAAGGTTACGGCAAGGATTTTAAACATTGAGCATTGAGCGGCCAGAATTCCCACAGTTCTTTATTACGGAATCCTCACCTTGCCCATATATTGAAGGCAAGGTCGAACGTAAAATTTTCACCCATTTGGTTGGCAGCGATGCGCTCAAATTGCACGACGTTTTGGCCAATGGCGGATTTCGTAGAAGCCAAAACATTGCCTACCGCCCGTCGTGTGAAGACTGTCATTCCTGTGTTTCTGTTCGGGTTCCCGTTGATAAGTTTATTTGGAAGAAACGTTTCTTACGAGTATTAAAGCGTAACAAACACCTTTCATCTCACACAATGCCTGCGGTCACGACATCTGAGCAGTTTTCTTTGTTTTCCGATTATGTTAGCTCACGGCATAGCGATGGCGGCATGGCAGATATGACGGTGTTGGATTTTTCTGCAATGGTGGAAGAAAGTTCCGTGAACACCAACCTTATCGAATACAGACACCAGCCTGAAATCTCCCTTGCCCACCCACAACCACAAAAAGGTCCGTTAGCTGGTGTTGCGTTAACTGATCGCCTCAGAGATGGTTTGTCGATGATATATAGTTGTTTTGACCCTGCGCTTAGTTCGCAGTCATTAGGCACATATATGATTTTAGACCATATTCAAAAAGCCCAAAAAATGGGCCTGCCCTATCTTTATTTGGGCTACTGGGTCAATGGCTCGCAAAAAATGTCATACAAAGCCAATTTCTTACCGCAAGAGCGCTTGGGCGAAGATGGTTGGGTTTTGGTCGATACATAACTGACTATAATCTGCGCGCGTTAAGGTAAACAACAAGCTAATAGCTTGTCGCATTGCATCTGACTGAACAACCGACTAGTTTATAAGTTGTTAGTGGGATGAGAGTAAAAAATGTTAGAAGGTTTAAAAGACCCGTTAGCCGTGGTGCAAGCGGCCAGCTTATTAGACAAAAAGCTGCAAAAAATTGGGCTGTACATTTCAACGTCTACCGATTTTGAAGAATTTGAACGCGTGCGCTTAAACGAGACCTGCGCTAGCGATGTCTCACCCATGTTTGACACATCAATCAACAAGCTTGATGCCAGTAACGCCTTTTGGATATCTTTACGCACCAAAAAGGGCAAGCTTGGCGCGGTTCAAGCCTTTCGTCTAGATACAGCTGACGGAACTTTGGCCGATTGGGCTATGCGGTGGATGGTTGGGTTGTATATTTTACGCTCTGAATTAGTGGTCCCCGCCCGTCCCCAAGCACCAGCTGGATCTGTTACCAGACAGATTAGTGGCTCAGTGGTTTACCAAGGTGAACTTTGGGTATCTAAAGATTACCGCGATAATTTTTGCTCTACGGTTTTCCCACGCCTTGGCATGGTTTTATGCTTGCTCAAATGGCAACCCAATGCCATGTGGGGACTGATGACGGAAAAAGTCGCGACGCGCGGCCTGACCATTCGGATCGGTTATCCGTTTATTGAGCGTGGATTTTTGCAATGGAAAGTACCCCCTAAAGGGGCTGATAAAAGCGAAGTTGTCGTCTTTGCTCGTAAAGAGGATTTAGAGTTTATTGCGGACCAAACCCTTGAAGAAGAGCTGTTGGAACAAGAATCCTAGAGGCGATCTGGTTTACATTACCAGACTGGTAAATTTATAGGTTGTGTCGCTCTAAACGACTTTAATGTCTACATCAACTTGTTCTGTGATAACAGAAACACCTTTACGACCATCCGGAAAGCGGTGCGGTAAGATAACCCGTTGATAAGGTACCCAGCTGACGGATTTGTCTGGTAAATTCATCGCGGCCAAAACGTGATCGTAATGGGGTTTGTCGCCACGCATCACTTGCGGGTATGCAGCGCTGACGACTTCATCATAACTATTGCCCGTTAAGCATGGGCTTGAAACAGGTGACATGCCATAAATTTTAGCGATGCCAGATTGCGAGCCAACGCGTTGGACCAAAAACTGGTTCGTATCTTCATCATAAACGCAATCAACGCTCAACTCAGGAATAACAGTCATGTCGCTCAGAGAGTCTCTTAATACATGGGGAACTGCGGCTTTTTCTGGGTTAAATTCTTTAACAATGGTGTGCTGAGAAATATGTACATCGCTTTTTGCGATAAGTTGGCTCAGCCGAGTACGCGCATCTATTGCACCCGAAATCACTTCGCTTGACCAACCCGAAACAAAATAATTGAAAGTATAAGGCCCTGTGAAAAGATGAATGTATTCTTCTAAAAATAACAGCGATGACCAATTGGCAGAAAACAACACCCACTTAAATTCGACACCATTGGCATTTTCAGTAACTTTGACAATGCCACGCTGGGCAAGAAAAGCCATTTCAGAACGGCCCATACCGATCGTGTCTGGCAAGATGTGTGTCAACTCGCCGTTAATAATCCAACTTGTTCTAATATCAAAGGCCATGTGCCTATAAACCCGCCGCCAATTCGTAATGCCCAATCAAATCACACGAAAAATTATGCAATTATGTAATTATGTCTACAATTAGACAGTAATTGTTACAACAATCCGTTAACGGAGCATTGCATTGGCTCGACACCACCAAACACTAAGTAATACTTTAGTATAACTTTCATGTGGTGTGGTTATTATATTGCATAAAAATTGAAATATCCGACTTCAACTAAACTTATTGTTCCTTGGGAAACCTTTTGGCGGCATTCTGCCAGCTTGGGCGCGCAAACCGATCCATTCATCAAGATCAGTAACCGTCCAGGTCCGTCCAGACGTGTCCTTCCATGACAAACCATCTGCCAACACAAACGGTTGTACATCACTTAAACCGCCATCTTTGTACTTTTGTAAACGTACGCCTTTCCCTCGCCCCATTTCAGGTAAATCAGCCAAAGCAAAAATAAGTAACTTACGATTCTCACCGATAACAGCAATATGATCGGCGCCATCAGGGATACGCACACAGCATTGCGCTTCAACTGGCAACTTAACATTTACGACCTGCTTGCCTTTACGGGTATTGGCAATGCAATCGGTTTCTTTAACAATAAAACCGTTGCCCAAGCTAGAAGCGACCAGCAGTTTATGTTCTGCTTCGTGGACAAACAGTGCCACAATGCCGTCGGATGGATCCATGTCAGCCATTAAGCGCACAGGCTCACCATGTCCGCGCCCGCCTGGTAAATTGTTTGTATCTAAGGTGTAGAATTTACCCGATGATGAAAGCAACAAGACCTTATCAGTGGTTTGTGCATGAAAGACAAAACGACTTTTGTCGCCATCTTTAAACGTTAAGCTAGAGGTATCATCGATGTGGCCTTTAAGTGCTCGTATCCAGCCCTTTTCAGAACAAATCACGGTCACAGGTTCTTTTTCGATCATTGCAGTTTCAATATCAAAATCTATTTCTGGCGGGGTCGCAAACTGACTGCGGCGTGCGCCCAGTTTAGTGTCTTTGCCATACATTTTGCGTGTACTGCGAATTTCATCTGCAATGGTTGACCACTGCGCATCTTCACTTGCCAGAAGTGCTTGCAGTTCGCCCTGCTCTAATGAAAGCTCATCAAACTCTTTGCGAATTTCAAATTCTTCAAGCTTGCGCAAAAACCGCAACCGCATATTCAAAATGGCTTCGGCCTGAACATCGTTAAGCTCAAAACGGGCCATCATAACTTTTTTAGGCTCGTCTTCTTCACGAATGATGGCGATGACTTCATCGATATTCAAAAACGCAATCAGGTAGCCGCCTAAAAGCTCTAAGCGTTTTGCAATTTTATCAAGCCGAAAATTGGTGCGGCGAACCAACACCACCAAACGGTGATCGAGCCACTGGCGCAGAACTTCTCGCAATGACAGCACATTTGGAATGCGGCCAAATGACAGGACGTTCATATTCAACGACGAGCGCGATTCTAAATCTGTTAGTTTAAACAGCGATTCCATCATCACTTCTGGATCAACCGTTTTGGTTCTCGGTTCTAAGACCAAGCGGATGTCTTCTGCGGATTCATCACGCACATCGCTCAATACGGGCAATTTTTTAGCCAACATCAACTCAGCAATGCGTTCAACCAATTTACCTTTTTGAACTTGATACGGAATTTCAGTTACAACAATTTGCCATAGGCCGCGTGGCAGTTCTTCTTTTTCCCAAACTGCACGGACGCGAAAACCACCCTTGCCTGTTTCATAGGCTTTACGGATAGAGGCTGCGTCTTCAACAATAACCCCGCCTGTCGGAAAGTCTGGGCCAGGCACAAACTGCATCAACTTATCGATGCCAGCATTGGGGAATTTAATCAAATGCAGCGCCGCATCGCATAACTCAGCTGCGTTGTGCGGTGGAATGGATGTGGCCATGCCAACGGCAATACCCGCTGAACCGTTTGCCAACAAATTTGGGAAGGCACCGGGTAAAACAATCGGCTCTTCATCTTCACCATTATACGTTTCGCGGAAATCCACAGTGTCTTGGTCGATGCCATCAAGCAGCGCCATGGCAACATCGGTTAATCTGGCTTCAGTATACCGATACGCCGCAGCGTTATCGCCATCAATATTGCCAAAGTTTCCTTGGCCCTCAACCAATGGATAACGCACCGCAAAATCTTGCGCCAAACGAACCATGGCATCATAAACGGCTTGATCGCCATGTGGGTGATATTTACCGATTACATCGCCAACAACACGAGCGCACTTTTTAAATCCAGATTTGGGATCCAAGCGCAGCAATCTCATCGCGTGCATTAAGCGACGGTGAACGGGTTTTAGCCCATCACGAACATCGGGTAAGGCGCGGTGCATAATTGTGGATAACGCATAGGCAAGGTATCGTTCTTCCAGCGCATCACGCAGGTTTACGACTTCATAATCATCAGGTCCACTTGGGCCTGTTGGCAGGCCATCTGGGCCTTTGGGGGGAATCAGTTGGCTCATGATCGCTTTATATCACATTTCCAGACAATCGTATCACCCCCAATGAAGCGACAAAGCCGCTCTAATTCACCATCAAGTTTTCGCCATCGCGCCGCCGCCCATTTCACGTTACCTTCTGACCAAAAATTAATTACGTACAACTCGCCCTTTTTTCGATCCGCTTTTAATTCGATGCGCCCAACAAAGCGGTTTCCCTCTAACAGCGGATAAACATAATACCCCCATTTGCGTTTGGATTCTGGGACAAAAATCTCTATGCGATATTCAAAACCAAACAAGCGCTGGGTGCGAGTACGGTCACGAATAGCGGGATCAAATGGATTGAGGATTCGTAGCCGCGAGGTTGGAGGTCTTAACTCATTTAACCGTTGTTCTATATTAGCTGGCGCATAAACTTGGCTCCACGTTTTGTCATGGCCTTGAATTTGAATAGGTATAAGCTTATCAACCGCCCTTTGCGCCCACTGCTTAACCTCAAGAGCAGTTGTAGCGCCCCAAAATCGTTGAATTTCACCCAAAGAACCAAAACTGAGGCGGTCAAGCGCAGCCCCGCACAGCCAATCAATTTGGTCTTGATCTTTATGATTGATTGCCAGTAATTTTTGAGGAAATACGTTTTCAGCCAGATCGTAAAACTTCTTAAAATTTTCGCGATGCGATGTCGCTAATTCCCCTGCATACCACATATAGTCTAGTGCTATTTTATGCGGTGGGCGCGACCACATTTTCTTTTTACCTTCAATTTTGGTTTCAAAAGCATGGGTCGATAGCGGTCCTTCTTTTGCGATACGTGCTTTTATCGCCTCCCTGCCCCTTGGCCCGATCATTTTCTTTGAATAATTCCAAGAACCAACCTCTTGCTTTTTTCTCGCAAACTGACGCTGCCACATTGGCAAAAACTTCATCGGGATGAGTGAGGCATCATGGGTGTAATGTTCGAAAACGGCGCGGTCTTGTGCCCGCAATTTTCCCAACATCGGTTCACGGTAATTTTGATTCCGACTCCATAAAATATGATGTTGGGCACGGGTGACGTTTCGGATGGTATCAATCTGCACAAACCCAAGGTCGATTACAGTTTGCGCAAGGTCCAACTTACCCACGGGACTGACCGCCAACCCTTGCGATTTCAACCACAGCGAGCGGACTGTTCTATTTTCAATTTTCAGCACAATCTTCCTGCTTTCACAATTTCAAATGAATCGTTACAGCAGTTTAAAGTGAAAGTGGTGATTTAACAGAAAAATCAATCTAATTTAAGGTTAGAACCTTGGGTTTTAAATTCGATCAATATCAAGGCTCTGCGCCATTCTGCTGCGGCATCGGATGCGCCAAACTCTTCAAGCTCTTGAATACGCAGCTTTGTTTGTACGGCCGCATGGTCGCCAAACCGTTCAATCAAACGGTCTGCAAATAATTTATCGTCAGCAGAATTTTTCATCATTTGAAAACTATCTAAACAACGCGTAAATCAATTGATTCAGGTCAACTATTGCGAAGTTTCAATTGATAAGGCGACTAGAATAGCGTAATTGTGCTTCAAGTTTATTTTTTGGAGTTCTTATGTCCTGTTCAGTACAAAGCGATAGTTGCGGTAACTGCCCCAACCGACAGTACACAGAATGGCGAGATTTGACGCCGAAAAACTTAGCCAAACTCGAATCTGGTATGCGCCCAAACGACTATGCCCCTGGTGAAGTTCTTTATCATCAGGGCGATGAAGTTGACGGGGTGTTTTGCATTAAAAGTGGATTGATCGGCGAACGCCATGTGGAAGCCGATGGTCACTCAATGTTAGTGCGACTGCATCAACCTGGCAGCACTGTTGGTTACCAAGAGTTTTTGACAAAGGGTAGATACCGTAATACCGCTGAAGTTTTGCAACAATCTCATGCGTGCTTTATTGACCGCGCGACCATTGCAGAGTTGCTCGTAAATGACCCAAGTGTTGGCCAACGGTTTTTACAGCGCAGTCTAAAAGACACCGAAGATATGGAAAAAAATTATGTGTCTTCGAAAACGATGGATTTGCGCCGACGATTACTGCATCTTATTTTAGTGTTATATCAACGCTTTGGCCGTGAAGAACTTGATGGATCAGGGTTCTTAAAAGTCCCTATTGCTAAGAAAGACTTAGCAGAATTAGCTGGCACTGTACCTGAAACCTTATCTCGTACGATCAAAAAGTTACGTACTGAAAACTTGGTGATTTTTTCAGGTAATGATGTGGTTATTCCCGACCTTGATGCGGTTCTTGACGAAATTTACGACTGATCGTTGAAAACCAGCTACTTTACAAATTACAGCATTTTGTACTGCTCGCCAAAGTCAAAAGACTATCAGGCTAGAGCGTTTCATGTTTTGTTTGAATCACAAACACTGCATGAAACGCAAGATTATCAACACCTTAAACTGGGCGGTCTGGTTCAATTTAAACCAGACCGACTCTAGAGACGGTGAACCAAAACGTGGGTTATCGGGCGTTTTCCCCAGACTTCCGAACACGTTCTGCGTACTGAGCGGCGAACAGCTTCGGCAATCACATCGTTGTCCCTGCGGGCTTTATGGGGAAGTTTTTCAATAGCATCCTCCAAGTCATCAAGGACAGTGTCTTCAATCAAATAGCCCTCGGCATCTTCTAACGGCACACCGTCTAAGACAATTTTTGGTTCGCTTGATAATACGCCGTGTTTATCAACGGTAATCGAAACGGCGACCAAACCTGCAAATGAAAGTCTACGACGATAACGAGCAGGGCTTTCATCATCTTTGACAAAAACATTTCCGTCAATGTGAGTTCGGCCATGTTCGATGTCGTCAATGATTTTCATTGGGCCGGGAAGCAATTGCGTTAGTTCTCCGTTTGTAACGCGCAGTGTTTTTGCGATGCCTGACTTCTCAGCAAAGCGAGTATGAAAATCTAAATGGCGCATCTCGCCATGCATAGGTATTAAGGCGGCTGGTTTTAGCCAACTGTAATACTCTTGCAATTCGCCTTGTCGAGGGTGGCCAGAGGTGTGGATCATGGCATCGTCATTGGTGATTATTTCAACGCCTTGCTCAGCCAAATCATTGAACACGGCGGCAACGGCTTTTTCATTTCCTGGGATGGTTTTAGATGAAAAAATTGCCATGTCGCCTTTATCAAACTTAATGTGCGGATGGCGGCCTGAAGCGATACGGGCCATGGCAGCGCGCGCTTCACCCTGCGAACCTGTGCACACAAGCAAACATTTGTTGCGGGGC
>Ga0256834_1001891_pt1 | contig 13733 bp, 11 predicted proteins | sample 4281140metaG_FD_190536 | JGI IMG/M metagenome (GOLD analysis project Ga0256834, IMG submission 190536) | Hydrothermal vent microbial communities from East Pacific Rise, Pacific Ocean - 4281-140 | ecosystem: Environmental > Aquatic > Marine > Hydrothermal vents | place: Pacific Ocean: East...
GCGAGATGATGGCAAAAAATGGTAAAGAGGTTTTTTTTCTATAGGATCTATGTGGACTGCACTTGGGTGGTTATAGGTTTTATTTACAAGCTTTGAGTCTATGTTAAAATTAACTCCACATATACCATTTTTATCTTTTTTAAGAGTACAGTAATGTTTACACAATACACACGTGATAGATTTTTCATCTCTATAGCGGTAATATTTCATCGAAATCCTCCTCTATAGCATCAACTCTATATCTATAAATAGTTGGATGTTCTTCATAAATTGATACGGATGCACCAGCTTTTTGACTTAAATGCTCTAAAAATAGTTTTGGAGATGGGAGTTGTTCCCAAACTTGAGGTAAAAATGTCCCTTGATAAATTCTATGCTTTAAAATCAAACCATCAATATTTGGCTGAATTTTTTTAGATAAATCATCAAAATTTTTATACTCGATGATGGTTGGCTTACTTAAAAGTGAAACTTCAATACTCAATTGTGACAATTCACTCTCGCTTAAAGGATTAAATCTAGGGTCACCAAACCCTGCTGAAATTGCATTGTTATAAACATCTTCAAGGAGTGTTCTATAAGCTATGATAGAACCTATACAGCCTCGCAACTCTCCATCTATCTTTAAAGTTACAAAAGTAGCACCATCTTTTTTTAAAAATGGATATTTTTCTAAAAGTTCGTTTTCATCAAATGTATAATTTATATTTAGCTTATTTAGTATCGCACTTTTAGCAATTTGTAGTAAAATAAAATCTAACATTTCAGCCCCTTTATTTTATAAAAATCTACCTAAAACCTCATTCAATTTTTTAATATCTATTGGTTTAGTAATATACTCATCCATTCCAACCTCTATAAATCTTTGTCTATCCCCTTTCATAGCATTTGCAGTTACTGCTATAATCGGTGTGTGAGACAAGCCGTTTTTTTTTTCAATTTTAAGTATTTTTTTTGTAGCTTCTATACCATTTAGTACTGGCATATTCTCATCCATTAAAATAAGATCAAACTTAGATGTTTTAAACAACTCTACTGCTTCTTCTCCATTATTTGCTATATCAAAAGTTAAACCAGCTTCGGCTAAAATAATCTCCATAAATAATTGATTTGCCTTATTGTCTTCTACTATAAGTAGATGACCATCCAATTTTAGTTTATCTGTTTTTATCACCTCTTCTTTTATCTCATCTGCTATTTCCAAAGGTATTGAAAAGTAAAATTTGCTACCAACTCCAACTTCACTTTCCACTTTTAACTCTCCTCCAAGAAGCTTTATAAGTTTGCTACTGATAGAAAGTCCTAGACCTGTGCCACCATATTTTCTGGTAGTAGAGCTGTCTTCTTGTGAAAAAGAATCAAATATTTTACTCTGGTTGTTTTTATCTATACCTATCCCTTCATCTTTTATAAAAACATTTAAAAACCTATCTTTATACTCTGCATTAATATATATATTTTTATTTTCAGAAGTAAATTTAATCGCATTGCTTATCAGGTTTGAAAGAACTTGTTTTATCCTAACAGAATCACTACAAACAAATTTAGGAAATGAAGAGTCAACATTTAACACTAATTTAATATTTTTTTCTTTAGCTTTTTCAAAAAACAGTAATTGAGTATCTTTAAAAGATTTGCTTAGATTAACAGGTACACGCTCTATCTCTAACTTACCACTCTCTATTTTTGAAAAATCTAAAATATCATTAATGATACTCAATAAATCTTGACTAGAAGTATTAATAATATCAAAATATTTTTGTCTTTTTAAATCTGTTTCATCTTTTTTTAATATATCAATAAAACCTATAAGTGCATTTAGTGGTGTTCTAATCTCATGTGACATATTTGCAAGAAAATCAGCCTTTGCTCTCATAGCAGTAACTAGTTCTTGTGTACGCTTTTGAACTTCCTCTTCTAAGTTTTCTTTAATTTTTATATTTTCAAATTCTAGAGTTTTTTTATCAGAGATATCACGCCATACTACGTGAATAATACTTTTATCTCCTATGGTTAAATTAGTAAGGGTAATATCACACCAAAAATTTTCTTTATTTGCCCTTTGATGTACCCACTCAAAATTATGAGAACCTTTAGATATGCAAATTTGCATCATTTTATCCGCTTTTAAAGAAGACAACTCTCCATCCGCTTGATACTCTGGTGAGAGTTCTGATGGGTGAGTATTTAATAAATCTTTTTTATCTTTATATCCAAGCATCTTTATTATAGAGTCATTACACTCAATAAATTTTTTATTCTCAATAAGTAATATTCCATCATATGATTTTTGAAAAAGAGTTTCAAACATCTCTTTTTGAAGCCTTAATTCATTTGTTTTTTTATTAACAGCCTCTTTAAGTTCCTGGTTATGGTGTAAAAATTGCTTCTCGCTTCTTTGTTTTATTTTTTCATATCTACTTAATAAAAAAGCAAAAAATGATGTTGAAACAAAAAATATCATAAATTCTGAAAGTTTTAATTCTATAATATCAGTTAAATATAAAACTACCATCACTGCTATCATTCCAGCAATCCAACGCATACCCTCTTTTAAATCAAGTAAAAAAAACATTAGATATATACATATGCTTACCCAAGAAAATCTAGTATCAATATCTGGGCTAGATATGATTAAAATTAAGGATGTTAATATAGCAAAGAAGATAAGTACACGAGAGATTAATCGTAAATAATTGCTATTACGGTAAAGTATTATATAGCTAGAAATTATAATAATTACTAAAATAAAATCAACTATGGCTTGGATATAATTTCCCTGAATATATCTTAGCACAGCAAATGAAAAAACTACAACTCCCATCATAAACATTACTATATTAATTGTAGCAACTTTTTCTTTAAAAAAATTATCATTAAAGCCATCAACATAATTATTTACAATTGATTTAATTTTATTATTTTTACTCATAATAGCTATACTATCATATTAGTGCTTATTAAATTTTGAAAATAACCAAGCTCCAAAAGTAAGTACTATATATATACCACCTATAAAATAGAGTTGTTGCACTTGTGTCGTAGCTTCATAATAGATAATAAGTACCAACCCTCCAAAGAGTCCAACAATAGCAATAACACTAATAATTAAAGATGAATCGGTAAGCTTATATATTTTAAAATTTGCATAAGCCATAATCATTGAAACAAGTAAAAAAGTTACACTTCCAAATTCTAAAATAACTTTTAAATCTCCAATTAAAATCAGACAAAAAGCTAAAGTAGCCATAGTTATTATAGAATAGATTGGAATAGCATTTTTTCTTATTGTTAAAATTTTTGGAAAATATCCATCACTTGCTATCACAGACATCTGTCTTGATGCTCCAAAAATTGTTCCGCTTATTGCACTACTTGTTGCTAATAATGCTCCAAGTATTACCAAATCAGTACCCCAGTGCCCTAAAATTTTATCAGCTCCAGAGGCTAAGGCATACTCTTCGTTTTGTATAATATCTTCAAAAGGGATAGCTAATATTGCTCCAATAGATAAAATTACATATATTAAAATTGCTAAAAATATAGCACTATAAATTGCTTTTGGAATATTCTTACTTGGATTATCCATCTCATTTACTGCATTTATAACAAGCTGAAACCCTTCAAAAGCTACAAAAGTAAGTGAGGCAACTATTAAAATAGAGAGTATTTTTATATCTCCACTTTCTTGGATTAGAGTTGGTAATGTTGTATTGGAGTTATTTATTAGAACAAATGAGATAACAGTTAATATGATAAGTTTAGAGTAAACCATTAAATCTTCAATTTTACCCATCCCCTTTACACTCCAAATATTTATAAGTGTAAATATCAATATGACAAGTCCTGCAACCCCTTTACGAACCCACTCATTATTAGCAAATTCAGACCCACTTATTGCATAAGCTGAGAAAGTGTACGCATAAAGAGCTAAGGTACTAATATATCCAAAGATAACCCACCAACCAACAAGCGAGGCTGCAAACTTAGATGATGGAAAAGTCTTTTTAAAAAATGAGTATGTAGCACCCTCATCCTTATAATAAACCCCAAGTTTTATATATGAATACGCTGCCAAAACAGCAAGCACCCCGCCAAGCATAAATGCTATAGGAGTAAACACTCCAATCATCGAAACAGAGATACCTAAAACTGTAAATATCCCACCACCAACCATTCCACCAAGGGCTATAGCAATAAGCTCAAGAATTCCTAAAGATTTACTCTGTTTTTTATGAGGATTACCCATCTAAGCTCCAAATTTTATAACTCTAAAAGTACTGTATCTCTTCTTGTTATCTCAAGTTTCTTACAAGCACTCTCAAAAGCTCCACTCTCACCAATTAAAATACATTTGTGTTTAGCTCTTGTTATGGCAGTATATATTAATTTTGTATTGTGCATAATAAAATGTGCAAATGTCATAGGCATTACTACAATATCATACTCCATCCCTTGAACTTTATGGATAGTAAGAGCATAAGAGAGCATTAGATGTGATTTTAACTCCTCGTATTCATACAAAACTACTACATCTTCATTTGGATAAAAAACGAACACCTGTTCATCATCCTCATTTATTTGGAAAAGAAGCCCACTCATACCGTTAAAAATACGACGATTGTTTGAGTCTTCACCCATCTTAAATCCATCTCCACTCCAGCTTGTCATATTTTCATTTTTAGTATGAACAACTTTATCCATCAAACGAAACTCTAATTGACCCCGTTTTACACACTTAGATGGATTTGGATTAAAATACTCTTGCAAAACTTTGTTTAAATTATTTGTGCCTAAAATTCCACCTTTCATAGGTGTTATCACTTGAAAATAGTTCAAATATTCTTTTATCTGTTTATTTTTAAGTCTGTACCTTGCTTTTTCAATGGAATCTAAAACTTTATGTACAATTTGAGTAACTATTTGAGTCGAATTATCCTCGCGTAAATCTTGTAACTCTTTTGGTGGTAATTGATTTTTCAGTGTATAATAGTTTAATATACTTACATCAAGAAACTCGAAATCATCATAGTTCTCTCTGTATGGAGGGAGTATACCTTTACGAATATCGTTAGCTATTAATGTTATAGCTTGATCTTCATTTTGTCTAAATATTTGTGTAAGCTTTACAATTGGTGCTAACTCTAGTGTTAATATATCACTTAAAACATTTCCAGCTCCAATGGGTGGAAGTTGAGCATCATCTCCAACTATAATTAAAATAGAATCTCGCTTTATTTTTGAGACAACTCTAGCAAACAAGGTAGAGTTTATCATAGATGCTTCATCTATCAATACTACAGAAAAAGGAAACATATCATCATAACGCATAAGTAGGCTTTGAATAGTAGCACTTTCATACCCTGTAGTATCACTAATTCGCTGAGAAGCTATACCACTTAGGGCACATGTCATTATCTCTTTTTCTTCATAACGAGTATTTAGTAAATCTAGTATAGTTTTTGAGGTTGTACTCTTTCCAGTCCCTGCATAACCAACCAAAAAAAGTATTTGTGCTCCATTGTTTATTGTCTCTACAGCACTTCGTTGTTGCTCACCTAGTTTTAATTCATGTGAATCTAAAAATTTATCTAAATCTTTAACAAATCCACCACTATCTTTTTTAGCCCTTGTTTTAAAATCATCATATAAAAATTTTTCAGCATCATAAAGACGAGATGGAGATACACGGTTATTTTTCATCAAAACTATACTAGATTCTGCTACCCTCTCAACCAATGCACCCTCATAAAGATTTTCCCTACCTACAAACCCAAGTAGTTCATTTAAACCACTAAAGAGTATATCTTTAGCTACACAAGAGTTGCCCTGTTGCTCACAATACTCTAAAAGCACATAATCCATAGCTGAACTTATTCGTTTTTCATCATCAACTTTTATACCCATTTTAAGAGCTAACTCATCTGCTCTTCTAAAGCCAATGTTATTTATGGAGGTTAGAATATACGGATTTTCTTTAATTTTAGTACATGGCTCATCTACATCTTTCATAGCAGTTGAGATGGTAGTTAAAAGTGTGGGAGTTACTTTATAAGGGGAAAGAAACTCACCAAGACGACGCATAGAACGAAATTTTTTCCATGAATTTTGAATCTTTTTAAGTCGTTTTTCTTTTACTCCCTTAAATTCTAAAAGTCTCTCAATATCATTATCTAAAATATCTATCAAACCATCTTCACCAAATTTCTCAATGAGTTCAGCTGTAAGTTTTTTAGTAAAACCTTTTACAATTTTGTTTAAAAAGAAAAATAGTTGATTTTGATTTACTTTTAAATGCTCAAACTTAAATGTTTTACCATACTTTTTATGCTCATCCCAATAACCACTAAGTGTTACAGCTGAATCTTTCAAAGTCTTAACATCAGTTTCAAAATAAGTACCAGAGATTTTCTCACCAGCTTTTAAAACTGCAATAAAAAAACCGTCGTCCTCAAAAAGAATTTTGTCTATTTGACCGATTAGTGTTTGAGTCATATAATACTTTTAACCAACTCTATATGTTCTTTTTTATAATCATTTTTTGAACCTTTTACAACTTCCATGTTATCTGACAGTATTGAAATATCTATTTCTTTAACATTTGTGTCATCCAAACCAATAACTAAAATAGGAACAGTTATTGATAAATCTGCTGATGGAATTTCTCTAACAGTTTTTTCAAATGAAGCTACACCACTATCAATTCTTTTGCTTAAATTATCACATGGTAAGATTAGTACTGCAAAATCAGCAAGTTTATAACTATAGGATAGTTGAAATTTAAAATAATTCCTATATGAACTTGCAATATTCCCCATCTCGACTTCAACTTGTAATGTTATATTTTCATTATTATCTTTAGATATTTGTTTCTTAAATGATTTTCTAAAATCTCCTCGTAATGAATCATCATTATTATCTGGAGTAACTAATGGTTCAGATTCCCAATCATTATTTTCAAAAGCAATCTTAAAATAAGTGTTTATAATTTGTTGCACTACATCGAGTTTAGGTTGTGATTTAGATTTATTTTTATATACTGGTAATGGGCATTTATTACATATTTCTAATAACTCATCTAATGCTTCTTTACAACAAGGATGTTCTAAAACTTCCTGAGAATATCGATATGAAAAAGTTTTAATATTCATTTTTTCTCCTTAAATTTCTTCTAATAATTTTTTACCTAATTTTTCAACTATTCCAACCACTAAAGCATTACCCATTAAAAAAGCTCTTTTACTATCTGTAACTCCTACTGTATGATTATCTGGAAACATATTTAATCTCTCCAATTCCATAGGAACTAATCTTCTATATTTTCCATTTATATGCACAATATGCTTAAATCTTGAAGCACTTGCTCCACCTTCACCTGTTATAATAGTTCTTGATGGTTTGTTAACACTATCAGGGAAACCCATACTACCTTCACTATATGTATATTTATGACCTGTAATTTTATTTATTCTTTCAATGGATTTGGATCCTTTTTGATATTTCCATTTTTTTAATTCTTCATCATCAATATAAAACTCACTAGGTATCTCTTTTTCATCCAGTAAAAAATCTCCTAAAACAGAATATTTATCATTATAATTCACCTCAACTTTAGAAGTATAGTATATGCTATCAATCATATATCCTGCATCTAAAAAAGTATTTTGCTTAGGGGTTTTTTTATTAAAACTATTAGTAATATCAACTAAATTATCACTTATTTTTAAAGATATTATATGATTATTTTCAACTTTTTTTATAGGAAAAGCTTTAGCAAAAAGTCCATCTTTTGTTAATATATCTTTTGAAGTATTCGATTGTAAATTTTTATATAACTTTGTGCCTTTTTTATACGCCATTATAAATACTCTGCGTCTTCTTTGTGGCATACCATATTCACTAGCATTAATAACTCTCCACTCAACCGCGTAACCAAGAGAATTTAAAGATGATAAAATAATTGCAAAATCCCTACCTCTCTGACTTGCAGGTGATTTTAAAAGTCTATCAACATTTTCTAACATCAAATATTTTGGTGCTTTATCTTTTTTTTCTTCTAATATTCTATATATTTCCCACCAAAGTACACCTTTTTTTCCAATTATTCCGTGAGAATTTTTAAGTGTACTTGCAACTGAATAATCTTGGCAAGGAAATCCACCAACTAATAAATCATGTTCAGGAATATCAGAGATTTTAACTTTGGATATATCTTCATTTGCATGATTGATATATCCAAATCTTGAACAATAAACATCCGAGGCATGTTGTATTTTAGTTGAAGGTTCCCATTGGTTACTCCAAACTACATCATACCCTTCATCCGAAGAACTGATTCTCTCTAACCCTATACGAAAACCACCAACACCAGCAAATAATTCAATAGTTCTAATGTTCTTCTGTCTAGTAATACGCATATTCATATTAAACCGCTTTTCATCCTCTCGATACATAGTAAATAAAGTTGGTGCTGTCATGGTAATCTCCTAATTTAAATTAGAAAATTATAACATCAAGAAATATTTTTATTAAATTATATGACAAAATGACATATAATTAACCTTTAACTCTCTTAATTCTCTCTGCCTCTTGCTCTTTATACAACTCCGCACAACCTTTTGAGAGTTCACGAATTTTTAACATATAGTTTTGACGCTCTGTTTGGCTGATAGCTTTTCTCGCATCTAAAATATTAAAAGTGTTTGAAGCCATCATACATAAGTCATAAGCAGGAAGAGGAAGTCCAGCTTCTAAAGTTTTTAGACACTCTTCACATTTTGCATTAAAATCAGCAAACAACATATCTGTGTCTGCTACTTCAAAATTGTACTTGCTAAATTGTATTTCGCTCTCTTTATGAACATCACTATAGTAGGTTTTCCCATATTCATTCTCACCCCAAACAATATCAAAAATATTATCGACACCTTGGAGATACATTGCTAGTCGTTCAGTTCCGTAAGTTATCTCAACTGCTACAGGGTTACACTCAATCCCACCAACTTGTTGAAAGTAGGTAAATTGAGTAACTTCCATACCATTTAACCAAACTTCCCAACCAAGTCCCCATGCGCCAAGTGTTGGAGATTCCCAGTTGTCCTCTACAAAACGGATATCGTGTTTACCTACATCAAGACCAAGGTACTCTAGCGATTTTAAATATAGCTCTTGAATATTATCAGGTGAGGGTTTTATAAGTGCTTGAAACTGATAGTATGAACCAAGTCTATTTGGATTTTCTCCATATCTTCCATCTGTTGGACGGCGTGATGGCGCAACATAGGCAACTGCCCAAGGAGTTGAGTCCAATGAGCGAAGAAATGTAGCAGGATGAAATGTTCCAGCACCAGATGGGATATCGTAAGGTTGAACAATATTACAACCCTGTTTCATCCAAAATTCTTGTAGTTTTAGTAGCATCTCACTAAAGGTTATCATTGTTCTCTCTCTATCTTTAATTTAATGCAATTATATCTAATCAAACTTTAAAAGTTTGTAGTGTCCCTAAACTGGGAAATCTCTATCTCCACCATCTCATCAATCATAATACCAAATAGGTCTGACATTAAATTTGGAGATATATTTAGCTCTATCGCTTTTGCACGAACTTTTTGTTTTATAAACTCTATTCTATCTTCAGCCTTAACTTCATCTACACTGTTCTTAAATGCTGCTGCTTGATGTATGTAGTGACTTCTCTCAGCTATAAGCTCAACTAATTTATCATCTATTATATCTATCTCAACTCTAACTTCTTGTAGCGTTTTACATTTTTTCATACTTAGTCCTCAAATGGTTTTATCTCTTTAAAAAGATATTAACTAAAAATAGATACATGTTTGTTAACAGTTTTGTAACAATCTTTATATATACTTTTACTACGATTCTCCATGTAGCCTTTAATCATAATTGTAAAGGCTACGGGCAATTTTTTTTGACATCTACTTTTTCAATTTAATCAATACTTATTTTAAAACTTAGCATTTGGTATAGGATAGTTCTCTACAATAAAATCTATATCTTTATCACCACGACCACTTAAATTAATAAGAATAGTCTTATCAGGACTTAAGGTCTTAGCTAATTTCATCGCATAACCAATAGCATGAGCTGTCTCTAACGCTGGTATAATACCTTCAAATTGAGAAAGTTTATAAAAAGCATCAACAGCTTCTTCATCATTGCAAAGACCTACGCTTGTGCGACCTATCTCTTTTAAGTAAGCTTGTTCTGGTCCAACAGACGGATAATCAATTCCAGAGCCAATAGAATACACTGGAGCTGGTTCACCATCAGAATCTTTTAACATAATGGAGTTAAAACCATGCATAACTCCCTCTTCTCCATAAGTAAGTGAAGCTGCATGATCACCTAGGTTTTCGCCACGACCCATTGGTTCTACACCAGTAAGTGCTACATTTTCATCATCTATAAATCCTGCAAAAATACCCATAGCATTACTACCGCCACCCATACATGCTACAACATAATCTGGTAAAGAGTTTTCCATCTCCATAAATTGTTCTTTTGCTTCATGTCCTACTATCGATTGAAAGTCTCTTACCATCAAGGGAAAAGGGTGTGGACCAACAACACTGCCTATACAAAATAATGCTGTATCTGCTTGTGGCACATATGCTTGAAATGCACTATCAACAGCCTCCTTTAGGGTTCGTAGTCCATGTGTAGCAGGGATAACATTCGCACCTAAAATTTTCATTCTAACAACATTTGGATGTTCTTTAATAATATCTACTTCGCCCATGTGAATCTCACACTCTAATCCAAAATAAGCAGCAGCGGTTGCAAGTGCTACACCATGTTGACCAGCACCTGTTTCAGCTATAACTTTAGTTTTGCCAAGTTTTTTAGCCAACATCACTTCAGCCATACAATGATTTAACTTATGTGCTCCAGAATGATTTAAATCCTCACGCTTTAAAAATATTTTAGCTCCACCACAATGCTTAGTAAGATTTTTTGCATAAGAGATAGGAGTTGGACGACCTTGGTAGTGTTTACGAACATATTTTAATTCTTCTATAAACTCTGGATCATTTTTTAATTTTTGATACTCTTTAGTAATCTGAGCAAATGGCTCAATAAGTGGTGGCGGAAGAAATGCTCCACCAAATTTTCCAAAATAACCATTTTCATCTGGATGTGAATCTAGGTAAGACTTTAACATTAAAGTTCCTTATTTTATGATAAGAATATTATAGTTAAGTAATATTAAATCTATTCTTATATATATCTTGAAGCGATGTTTCTCTATCTTTGTAACTAATGACATCTCCAAACTCTATCTCTACAACCCTTCTTACACTCGAATCAGCTATTGCATCTGTTAAAATATTATCTGCTCGATTACGGATATATACAGGTAAAATATCAAGACGATTTTTAATAGCTATTAGTTGTGAACCAGATTTAAATTTTCCAAGTGGCTCATCACTTTTGTTTCTTGTTCCTTCTGGAAATATATATATGCTATCACCCTCTTTTACAGCTTTTTTAACCTCTTTAAAAAAACTACCCATTTGAGAAGCCTTCCTATCTATCAAAAGTGTCCCTGCATTTCGTACAAAAAGACCAAAGAAAAATGAATCGTATAGCTCTTTTTTAGATACCCAATAACCTTGTATAGGGTGATTTTGAGTTGCTACTTCTATTATGAGAGGGTCAATTATTGTACGATGGTTTGAGGCTAAGAGATAGTTTCCATCTGTAGGTATTTTATCTTTATTTATCACTTTTACTTCTATATTTAAATCCTCTAAAAGTCTTGCGCAATATTCTGCTCGTAGTACTTTTTTATCTCTTAGATTACTTAATTTTCTTAATTTTAAACCATATATATTGGTTAAGTAAGTTGAATATAGTGCCATTTTTAGTTGATTAAATGTCAACTATTATCCTTTTAAATATATACCAGTATCTTTTACTTCTATAAGATTATCATTTTGAAGTTTAGTAAGTGAGCTTTTAAATGCTTTTTTACTAAGTGAAAAGATATCTTTAATCAAATCTGCATCACTTTTATAATTATATGGCATTTTACCACCGTTTTGTTTTAAGAGTTCTAAAACTTGATCTGAGTCATTACCTTTTTTCTTAGCTCCTGAAGCTCTAAGTGTCAAGTCTATATTTCCATCTTTACGAACAGTTTTTACGAAAGCCACTTTTTCTTGACCAATCTCAATTTTTTCAAATATCTCTTGATGATAAATCAATCCCTCATATCTATCTTCAACCATACATTTATATCCTAAAGGAGTTTTTGCAAGTATAATAATTTTCACTTTTTTTTGAGGAGTTAAACCTTTTGGTCTATTGTCAAAGTTTGAAGCAACTTTTTCAGTACCTACTAAACGGTGAGTTTGCTCATCATAAACAACTTTAACAAAGCGTTTTTCTCCAACTTTAAAAGGGTTTTTTTGAAACATATTTGGAACTAGCAAATCTTTAAGTAAACCCCAATTTAAAAAAGCTCCAAAAGGTGCAACATCTACAACCTCCATCAAAGCAAACTCATCAAGTTTAGCCAATGGTTTTTGAGTTGTTGCTACTAATCTGTCTTCAGAATCTGTATATAAAAATACCTCCACTAAAGAGTCTATAACCATATCTGGCGTTTCATAAGCTTTTGGTAAAAGTACATCTCTTTCATCTAGTGCATGAAGGTGTAGGCCATGTGGAGAGTATCTATCTACTCTTAAATTGTTTAATCGACCTAATTCTAGGTGTTCACTTTGTTGCATAATTTTTCCTTGGTTATTCCGTATTTAATACGACATTATATCAAGTGTCTTATGTGTATAGACTTAGTTTTATGATATTATTTTATAGAAGGAACTTTTATGAAAAAAAGAACTAAAATTTTAGCTACTATTGGACCCGCTTCAGATACTCTTGAGACTATTGAAAACCTAATCAGAGCAGGTGTAAATGTATTTAGACTAAACTTTAGTCATGGAACTTATGAGTATCACTTTGATGTTCTCTCAAAAATTCGTCAAGCTATGAAAAACTTAGGTTTAGTTGTAGGTGTACTTCAAGATATCAGTGGACCAAAAATTCGCATTGGTGAGCTTGCTCATCACTTTGAACTTAAAGAGAACGATACAATCATTTTTCATAAAAAAACAATTATTGGAGAAGCTACATCGCAAAACAGTTATGAAGTTTCTATCAATTATCCAGAAATTTTAACTCAACTTTGTGTTGGAGATTATATATATCTTTATGATGGAATAATTCGTACAAAAGTCCTTAGATGTGAAGAGAATAAAGTTGAAGTTATAGTTGAAAACTCTGGAACTTTATCATCAAAAAAAGGTGTCAATTTTCCAAATACAGCTCTTGGAGTTGATGTTCTAACTTCAAAAGATAAAGCAGATATGGAGTGGGGTGTAAAGAATGGTGTTGATTTTATGGCTATCTCTTTTGTACAAAATGAGAGTGATATGCTAAATGCCAGAGAGATACTTACAAAACTTGGTGGTAAACAGATGTTAATTGCTAAGATAGAAAAATTTGATGCAATCCAAAATATAGATGAAATACTTGATGCTTCAGATGGCTTGATGGTAGCACGTGGAGACTTGGGCATAGAGGTACCTTATTATGAAGTACCAAATCTTCAAAAAATGCTTATACACAAAGCAAATCTAGCAGCTAAACCTGTCATAACTGCAACTCAAATGTTACTCTCAATGACACATAGTGAAAGA
>Ga0256834_1001892_pt1 | contig 13729 bp, 8 predicted proteins | sample 4281140metaG_FD_190536 | JGI IMG/M metagenome (GOLD analysis project Ga0256834, IMG submission 190536) | Hydrothermal vent microbial communities from East Pacific Rise, Pacific Ocean - 4281-140 | ecosystem: Environmental > Aquatic > Marine > Hydrothermal vents | place: Pacific Ocean: East Pacific...
TTTACATACTGCTACAGAATTGTTTTTAAATTATGGGTTTAAAAGCATTACTATGGATGAGATTGCAAAGACAATAAGCATCTCTAAAAAAACCATTTACACCCATTACAAAACTAAAACTGAATTGGTGGAAGCAAGTGTATTCCTTATTTTTAATCAGATTAGCACCGGAATAGACGCAATTTGTGCCATCAAAAACAATCCTATTGAAGAGTTATTTGATATCAAAGATTTTGTAGTTGAAAATCTAAAAGGAGAAAAGTCTTCTCCTCAATTTCAATTAAAAAAATATTATCCTAAATTATTTACATCACTTCAAAAAAGACAATTTGAAATCATGGAAGATTGTGTAAAAGAGAATTTAAAAAGAGGTGTTGAGACTGGCTATTTTAGAGAAGAAATTGATATCGATTTTATTTCAAGAATTTATTTTAGTGGTGTTACCTCTACTAAAGATATTGAAATATTTCCTATGGGAAAAAATGACATGAAAACATTGATGACAAATTACCTAGACTATCATTTAAGAGCAATTTCGACTCCAAAAGGAGTTAAAAAATTAAAAAAAATACTATCAAAATAAAATTAAAAATGAACACTAAATTTATATGCCTATTTTTTAGTCTCCTTTTTTTTATTGTAGGATTCTCACAAGAAGAATCTAAAATATTCACTTTAAACGAAGCTATTAACCACGCTCTACAACATAATTATACAGCTTTAAATGCACGACAGTCAATAGAAAATGCAAAAAAGAAAAAATGGGAGACAACTTCTATGGGGCTACCACAAATTAGTGCTTCGATTGACTATCAAAACTGGTTAAAACAGCAGATATCATTAATTCCAGCAGAATTTTTGGGAGGAAACAAAGGAGATTTTGCTGAAGTTTCTTTTGGTACTAAACAAAATGTAAATGCTTCCGCTACACTGTCACAATTATTATTTGATGGTTCTTATTTGGTAGGACTACAATCAGCTAGAGTATTTTTAGAAATTTCTAAAAATGCAAAAGAAAAAACGGATTTAGAAATAAAAAAAGCAGTCATAAATGCTTATGGAAATGTATTATTAGCTGAAGAAAGTGTTAAAATTCTTAAAAAGAACAAAACTACGCTACAAAAAACACTTCACGAAACACAACAAATATACGAGAATGGTTTAGCCGAAGAAGAAAGTGTAGAGCAATTGCAAATTACTTTTTCTAGTATAGAAAATAGCCTTAGCAATGCAACGCGATTAAAAGAATTAGCCTATAAAATGCTTAATATTACATTAGGAATCGATTTAGACCAACCATTAATTTTAAAGGATAATTTAGAAACCTTGACTTTACAAAATATTGATTTTAACCTTTTAGCAGTAGATTTTAACCTTGAAAATAATATAGATTTTAAAATTGCTCAAAATGCAAAACGTTCAAAAGAATTATTATTAAAATATGAAAAGAGCAAATCATTACCTAGCTTAACTGCCTTTATCAATGGTGGATATGCTGGCTATGGCAAAAACTTTGAGTTCCTCAATACAAATCAACGCTGGTTTGGCTCATCATTATTTGGTGTTAGTTTAAATGTTCCTGTTTTTAGTTCTTTTGGTAGAGCATCTAAAACAAAACAAGCTAAAATTAATTTAGAAATTGCAAAAACTGAATTGACACAAACCGAACAACAACTCAAATTACAAACTGCTAGTGCAAAAAGTAATTATCAATTTTCTATTGAACAATATCAAACTAAAAAACAAAATTTAGACTTGGCAGAACGTATTGAAAAAAAGAATCAAATCAAATTTATTGAAGGTATTAGTTCTAGTTTTGATTTGAGACAAGCACAAACACAATTATATGCTTCTCAACAAGAATACCTACAATCTATGTTAGATGTAATCATAAAAAAAGTAGCATTAGAAACCTTATTAAATAGCAAATAATCATACAATGAAACCCCTATAAAGGGTCTTGTTAAAATAATATAAAACTATGAAAAACATTTATTTTACATTAATTATACTATTCAGTATTGCTTCTTGTCAGAAAAAAGAGCTTATCTCTAAAAATATCAAGGAATTGCAACAACAAAGAAATGTTCTAAAAACACAGATGGATAGTTTGAGCAAAAAACTAAAAGCTATTAATGAGCAGTTGTCAGAATTAGATACTGTTAAAAAACTACCTGTAGTAACTTTTGTAACAACAAAAAATGGAGATTTTAATCATTATATAGAAGTTCAAGGAACTGTTAAAGCTGATAAAAGCGTAGAGATTCATCCAGAAGTGGGAGGGACTGTACAGCGTATTTTCGTAAAGGAAGGACAACGTGTAAGTAGAGGACAAACCTTAGCTCAATTAGATGCCTCTATTGTAAATAATAATATTGCACAGCTCCAAGTACAGTTAAATTTAGCAAAAACATCTTTTGAAAGACAAGAGCGTCTTTGGAATCAGAAAATAGGAAGCGAAATGCAATTTTTGCAAGCAAAAGCACAAAAAGAAGGATTAGAACAAAACCTGAACACATTATATGCCCAAGCAAAAAAAATGAAAATTATTGCTCCTTTTAATGGAACAATAGATGAAATTTTTGCAAAAATTGGTGCTTTATCATCTGCACAAATGCCTTTCTTAAGAATTGTAAATCTTAATAAGGTTTACATAGAGAGTGAAATTACAGAAACTTATTTAAAAAACATTAAAAAAGGCACAAATGTACTTGTATCCTTTCCTTCTTTAGATAAAGAAATGACTTCTAAAATTAATCAAGTTGCTAATTTTATCAATCCAAACAACAGAAGTTTTAAAGTGAAAATAGAACTAAAAAATAAAGATAAAATTATCAAACCTAATTTATTAGCAGATGTGAAAATTAATGATTTTATGGCTACAGGCATTACTATTCCGTCGTATTTAATTCAGAAAGATATAGAAGGTAATAATTATGTGTTTGTATTAACTAAAAAAGAACCTTCTAGTTATAAAGCAATCAAAACCATCTTAACTATAGGTAAAGAATATAATAATGAGTCATATATTTCTGATGGTTTAAAAGAAGGAGATTTAATTATAGATAAAGGAGCCCGTATTGTAAAGAATAATGATGAAGTAATACTTGCAGAAAAATAAGACATATGAGCACTCAAAAAGAATTTCAATTATCAAGCTGGGCAATTAATAACAAAACAACGGTATTTGTAATTACATTTATCATTCTTTTAGCTGGCTATCTTTCATACAAAAGTATGCCAAGAGAAAATTTTCCTGAAATTGTTATTCCTCAAATTAGTGTACTAACAGTCTATCCAGGAAATTCTCCTTTAGATATTGAAAAACTGATTACAAAACCTTTAGAAAAAGAAATTAACGCCATTAGTGGTGTTGATGAAATTATTTCTAATTCTGTACAAGGTCTCTCTAATATTCAGGTAAAATTTAATTTTAGTATTACACCAAGTGACGCTTTACAAAAAGTAAAAGATAAAGTAGACGCTGCCTTGTCAGATAAAGATTTCCCTAAAGACTTACCTTCTGACCCTAGTGTTAAAGAATTGAATTTTTCTGAAATGATGCCGATTATGAACATCAATCTTTCTGGAGAATTTTCAATGGATGATCTTAAAAAATATGCAGAGTATTTAGAAGAAAAAATTGAAGAGCTTACCGAGATTTCGGGTGTTGATATTCGTGGTGTACAAGATAAAGAAGTTGAAATAAGTATTGATTTATACAAAATGGAAGCTTCAAAAATTAGCTTTACAGACATTGAAAATGCAATTGCTTTTGAAAATATGACTGTCTCTGGAGGTAACATCTTACAAAATGGTATCCGTAGAAATGTTCGTGTCATTGGTGAATTTACATCACCGAAAGAAATTGAAAATATTATTGTAAAACACGAAAAAGGACATATTGTATACTTGCGTGATATTGCTCACATCAATTTTAAAGAACAAGAAAAAGAAAGTTACGCTAGAGAATATTCACATGCAGTGGTGATGCTAGACGTTAAAAAAAGAGGTGGTGAAAACTTACTAAATGCATCAGAAAAAATTGATGAAATTCTTGCAGTTGCTAAAAAGCATGTTTTTCCTGAAAGTTTAGTCATTTCTAAAACTAACGATCAGTCTAACGATACCAAAACAATGGTTAGTGATCTTGAAAACAGCATCTATTTAGGTGTAATTCTAGTCGTACTCGTATTGTTTTTCTTTTTAGGGTTTAGAAATGCTCTCTTTGTAGGGATTGCCATTCCGCTATCAATGCTTTTGTCTTTTACCATTTTAAGTTTTATGGGCGTTACTTTGAATACTATGGTTTTATTTTCTTTGGTTATTGCCTTAGGGATGCTGGTTGATAATGGTATTGTCGTGGTAGAAAATATTTATCGCTTGATGGATGAAGGCTATCCAAGAATTGAAGCTGCAAAATTAGGTGTTGGAGAGGTTGCAATGCCTATTATTGCCTCAACCGCTACAACTTTAGCTGCCTTTTTTCCTTTAATTCTCTGGGAGGGGATTATGGGTGAGTTTATGAAATATTTACCCATTACTTTAATTATCGTTTTAAGCTCATCATTATTTGTGGCTTTGGTTATCAATCCTGTATTGACTTCTATTTACATGAAAGTTGTTCCTAAAAAAGAGGATAAAAAAAGTATCCTAAACAAATTGGAAGATCGATACCAACGTTTTTTAAGTTTCGCCTTGCAAGGTTGGAAACCCTATTTGGTTGTTGCTGGTACATTTGGCTTGTTGCTCTTTGCTGTAATACTGATGGGGATTTTTCCTCCAAAGACATTATTCTTTCCTAACACACAAGCAAAACAAGTTTTTGTATATGTAGAATATCCTATAGGAACTGATATAGAACAAACCAATATCATCTCAAAACAAATTGAAGGTGATGTGCAAAAGTACCTTAAAAAATATGAAGACGATGGTCAAAATTTTCTAGTCACTTCGGTTATTGGTCAAGTTGGAGAAGGTACTGCTGACCCTCAACGACAAGACGGAAGTAAAACACCTAATAAAGCTAGAATTACAGTAGATTTTGTAAAATTTCAAGACAGAAGAAATATCAATACTGAAACTGTTTTAAAAGATATTCGGAATTTATTGCACGGCTACCCAGGTGTATCAGTAATTGTTGACAAGCCTAAAGATGGTCCTCCTACTGGTGCTCCTATCAATATTGAAATTTCTGGCGATGATTATCATTTACTTTTACAAACTGCAAATCAATTAAAAGGATTTATCAATAACTCTACCGTTGATGGCATTGAAGAATTGAAATTGGATATCGATCAAGGTAAGCCTGAAATGCCAATACTAGTTGATCGTCAAAAAGCGAGAAGATTAGGTGTTTCAACAGGTCAAATAGGAGGCACATTACGTACTTCGCTTTATGGAAAAGAAATTTCTACGTTTAAAGATATTGATGATGATTATCCTATAAATATCCGACTGATGGATAAATACAGGTATAACAAAGATGCTTTATTAAATCAAAAAATTACCTTTAGAAACCAAAGTGATGGACAGATAAAACAAATACCAATTTCTGCCATTGCAACAGCTAAAGAAACAACTACTTTTAGTTCAGTAAAACATATAGATTTAAAAAAAGTAGTTACTTTATTTTCTAATGTTTTAACTGATTATAATGCAACAGATGTAAATAACAAGCTGCGTGATATTGTAAAAGGTTTTAACGTGCCAGAAGGGGTCTCTATTGATTTTACTGGCGAACAAGAAGAACAAGCCAAACAAATGGCCTTTTTAAGTAAGGCTCTTTTAATTGCTGTCGCATTGATCTTTTTAATTATGGTAGGGCAGTTTAATTCTGCTACTGTTCCTATCATTATATCTATATCAGTACTATTGAGTCTTATTGGTGTACTATTTGGATTGTTAATATTTAGGATGGAATTTGTTATATTAATGACTATGATTGGTGTAATTTCTTTAGCAGGAATTGTTGTAAACAATGCCATAGTACTGATAGATTACACCTTACTAATTATGAAAAGAAAACATTCTGAAAAAAATCTTGATGCAGCTACTAACATTACAAAAGAGGAATTAGCAGATAGTATTGTAGAAGGTGGTAAAACTCGTTTAAGACCTGTTTTATTAACAGCTATCACAACAATTTTAGGGTTACTACCACTAGCCTTAGGCATCAATATAAACTTTAGCACCTTGTTTACTGAATTAGACCCTAATTTCTATATGGGTGGAGAAAACGTAGCTTTTTGGGGACCAATGAGTTGGACAATTATTTTTGGATTGACCTTTGCAACATTCTTAACTTTAATAGTTGTACCTATTCTATTTTTCTTAGTTGAAAAATTTAAATTACGGCTTGCCAAATAAGAAAAACTCTATGGGTATTTAGAAAGAAACTACCTAGACCTAACCAACCTGCAGGTTTAACCATTTCTGGCTATCACTCTATGATTAAAACCAAAAACCTACATTAAAAAACCAGTAATTTTGTTTATTATCGGGTGTCCAAGTATATTTTATTTCTATTGGCCCTATATAAGAATCTAGCCCATAGCCAACTGCATAACCAGATTTTGTATCATCAAATATTGCTCCATCGTTAAATAAATCACTAGTCACTCTTGCATAATTTCCTGTAAAAGAAATGTAATGCTTATCAAAAGGTTCATAACGTAAAGTGAATATAGATTTTAAAAATGCTGTATCACCCAAATCAGCAACATCATAACCATAAAAAGGAATAAAATTATTTGTGAAATTTTCATTATTACCACCTAACAAATAATCAAAAACACCATTATCGTTATCACCTATAGTAATACCCGCTTCAGAAATATAATGGAAAGTCAATTTATCAAAAAAAGTAGTTGCATAACCTATTTTACCATGCAATAAAGAAAATGGGTTAAAATTATCAACCTCATCATTTACAGGATTAAAGCTATTTTCTGATGAAAATAAATATGTTTTATAATTCAGATCTAAATAAACACCTTTTTTAGTGAAGTGTTTTTTATCATAAGTATCTAAATACAACTTTGCAAAAGCACCTAAATAACTGTTATTATCAAGGTAATTTTTAACGACTTCATTATTATTTAATGTTTCTGTAAAAACTTTAAAATCTTTAAATTCAGCCCCGATTCTCAATGCAAAATTTTTACTAAAAGAGGTTTGTAAAAAAAGTTGGGTAGTAAAATTATTATACTCTATAGGTGATTTTATTGCTACCTGTGTCTCTTCATCAAGATTAAGAAAAAAACTTTTATTAAAATGGTTATATTTTGTATTAATACCATAACTCCAATGAAAACCATTATCAATAAAATAATCAATATTGTATCTGATATTATCACCTAAAACTAAATCTGCAGAAAATATATCATTTTTAAACAACGCATGTTTAGAAGTAAAGTTTAATAAAACTCCTGTTTTATATAAATCATCATAATGCACACCTAATTTTAAAAAAGTTGAGACTTCTTCTTCTTTTAAATTGAAGTGAATTTCAACACCATCTCTTTGTTTGATAAATTTGTAATGAATACTCTTAAAGTTATTTGTAGCTGACAAATTATCAATTCCTTCATAAAATTTTTCATAAGATATTGAATCTACTTTAGCCATCTTTAATTTCCCTAAAACATAATCTCGTGTATAGTTTTCATTTCCAGAAATTTTTATTCCGTTGACAAGAAATTTTTCATCACCATGATGTAGTATTCCATCTATAACAATAGGGTCTTCTTTTTTTAGTTGTCTTTTAGCTATCTCTTTTAAATAGTTCAATTGCTTTTTTGCTACTTCTTCTCCCTTATCAATAATTTCTTTAGCCAATTCAAAAGAAACGACATTATAATCACTTATATCAGGATGTATATATAAATCTGTGTCATTTCTATTCGACTGGTTGTTATCATACATTTGAAAACTAACAATTTGCATAATAATTTTCGGAGCTGTATTTAGACCTTTCCTTGATTTAAGTTTATCTTGAACATCTACTCCTATAATAATATCTACTCCTTTTTCTTTCATGATATCTACAGGAAAATTATTTACGACACCTCCATCTGTCAATAATTTTCCATCAAGTTCAACAGGATCTAATAGTGTAGGAAACGACCCACTAGCTCTGAGTGCTTCTGGTAAAAACCCTTTTTCTAGTAATTCTGTATTGCCATTTTCTAAATTGGTAGCCACGCAGAAAAAAGGAATAGGTAATTTTGAAAAATCATCTATAGTATGTACATGTTCCGTTAATTTCGACAATACATTGAATAAGTTTTGTCCTTTAGAAACCGCTGAAGGTAAAGCTATAGTCTTGTTTTTTATAGGTAAGCTCAAAACATATTTTTCTTCATTTTCTTTCTGATAAATCGATTTTGATTTTCTTGGTAATTCATCTTGCATCAACTTATTATAATCAAACGAGGTCAATACAGAGTCTAATTGAGATGCTGTATAGCCAGACGAATACAAGGCTCCAATTATTGCACCAGCACTGGTACCGCCAATGTAATCAATCCGTACACCTGCTTCTTCTAATACTTTTAGCACACCAATATGTGCAAAACCTTTTGCCCCACCACCACTTAGCACTAAACCAACCTTCAAGTCCTCAACAGGTTTTATACTATCTTGAGAAAGCAGCATTTGAACTTGCAGTAATAATAGTATGATTAGTGTGTTTTTAAGCATTTAAAATATTATTCTTTTATATGATAGTAATTATATACTTTGGTTGCTTTAGAGTTTCCTATTATTTTTTCTAATGCTAACTTTGAAGCTTCAGAAACTCTTTTTGCCGATTTAAAATGTTTTAACAAAGTAACAATAGTTTGTTTTCCTATTCCAGATATTTGTTCTAATTCTGTTTGAATGGCACTTTTACTTCTTTTGTTTCTGTGAAACGTAATAGCAAATCTATGAGCTTCATTTCGTAATTGTTGAATAATTTTTAGCGTCTCAGATTTCTTATCTAAATACAAAGGAATAGAATCATCAGGATAAAAAATTTCCTCTAAGCGTTTAGCTATCCCAATAATAGCAATTTTTTTTCGTAAACCCAATATTTCTAAGCTTTTTAATGCCGATGACAACTGCCCTTTACCTCCGTCAATAACAATTAATTGCGGTAATTCTTGTCCTTCATCTAATAAACGCTTGTACCTTCTATGCACCACTTCTTCCATTGAGCCAAAATCATCAGGGCCGACAACCGTTTTTATATTATATTTTCGATAGTCTTTCTTACTTGATTTCCCATCTTTAAAAACCACACATGCTGCTACTGGATGTGTACCTTGTATATTAGAATTATCAAAACATTCTATATAACGAGGTTCTTTAGGCAAACGCAAATCTTTCTGCATCTGTGCCATTATTCGATTGGTATGCCTATCAGGATCTACAATTTTAATTTGTTTGAACCGCTCTTGTCTATAATATTTAGCATTGCGTAAAGAAAGTTCTACTATTCTTTTTTTATCTCCTAATTTTGGGGTGGTAACTTTCATCTGATCACCAACATCAACCTTAAAAGGCACATAAATTTCTTTTGATTGTGAATTGAATCTTTGCCTAATTTCAACAATTGACAACTCTAACAAATGCTTATCGTCTTCATCTAATTTCTTTTTAATCTCTGTAGTATGCGATTGAATAATTGCACCATTCATAATTTTAAAGAAATTCACATAAGCAAAACTCTCATCTGAAATAATTGAAAACACATCAACATTTGAAATGGACGGGTTTACAACTGTTGATTTTGCTTGATAATTTGCTAATAAATCTATCTTTTCTTTAATTTTTTGAGCTTCCTCAAATTCATGTTTCGCTGAAAATTGCAACATCAAATCTTTAAATTTCACTGCAGCATCCTTAAAATGACCTTTAATAATGTTCCGTATCGCATTTACACCTTCTAAATAGTCGGTTTCTGTTTGTAAACTTTCACACGCACCTTTACAATTTTTAATATGATATTCTAAACAAACTTTGTATTTTTGAGCTTTAATATTTTTTTGAGACAAATCATAAGCACAAGTACGTAATTGATACAATTCTTTAACCAAAGACAGTAAGGCTTTGGCAGTTTTAACAGAAGTATAAGGCCCAAAATATTCAGAACCATCTTTAATAACATTTCTTGTTAAAAACACTCTTGGAAAGGCTTCTTTTTTAATGCAAATCCACGGGTAGGTTTTGTCATCTTTTAACATCACATTATAGCGAGGTTGGTATTTTTTTATCAAATTATTCTCTAACAACAAGGCATCTGTTTCTGTAGCTACAACAATATGTTTTATAACTGCAATCTTTTTTACTAAAACTCTTGTTTTACCATAGTCATGGTTCTTAGTAAAGTATGAGCTAACTCTTTTTTTTAAATTTTTAGCTTTACCAACATATAAGATAGCATCATCCTTATCAAAATATTGATAAACTCCTGGTGTATTTGGCAAGGTTTTTATTTGTAGTGACAACTGAGAATCTACCATAAAGCGAAGTTAAGAAATTTAACTTCTTTGTTTTAAGTAAAACTATCAAAAAACTTAATTTTTCAAAATAACTACGGGTTTTTTCAAAATAACTACGGGTTTTTTCAAAATAACTACGGGTTTTTAAAGTGTTTAATTCCAGCAATTATATTAACTTTACATAAATGCTTTTTATAAAAAATTACGAACCATTTATGATGTTTCACAGACATCTTAAATTAAATGTATTATAAAAGATAATCGCCTATGTAGCCCTATATAAAAGGAGAAAGCCACTACAGATGTAGCAGCTTCTCACAGTTCTCTATGAATTAAAGTACGAAATTTAACTCACACCCCAAAATTATGAACTTTTTAAAGAAAAATTACGATTTCAAACAAAAAATAAAAATACAGAGTAGAAACAGTATAAAGTTACTATTGATTTTAACAGTATTCACCCTATTATTTAATTGCGAAAAAGAAGAAAGTTTTGAAGCAACAACTCAAAATGAACAAGCAATTGAACAACCTAATGGAGTTCCAACTATACTAGGAAAAAAACTAGAAAATCCATATTCAGTTGAAAACATGAAAAATGCGTATCAAAACTTACAGCAGAAAAGCAAAAGTGGTTTTTCAAAATCTGGAAATAATAAGATAAAAACTACACATTTATACATTAAATTCATGCCTAAAACCGAAGATGAATTATCAATTCTAAAAAGAGATTCTACATTAACTCTCTATGAATACCCTTTAGATTATGAAATTACAGAAAGAGGAGATTATTATAGAGACCCTTCTGTACCAAACAACCAACCTACTTATCAATATTGTGCAGTTAAAGTTGGCAAGACGCTTCCTAATGGAGTCGAACATGAAAGATTAGAAGAACTTTTTATACCTGATGAAGATAAAGATGATGTAAAAGGAAAATCTTCTTATTCTTACAATATAGATGCATTGGTAGATGAAGCATTGAAAATTACTAATAATTTAGAACCTGAAGATATAAACATAAAATTTAGACGAAGAAAATGGAGACCAGCAGGAGCAATTAGAGTATGGGATGATGTTTTAGATGATTATATAGGTGTTGAAGGGGTTAAAGTAAGAGCTAGAAGATGGTTTACCACGCATACGGGGATAGCCAACATTAATGGCATTTATTCCTGTGACGGAAGGTTTAGAAGAGATGCAAATTATAGTATAGACTGGGAAAGGTACCACTTTGCACTTCAAGATGGATGGCTCAATAGTGCTAACTATAATGGCCCAAAACAAAAAGGCAATTGGAATTTAAATTTAAATAGTGGTGTACAGCAATATTATGCTACAATATTTATTGCAGCTCATTTATACTATTACGGTGATAGACTTGGTCTTACCTCACCTCCAAGAAATGCTTTTTTTAAAAGACAACTTAGAATAAGAGCACGTTTAAAAAGAGACAAGTCATCTTATATCAAAGCACGTAGAATATACTTTGGCTCAGATATTTCTTTGCAAGCTTGGGGTAATTCAACAGACAGAGTTTTTGGAACAACCATACATGAATTAGCTCATGCTGCTCATAGGGAAGTTGACGGGAGTGCTTATAACAGTTTGGTTTGGAAAGCTTACACAAGCCCTTGTGCTCCATCTGCAGAAAGCTGTGACCATCCCGGCCCTACAGGAGCAGACGCAAGACGACTTATGGAAACATGGGCTACTACAGTTGAAAACTTTATTGTTAGAGAACGATATGTAAACTTCTATAATGTTCAAAACTACACTTATATAGATAATTTCTTACAAAGCTTAACAATTTCTGAAGAAAATTTTTACACATCTTGTGGTATTGATATGATAGATGGTTTTAATCAAAGAGAAGAACATAATAATAATTTACTTCCAATTGACAGAGTTGAAGGATACACTATTAACCAACTAGAGAGTGCTTTAAAGAGTGCAACTAGTTGGACGGAGTGGAGAGTTAACCTAAGGAGTAATGAAACCAATAATACAGCAGTATTTTTAAACGAATTATTTTCAAATTGGACAAACTAAATAATTAAAATTATGAGAAAACTATTTCTATTCACTATAGCATTATTAATATTGAGCTGTGGTACAGATCAAGGTGAAATCAAAAAGTATACTTATACAGTTATAAATGAAAGTGGTAGATCTATAAAAATAAAAAGTTACTTAACATATAACTCTAGAAATCCTATCATTACAAACTTAGAAATTGACCAAAAAATAAAAAAAACCCATTCTGATTACCCTCCATATTTTGGGTATGATTTCACCAGTTTCTTTGATGGAGATTCTATTGTAATAATATATGGTAAAGAAAAAAAAGAATCATTTAAAGTAAATGCTGATTGCAATAGTAATGAACGTAATCCTTTAAATTTATGTGTATACAGAGAACGCGAAGAAACATTTACCTTTACAATTAATGACTTTAACAATGCAGAAGATTGTAATGGTGACTGTGAGTAAATAATATAATCTAAAACCTCTTCAGGAATTTCTAAAGAGGTTTTATTTTTAGAACGAAGATGCTTTACCTAGTTCATTAGGCTCTTGGTGGACATGGAGAACTAAAATTAGAGAAAAGTATAACAACCCTACAGAAAATGAAGAATTAGATTATTTATTTAGAGAGTATCGTTAAATTTAATAAAAATTGAAATTATGAAATACAAAATATTCACGAATACCATAAAAAACAGAAAAGTAATGAGTAAAAAATTATTTTATTTATTTATAGTACAAATAGCAATATTGCAATCTTGCGTTGACCAAGCTAGTGATGATATTGTTTTTACATTGTTTAATCAAACCGACAAGACTGTTGAAGTTTTAGGTTTTAATGGGTCACGTATTGCTGAACCAATTATTATTGAGCCAAATTCTAAATTTAAAATTACTAGAGTTACTGGAATTGACAATGATACTGGTAAAGCGTTTTATTCAGTTATTGGTGTTGATTCTGTAAGAGTTATTTTTAATAATGAGAAAGTTATCATATATGGTGGAACAACTGATAATCCGTGTAAGATTTGTAGTGGTGATGACAATCGTCAACATTTTATTACAGAAGAAGATTATAATAACGCAACAGATTGTGATGGAGATTGTGAGTAAATTGTCACGTCCTGAATAATCGATACAGATTTTAGTGACTTAAATTTAATTTAAAGGTAGTAATTTTAAATTATTACCTTTATTTTTTTATATTCTTTTCT
>Ga0256834_1001893_pt1 | contig 13723 bp, 14 predicted proteins | sample 4281140metaG_FD_190536 | JGI IMG/M metagenome (GOLD analysis project Ga0256834, IMG submission 190536) | Hydrothermal vent microbial communities from East Pacific Rise, Pacific Ocean - 4281-140 | ecosystem: Environmental > Aquatic > Marine > Hydrothermal vents | place: Pacific Ocean: East...
AATTAGTGCACTGATATCTGCATCTTTCAGATTGAGTGTGATAGGTTCCGCCAAGCTCAGTGTGCTATTGGTGAGTAGGAAGACAAATAGCAGTTGGAGAGCCAATGATTGAAATGGCTTTTTGAAAGGGGGCTGTAAGGTACTGATTCTCAAGATGATTCCTGGTTGTTTTTTACCGTGATTAATAGCTGTCGATAAGTGGTTGAGAATTTGTTTTCCCTAGGCAAGCACAGAGTGCTTTTTGCAGCCTGTTTTTTGTTACCCTTCATAAGGTTAGCAGAAATATATAAACTAGTATATCAATGATAGATTAGATGATAGTTAAGCCAACTTAAAATGCCATCCCGATTGGGCTATACAAAGCCGAAGTTATTTATAGGGTTATTTCCTTCTGTCAGCTCATACAGCTATAATTGTACGCCGATCAGGGGCTCATTTCATGAACCTCTACTAAGGTTTAGCGCTAATTTGGGCAATTGATGTCTCTTAATAACCTCAATAGATCAGCATTTCCGAACAAACAAATAAACCTGATTATTCGAATTGTACTTCCACTTTGAATAATGTGAAGATAGCTGTTTTATGTGGGTAGTATTTCCGCTACGATGCCACCTTTCATCACACTGCTGTAGATTCTATCAGCCAAACTCAGGATACCCCTATGAGTCTCTCTTCTTTTACTCTTTCTCTAAATTAGATAGACCGCTCCTTTAAGATGAAATCTTATAGCTTCGCTGCGCTTCTATTTATATTCTGGATCTTTTTATCGGGACACTTTGAACCCCTGTTGCTGGGGTTTGGCGTGGTATCGGTCGCACTCACCGTTTTTCTATCAAAGCGGATGAATGTTATCGACCATGAAAGCTATCCACTGCACCTCTCATCAAAACTCCCAAGCTTTTTTCTCTATATATTAAAAGAGATTGTAAAAGCAAATATTGATGTTGTTATTCGGATATTAGGCTGGAGGGGGGCATCGGTTAGCCCTCAGCTAGTCAAAATTCCACTACTGCAAAAAAATGATCTGGGGGCCGTTATTTATGCCAATGCGATTACATTGACACCTGGCACGGTCAGCATTGAGCTCTCCGACGAGACAATAACCATTCATGCCCTCACCAAGGCAGCTGCTGACGAGCTTGCCACAGGGCGTATGTCAAATGAGATTTCCAAACGGGTTTTTGAAAAATAATGTTTATTGCAGTCTCACTGGCTATTCTCATTACAATGGGGCTGGCACTGACCCGCGCCCTTGCTGGGCCAACCACCTACGACCGCATTGCAGCAGTCAATATGTTTGGCACCAAAACGGTGTTGCTGATTGCAGTTCTGGCCTTTTTATCGGGTCTTAACGACTTGCTGGATATAGCATTGGTCTATGCGCTTATTAATTTTATAGGGGTTGTTGCCGCGCTAAAATTGGTCACTCAGGGAAATTTCCATGCCTCCGATAGAGAAGAGCGTGTGGTGGAAAAGGAGAGATCAGAGTGATTATCGATATTCTCAGTTGGATCTGCCTGCTGGCTGGTGGGGCGCTTGGTATTATTGGTGGTGTGGGCATCTACCGTTTTCCCGATTTCTATAGCCGTCTGCACGCCGCCGGAATTACCGACACTCTCTGCGCTATGTTGATTCTGCTGGGCCTTGGGTTGCAGGCTGGCTGGGGAATCGCCGCCTTTAAATTGGCTTTAATTTTTGTATTTCTCTTTTTTACCAGCCCAACCGCTTCACATGCATTGGCTAATGCTGCACTGCATAGCGGTCTCAAGCCCAAGCTGGATATGGAGAGCCGTCATGATTGATACTATTATCAACATTACCCTGTTAGCCTTTTTGGCGACCACTTCGGTGGCCATCGTGCGCATGACCAACCTATTTGCGATTGTCATGTTATTTGGGATTTTCAGCCTATTGTCAGCCGGTCTGTTTGTGGTGATGGATGCCCCTGATGTAGCCTTTACCGAGGCGGCAGTGGGGGCAGGGATCTCTACAGTATTGATGTTAGCCACCCTAGCACTGACCAGAAACTCATCAAAGACCCCTTATACAGAGGCATCACCCGCTCACCGTCCGTGGCTGCCGTTGATTGTGGTGGCTGTTACCGGTGCGGCATTGGTTTATGGCACCTGGGATATCCCCAGCTTTGGCGATCCTAATGCACCGGCACAAACCCATGTTGCACGTTACTACATAGAAAACTCTATTGTAGAGACTGGTGTTCCCAATATGGTGACGGCGGTGCTGGCCAGTTATCGTGGATTTGATACCTTGGGTGAGGTTGCAGTGGTCTATACCGCAGGAGTTGCCGTACTGCTGTTAATAGGCGGGAGGCGTCCAAAAACGGCGGTTAAGCTGAAGGACAAAGGGGAGCAGGATGAAGCCTAATCTTATTCTGCATGTTGTTGCAAAGTTCCTCATTCCGCTAATTATTGTTTTTTCACTTTATGTTCAGTTCCATGGTGACTTTGGGCCAGGTGGTGGCTTTCAAGCTGGGGTGATTTTCAGCGCTGCGTTTATTCTCTATGCCTTAGTGTTTGGTCTTGATGCCGCAGAGAAGATCATCCCTTCACAATGGTTACACATGTTGGCTGCGCTGGGTTTGGTACTCTATGCTGGGGTTGGGGTGGTTACGCTGCTGCTGGGCGGCAACTATCTTGACTACACCGTACTGGGGGCTACACAGATAGCTGGACAACATCTCGGCATCCTGCTGGTGGAGCTGGGCGTAGGCATTACGGTAGGGGCGGTCATGTTGATCATTTTTTTTGCCTTTGCAGGCAGAGGCAGAACCTAATGGATTTCCTTATTGGCCACTACAACTACTGGGTTGTAATTTTTTTAATGATGGTCGGACTCTACACGGTAATCAGCCGTGGCAATCTCATAAAAAAAGTGATTGGTCTGAATATCTTTCAGGTCTCGGTCTTTTTTCTCTACATCAGTATCGGTACGGTGGCAGGTGGTGCTGCGCCTATTTTTGCTGAAGGTATCAAGGTCTACTCAAATCCACTACCCCATGTGTTGATTCTCACCGCCATTGTGGTGGGTGTGGCGACTACGGCACTGGCGCTTGCTTTAGTCGTGCGTATCAATGAGGCCTACGACTCTATTGAAGAGGATGAAATTCATGAGTTGGATCACTCATTGTAATGGGAAATAATATTAGTTTGTTGCTGGTTGTTATACCGCTTATTGCTGCACCTATTGTTGCTGTATTGCCCCGTGGTCGACTGCCGTGGGCGGTTGCTCTGCTCGTTACCTCGTTGTGTGCGCTGCTTGCAGGCATGCAGTTGTGGGCGGTGCTTCATGGAGGTGTAATCAGCTATGAACTGGGTGGATGGGCACCCCCCTGGGGGATTGAATACCGCATTGATGCGGTCAATGCCTTTGTGGCGTTGATTGTGGCCGCTATTGCTGCGATCACCTTGCCCTATGCTCTGCTCAGTGTGGAGCAGGAGATTCCTGAGGAGAAAATTCCACTCTTCTATAGCGCTTTATTGCTCTGCCTGACTGGTCTACTGGGTATTACCCAAACAGGCGATATCTTTAATGTCTTTGTCTTTTTGGAGATCTCATCACTCTCCTCCTATGCACTAATTAGCCTTGGGCGAAAGCGGCAAGCACTCACTGCAGCCTATCAATACCTAATCATGGGTACGATTGGCGCTACCTTCTTTTTGATTGGTGTCGGTCTGATCTATTCACAAACCGGCACTTTGAACATGCAGGATCTGTCAACCATTCTGCCTGAGGTGCTTCACCTTAAAACGGTGAATACTGGCTTTGCTTTCATCATGATTGGTATTGCGCTGAAGTTGGCGCTCTTTCCTCTGCATCTTTGGTTGCCCAATGCGTATACCTATGCGCCTTCGGTGGTCACCGTTTTTCTTGCTGCAACGGCCACCAAGGTAGCTGTTTATGTGATGCTGCGTATTCTGTTTACAGTTTTCCCATACGGCTTTGCATTGGCCACACCTGTTGAAGAGCTATTTATGGTGGCCGGTATCGCCAGCATTATCATCGCCTCAGTCTATGCCATCTATCAGGAGGATGTTAAGAAATTACTAGCCTACTCCAGTGTGGCTCAGATCGGCTATATGGTACTGGGGATCGGGCTTGCCTCTGCAACCGGCATTACCGCCGCACTGATCCATCTCTTCAATCACGCCTTAATGAAAGGGGCGCTGTTCATGGCTGTTGGCGCCATTATCTACCGTATCGGTGCATGCCGTATGGATCAGATTCATGGCCTGGGTAGGGCGATGCCCTGGACTTTTGCTGCCATTGTTATAGGTGGTCTGAGCCTTATCGGTGTGCCTGGCACGGCTGGATTTATCAGTAAATGGTATCTGGTAACTGCTGCTCTGGAGCAAGGGGCGTGGATCTCTGTTGTTGTTATTCTATTTGGCTCTCTACTGGCTGTGGTCTATATGGGAAAGTTGATAGAGGCACTCTACTTCAGGCCCATCACCGACTCCGGAAAAGAGGTGACTGAGGCTCCGATACTACTGTTGGTACCGACTTGGCTATTGGTATTTGCCAATATCTATTTTGGTCTGGATACTGAGTTAACGGTGGGGGTTGCTGAAAAGGCAGCAGCCATTCTGGGGGGGGGGAACCCATGAGTGCGGAGATACTACTGCTAGCCACCCTTGTTCTGCCACTGCTGGGGGCTGTTGGGATTATCCTTGCCCGTCGCACACCCGATGAGAGGGAGGGTGTCACCCTGACCATCGCTGCGCTCACGGCCATTCTGGTGGTAGTGATAGCCGCGCGATTTTTGAATGGAGAGACATTTGCAGTTACGCTGTTTGAGCCCATGCCAGGTATTAGCATCGCCTTTGAAATTGAGGCATTGGGGATGCTGTTTGCGCTGGTGGCTGGGCTGTTGTGGGTTGTCACCTCAATCTACGCCATCGGTTATATGCGCTGCCACAATGAGCCAAATCAGACTCGTTTTTTCGTTGCATTTGCCGTCTCTATCGCCGCGACTATGGGGATTGCCTTCTCAGCCAACCTCTTTACGCTGTTTCTCTTCTATGAGCTGCTGACTCTTGCCACTTATCCGCTGGTTACCCATGCCGGTACCCCAGAGGCGAAACGGGGAGGGCGTGTTTATCTTGGTATCTTATTGGGCACCTCCATCGGCCTCTTCCTGCTGGGGATTCTGATCACCTGGTTTTTGACCGGCAGTGTCGATTTTCAGGCGGGAGGCATACTAGCTGGCCATATCGACCCTGCATGGGCTGGGCTGCTCTATGCTCTATTCCTGTTCGGTATCGGTAAGGCTGCCGTGATGCCCTTTCATCGCTGGTTGCCGGCAGCGATGGTGGCACCCACCCCCGTCAGTGCCTTGTTACATGCGGTGGCAGTGGTTAAGGCAGGTGTTTTTACCCTGCTCAAGGTGACAATCTATATCTTTGGCAGTGATTTCATCCTATCGAATGATGTAACCGGTGGCCTGATTTGGGTTGCAGCGGCCACCATACTGATCGCATCCATGATTGCGATGACCAAGGATAACCTCAAGGCGCGACTCGCCTACTCCACCGTCAGCCAACTGAGCTACATTGCATTGGGTGCCATGTTGGCCAGCAAAGCGGGGCTGATTGGCGCCTCTATGCATATTGCGATGCATGCCTTTGCCAAGATCACCCTCTTTTTCGCCGCTGGAGCCATCTATGTCGCCTCGCATAAAAAGTTGGTCAGTGAACTGAATGGCTTAGGTCGTGCAATGCCCATCACTTTTGTGGCTTTCTTTATTGGCACCCTGAGCATCATCGGCCTGCCACCTTTTGGTGGCATGTGGAGTAAATGGTATCTCGGGCTGGGTGCAGTCGAGACCACACAGCTGTTACTGCTTGCGGTGTTGATGATCAGCTCACTGCTCAATATTATCTACCTGCTGCCCATCCCTATCCGCGCCTTTTTCAGTAAGCCGGAGAGTGGTGAACACTACAGGGAGATAGCGGAAGCACCAAAACCGATACTGCTGGCGATGATCATCACCTCGACAGCTTGCGTCGTGCTTTTTTTCTACCCGGATCCCTTCTATCAACTGGCAAGTTTAGCCGCTGGAGGCTCCTGAAATGTCAGATAAAAATGAGAAGGTCTATTTTTTTGACCGGCCTGAAAATATTGAACGGCTGCTCAAGGGATTCTATGCCATTTGTATCCTGCTGGTGCTGGCTGACTTTGTGCTCCACCGCCATATCGGTTTTGGCTGGGAAGAGATCCCAGCCTTCTACTCCCTCTACGGTTTTGCCGCTTGTGTGGTGTTGGTCGTTATCGCCAAAAAAATGCGTAACGTGTTGATGCGAAAGGAAGATTATTACGATGAGTGAGTTTTCCCCGTTTCTGCTCTTTTTTATCGCAGCACTGCTGGTTGGATTCACTCGTGACCTGCCACGCCAGCTAATACTGCTGGCAACCCCCGTACTGACAGGCCTGCATCTCTGGCTGAATATTGAGGTGGGCAGTAGCGTCAGCTATAGCATAATGAACTATGAGCTGGTCGCTATGCGGGTGGATAAGCTCAGCCTGCTGTTTGGCTATCTCTTCTGTATCGCCAGCTTTATCGGCAGCATCTTCGCATTCCACGTCAAAGATACCAAACAGCATATTGCTGCGGTGACGTATGCAGGCAGTGCATTGGGCGCGGTGTTTGCCGGTGACCTGATCACTCTGTTTATCTTTTGGGAGCTGCTGGCAATAAGCTCGGTATTCCTCATCTGGGCGCGGGGCACTGAGCGGGCGCTCAAGGCCGGATTGCGCTATCTGGTGTTCCAGGTGTTATCTGGTGTGCTGCTGCTGGCAGGCGCACTGGTCTACTTCCACGACACCGGTTCGCTGGCATTTGACCATATCGGCCTTGATGCCGGTATTGCTGGCTGGCTGATTTTTATCGCCTTTGGCATCAAAAGTGCCTTCCCATTTCTGCACAGTTGGCTCACCGATGGCTACCCAGAAGCTACCGTCACCGGAACCGTTTTTCTCTCTGCTTTCACCACCAAGGTGGCGGTCTACGCCCTGGCGCGTGGCTTTGCCGGTGAAGAGATCCTGGTCTATATCGGTGTCACCATGGCCTGCTTTCCGATCTTTTACGCGGTGATTGAGAATGACCTGCGCAAGGTGCTTGCCTACAGCCTGATCAACCAAGTCGGCTTTATGGTGACCGGCATCGGCATCGGCACCGCACTGGCACTTAATGGTGCCATTGCCCACGCCTTTAGTGATGTGATTTTTAAAGGACTGCTCTTTATGAGTATGGGGGCGGTGCTCTATCGGGTCGGCAATATCAATGGTTCATCGTTGGGTGGGCTCTATAAATCGATGCCTAAGACCACCGTGCTCTGTATTGTCGGCGCACTCTCCATCTCCGCCTTCCCACTGTTCAGTGGTTTTGTCAGCAAGTCGATGGTGATGACGGCACTCATGTATGAGGATTATGGTTACCTGTGGCTGTTGATGCTGTTTGCCTCGGCTGGCGTATTCCACCACGCAGGCATCAAAATTCCATACTTTGCATTCTTTGCCCATGACTCTGGTATTCGTACAGAAGAAGCCCCTCGTAATATGTTGATTGCGATGAGTATTGCTGCGCTGTTGTGCATCTTTATTGGCACCCAACCACAATATCTCTATGCCATGTTGCCCTGGGAGGTAGAGTATTGGCCCTATGATGTGACCCATGTTCTGGCTCAGCTACAGCTGCTATTTTTCTCAGCATTGGCCTTTGTCTGGCTGAATAAAAAGGGGCTATACCCACCTGAGCTACCCTCAGTCAATCTGGATATGGAGTGGTTTTATCGTAAGTTAGTACCTGTTGCTGCGCAACGAGTAGTCACCTCTCTACGTGATACAAAAGCCTCTGTTTTGAGCATAGCAACGGTACCCATGCAGGATATTCAAACTAAATTCACTAAATCATCAGTGGCCAAATACTATCTCTCAGAGAGTTGGCCTACCGGCAGCATGGTCTTCTGGATTTCGGTGATACTTGTTACTTTTCTGGCGCTTAACGCTTTTGGTTAGCTTGCATTTTGGGTTTATCTCTACCTCAATTTTGAAATATACTTCCCTATATGGCTATTAGAGAGTAGAGAACGTATGAAAGAACATTTACCACTGCCTGACGAGAAAAAGCTGGTAGTTGTATGCCGAGTTGAGGCGGGGTGTCTGGGGTCTAAGGGGGCGGATTATATTGATGCTTTTTGTGAATTTGCCCAGAAAGAGTATACCGCCATAGAGTCCGATTACATCATATGGCAGATAATACCACGGCGTGATAAGTCAATGCCTGAGATGCAATATCGTATCAACAATAAAAATATTAGCCGTGATCAAGCCTCAAAATATCTAGAGGTCTTTGAGAAGAGACTCGGCCATTTTGAGGATCAGATGCATGAGAAGTTGGGTTTTCTGATTGAACAGCACTTAGGGCGAACCTAGCATATTACCTGCCAAGTAGCTCTGTATTGCCCCCGATGGCAGTCGTATTGATGCTGACGGTGCGCTCGTGAGCAAAGCGTTGTAGATAGTATGGCCCTCCCGCCTTGGGGCCGGTACCCGAAGTGCCTTCACCACCAAATGGCTGGCTCCCCACCACTGCACCAATCATGTTGCGATTGATGTAGATATTGCCCACTTTTGCCGTTGTCGTTACCAACTGCATGGTTGATTGTAGCCGGCTATGCAGGCCAAGCGTGAGGCCATAGCCCATTGCATTGATCTGCTGAATCATCTGCGCTAGCTCTCCACCCTTATATCGCAGTAGATGCAATACAGGGCCGAAGGTTTCACCACTCATCACTTGTAGGTTGGGAATCTCAAATAGGTGGGGCGGCATGAAGTGCCCTTCATTATTATGTAGTGAAACCTTGTGCAACAGTGTCACCTGTTTCTCCATTTTGTCACAGTAGGCCTGTAGTGTTTGAAGCGCATCAGCACTGATAACAGGGCCGATGTCGGTTGCCAATTGATCGGGGGCACCGAGCTTCAATTCATCCATACATGCAAGTAGGCGATCAATCACAAGTTCAGCAATCTCCTCTTGTACGATCAATACACGTAGAGCAGAACAGCGTTGCCCAGCGCTGTTAAAGGCGGAGGTGAGTAGATCGGGGATGAGTTGATCAAGTAGGGCGGTGCTATCGGCCAACATGATGTTGATACCACCCGTCTCAGCGATTAGAGGCAGGATAGCCCCTTGTCGATTGGCTAGTGAGCGATTTATCCGCTGAGCACCGGCCAATGAACCGGTGAAGGCGATGCCAGCCAATGCAGGGTTGTCAACCAATGCCTTACCGATGATGCGGCTATCTCCTGGAATCAGTTGCAGAGTGTTGCTGGGTATGCCTGCCTGGTGCATCAATTTAATAGCGGCAAAAGCGGTGAGTGGTGTGGCGCTCGCAGGCTTTGCGACCACGGCATTGCCAACCACCAATGCAGCGGCTATCTGCCCAGTGAATATTGCTAGTGGAAAATTCCAAGGGCTGATGCAGGTGATCACCCCACGGCCATAGAGTGCCAGCTGGTTCTGTTCACCCGTCGGCCCAGGCAGATCTCTGCTGGCCTGCTGTAGTGAGCAGGCTTGGTAGGCGTAGTAGCGCAGAAAGTCGATCGCCTCTCGCACCTCTGAGAGGGCATCTGGCAAGGTGCGCCCCGCTTCACGGATGATATGTGCCATCAATTCAGGCAGCTGCTCTTCAAAGAGATCGGCACACTTGTTTAGGATGGTGGCTCTCTGCTCAATGCTGGTCAGCTGCCACTCACTGAGTGATTTTTGAGATATGGTGTAGGCAAGATTAACCTGCTCTACGTTGGCCTCAATGAGTTGGCCAATTTGATCACTGTGATTGGCTGGGTTGTAGAGTGGTTTGCTATCACCCCGTTGTGGTATCCCTTTGATCAGTGGTGCAACCTGCCATGCTACCTTGTTGTGTTCATCAATGGCTCGTTGAATCCGCTGTATGGTGTTTGGGCAGTGCAGATCTAACCCCTTTGAGTTACGTCGTTCAGGTGCATATATTTCAGCGGGTTTTATTAGTGGATGGATGGCAGACTGCTTGAAACGGCTGAGTGGATTGCTAACCAAAGCCTCATCGCTAACCTGTTGGTCAGCCATCTGGTTAACGAAGGATGAGTTGGCTCCATTCTCCAGTAGACGCCTGACAAGATAGGGCAATAGTCGATTGTGTAGGCCGACAGGTGCGTAGATACGACAGGGTGGGGCGTTAGGCTCTATCTCATTAATCGCTTGGTAGAGCGCCTCCCCCATGCCATGCAGGCGTTGGAACTCAAAAGTTTTTCCTTGGCTGGCCTGCAGAATCCAGGTGATAGTGTGGGCATTGTGAGTGGCAAACTGTGGATAGAGGCTATCACTCTGTTGCAGCATATAGTTGGCGCAGGCGAGATAGGATATATCGGTGGCCGTTTTGCGTGTGAAGACGGGGTAATCATCAAGCCCGAGCTGTTGAGCCAATTTAATCTCACTATCCCAATAGGCCCCTTTGACTAAGCGGACGGGGATTCTACTCTTTCTCTCTTTTGCTAATGCCACTAGCCACTTTAGCAGAGGTAATGCACGTTTTTGGTATGCCTGAACAGCTAGGCCAAAGCCGTGCCAACCCTTTATGGTAGGGTCGTGCCAGAGCGTTTTAAAAATCTGCAGTGAGAGTGCTAGGTGGTCGGCCTCTTCAGCATCCAGTGTCACCTGAACATGCTGCTGTTTGGCCAGTATGATGAGTTTTCGTAGGGGAGGTATCAGCTCCTTCATCACCTGTGGCTGTTTGAATGAGTCATAACGTGAATGGAGTGCAGAGAGTTTGATTGAGATGCTGAATTGGTCAAATAGCCTCTCTTTTGTGCAGTTCTCACCAATCTGTTCAATCGCATCTTGATAGGCTGCAAAGTAGCCATCAACATCCATTTGGCACTGAGCCGCTTCACCCAAGCAGTCAAAGGAGACGCGTTGTTGCCGACTAACCTGCGCACGGGCGATAGCGTCGCTAATTTCCGCTCCCATGACAAAGTGTTCAGCCATTAGTTTGACGGCTTGCATCATCGCAGTATGGGCCATTTTACTGCCAATTCGCTGGCTGATCTGCTGTAAAATATTTTGTGCAGTCTTACTCTCTAGCAGTGGTTGCTCTACCATCTGGCTGCCAAAAAAGAGACCCCAGGTTGAAGCATTTACCAGTAGAGATGTGTTGCTACCCAGGTGCTCATCCCAGTGCCCACGGGTTAGGATCTCATTGACAAGTCGTTGCTGTGTCTTGCTATCGGGGATACGCAGCAGTGCCTCTGCCATGCACATGAGTAAGACTCCTTCTTCGGTGCGAAGATCATATTCATGGATAAAACTGCTAATTGACTGCTCTTCAGATTGCAGTGTTCTTGCACGGCTAACCAATTGGCATGCCGTTGTTTGGGTCGCCAGCTCTGCTGTTGGTGTTTGTTGGATAAGTTGACTCAGGCTTTGGATAAGCTCCACTTCATCACAGCGGTGGCTTTGCCAGATAGCACTCTCTAACTTAGATTGTTGTGACGACATAAGTGGGCACCAAAAATTTTGCATCTTCTTTAAAGATAGCAGCTGTTCTGGTCGCAATAGGAATAGAAGTGACTATTTAAAGGTTAATAAATATAGAGGTTTTCAGTGAAATATTTAATGCCATTTCTAACGGTACTGTTGGTTTTAGTGATCGGTGATGAGGCATTGGCCAGCCGCTTTTCGTCGATAGCAGGTGGGGTATCGGGCAGTGATTATGAAAAGACTAAGCAGCTTAAAAATGTGGCGCTAGGTGCGGGGTTGTTTTTTATGCCGCTGAGCCTATTGCTCTTTATTAATCGAAAAAAACTGATGATTCCACTCGCCGCTTCGGTGGTGGTGGGTGTGATTGGGGCTGGCTTGATTACGCTAAAATTTGTTTTGTAATCTACAAATTGGTTGTTAAACGGCCCTCTATGGGGTTCTCCATAGAGGGCTATTTTTCTCTATTTTATATCTGCAATACGCACCCGCCACTCGGCAGGGCCACTCTTATGGATAGATTCACCATTGACATCAACGGCAACGGTGACGGGCATATCTTTCACCTCAAACTCTCGAATGGCCTCCATGCCCAGATCCTCAAAAGCAACAATACGTGCGCTTTTGATCGCTTTGGCAACTAAGTAGGCTGCGCCACCAACCGCCATTAGATAAGCTGCACGGTTATCTTTAATCGCCTCAATAGCGGCAGGGCCACGTTCAGCTTTGCCTACCATACCGATTAAACCGGTCTCTTCCAGCATGGTGCGGGTGAACTGATCCATTCGTGTCGAGGTGGTCGGGCCAGCTGGGCCTACCACCTCATCGCGCACAGGATCGACAGGGCCAACGTAGTAGATAAAACGGTTGGTGAAATCGACACCCTCAGGCATCGGCTCACCTTTCGCGATCATATCGGTGATGCGTTTATGTGCAGCATCGCGGCCAGTGAGTAGTTTGCCAGAGAGCAGGATGCGCTCACCCGGTTTCCAGCTTGCTAAATCAGCTTTGGTCAGCTCATCGAGATTGATGCGACGTGCATCATCAGAGGCCTCCCAAGTGACATCGGGCCAGTCATCCATATTAGGTGGAATCAGCTCTGCTGCACCGCTACCATCAAGCGTGAATTCAATGTGACGGGTGGCTGCGCAGTTGGGAATCATTGCGACAGGAAGAGAGGCCGCATGGGTTGGAAATTCATTGATTTTTACATCAAGTACGGTCGTCAAGCCTCCCAAACCCTGAGCACCAATGCCGAGTGCATTGACACGTTCATACAGCTCGATGCGCAGCTCTTCTATTCGATTGCTGGGGCCACGCTCATGCAGCTCTTGGATGTCAATATGCTCCATCAATGCCTCTTTTGCCATCAGCATCGCCTTCTCAGCGGTGCCACCAATACCGATGCCGAGCATGCCAGGAGGACACCAGCCAGCACCCATAGTGGGTACAGTTTCCAGCACCCAATCGACCAGTGAGGCGGATGGATTGAGTATGGTGAATTTTGCTTTGTTCTCAGAACCGCCACCTTTTGCGGCCAGTTTAATCTCAATAGTATCGCCAGGAACCAGCTCCATATGGATCACAGCTGGGGTGTTGTCTTTAGTATTAATTCGCTTGCCAGCAGGATCACTGACCACAGAGTAACGCAGCAGGTTATCAGGATTGGTATAGGCTTGACGAACGCCCTCATTAACCATGTCAGTGATGCTCATATTGCCATCAAAATGAACACTCATCCCGATCTTAATAAAAGCGACCACCATGCCAGTATCTTGGCAGATAGGGCGATGCCCCTCAGCACACATACGAGAGTTGACCAGAATTTGTGCCATTGCATCTTTAGCAGACTCAGACTCCTCCTTCTCCCAGGCTTTAGCCAGTGCCTGAATGTAGTCAGTCGGGTGGTAATAGGAGATAAATTGCAGGCCATCGGCGATGCTTTGGATGAAATCCTCTTGGTGAATTTGTGTCATTGTCGTGAGCCTAGTGAGTAAAATTATCTATTCTGGCGGTTAAGGAGGCTCTGAACAAGTTATGATTGTTTTAGACGGGCTAAAATTGCCCTAATTCAATTTAGGCAAATCCCCATCTCTGGCGGTAAAACATGAGAAGGCTCTGCCGTTCCGGCATGCGGAGAAGATAATGCCCCCCTTTTGAACTGACTGGTTCTAATAGGAGGTTATTATG
>Ga0256834_1001894_pt1 | contig 13713 bp, 14 predicted proteins | sample 4281140metaG_FD_190536 | JGI IMG/M metagenome (GOLD analysis project Ga0256834, IMG submission 190536) | Hydrothermal vent microbial communities from East Pacific Rise, Pacific Ocean - 4281-140 | ecosystem: Environmental > Aquatic > Marine > Hydrothermal vents | place: Pacific Ocean: East...
CTCTATATTGTAGCGATTATAATGCGGACTTATTGTTTTCGATTCCTAGGCAAGAAAAGCGAGAAGAGTTAGGCATTGATAGCTCTTGTTTGCCTTTTTCTGGTTTGGATATCTGGACAGCATTTGAAGTGTCTTGGTTAAACCTAAAAGGCAAGCCAAATGCTGTGATTGTGGAGTTTGCATTTTTGACAGATTCTGAGTTTTTAATTGAGTCAAAATCATTTAAGCTTTATTTGAACTCTTTTAATGGAACAAAGTTTAAGTCTCAAGAAGAAGTTGAGTCTTTAATGCGAGAAGACTTAACAAGAGCTTGTGGTGCACCTGTTGATATAATGATTCGTTCACTAAGTAGGCCAGAAGAATTGTTGTTTTTATTGCCAGGTAAGAACTTAGATGACCTTGATATTGAGGTGACAGAGTATCAAGTGAATCCTTTGATATTAGAGGTAAATTCTAATGCTGATATTCTTTGTGAAACGTTAAACAGTCATCTGTTAAAGTCAAATTGTTTGGTTACTGGCCAACCAGATTGGGGGTCTGTTGTTATTCGCTATGAGGGTTGCTCAATTAATCACGAAGCTTTGTTAAGGTATTTAATCTCATTTCGAGAACACAATGAATTTCATGAGCAGTGTGTTGAACGTATGTTCATGGATATTCTGACATATTGTAGGCCAAAATATTTAACCGTTTATGCTAGGTATGTTCGCAGGGGAGGCTTGGATATTAATCCTTATCGTTCAAATTATGAGGAAGAGTTTGATATTTCTCGCCTGATTAGGCAATAAATACGTTATAGATTTTAAATATTGTTTGTATAAGGGTTGATTTATACTGTACAGTACGGGAGTCTTAATAGTTTATTTTTTAGTAACGATTCAGCTTGCCCCCTGAAATCGGCTCTTTCTGTGTTAAAAAAAATGATTATTTACACTTGCGAGTGCACATTTTTTTCCTTGAGAGGATAAGTTACAGAGAAAAACTGAATGGCTAGGATATGCTTTAGTTATTCATAGAATAGTTATATTTTTTGTTTGGAAATGTTATGTATGAAATTTAAAAAAAGCTTTGTGGAGAAGCTTTCCTTTCGTGTTAATTCCTCTTGGATTGGCTCTCTGTATCAGTGGATGTTGACCAGTTTTATTATTGTGAGCCTTCCTCTTATTTTTGCTATTTTATATGCTTTCATGGCATTAGATAATTATTCAAAGCAGGCTCATCGTACCGTATTTCAAACAGTAATGGTGACGGAAAATTCTCGCTTACTGCTTGAACGCTTAATTTCTATGGAGCGTAGTATTCGTCAATTTCAAATCTTAAATGAAGCCTCTTTTTTTGAGGCTTATATCCAACATAGACATAAGTTTCTTAAATTACTTTCCGATTCTGAATTTAATGGACTGAATCAAGCGTTAGCGATAAAATTAAAGGCTCTTAAGGAGGACGAGATTACGTTGTTTCATCAAATTTATACTGAAGGTATCAATGATAATAAAGTGTTATCCTTTACAAACTTAATAGGGTTTGAAAATTTAGTAGGAAAGGCAAGGGATCTTATTAGAGAGGGTTCAAAGCAACAGTCGTCGGAAGTCTTTGCTCTTTCTAAGTTTGAAGAGGAAGTGAAAAATAGGCTGATATTTATTGTATTGGTCAGTGCTTGTTTAGCGTTGCTATTAAGTGTATTTTTTGTTCATTTTATTACTAGGCCGATAAAAAAAATAGGCTCTTCGATAAAGTACTTGGCAAAAGATGACTTTGACTTTTCTGTAGAAGAATCAGGGCCTAGAGATTTGCGTGAGTTAGGTCAAAATTTGGAAGGCCTTAGAAAGGAGTTAAAATATCTTGAAAATGAAAAACAGCATTTTATTAGAAGCGTTTCTCACGAGCTTAAAACGCCTTTAGCGACGTTAAAAGAGGGAACTGATTTATTATCTGAAGAAGTGATTGGGACGTTAAATGATGAACAACGAGAAGTGCTTAGTTTGATGAAAATGGGAAACTTTAATATCATTAACTTAGTTTCTAATCTTTTAGAGTATCAACGAGCCGTCTCGATTCAGTCTCGTCTTGAGTATAGTCAATTTGATTTGTCTTCTTTGATGTCTTCTTTAGTGGAGGAGTATCAACTACTTTTTCAAAGTAAAAATCAAGCTGTTGTGATGAAAAACCCTTCGATTCAAATAATAGCGGACTACAATAAGCTTAAAATTATTTTAAGTAATTTTATCTCGAATGCCATTAAATTTTCAGGAAAAAATACCCATATTGGTTTTTCCTCTGAAGTTGAAGGCAAAAAGGTTCAAATTTTGATTGAGGATCAAGGTCCAGGCATTCCTGAATCGATTCGTTCAGAAATATTTGAAGATTTTTTTCAAGGAAAAGCAAATGAAGATTCCGTGATGAAAGGAACGGGTTTAGGGCTAGCGATAGTGGGCTATTATGTGGTTAAGCATGGAGGAAAGACAGTATTGTTGTCACCTAATAAAGAATATTGCGGCGCTCGATTTTCTTTAGAGTTGCCATTGGAGGCTAAAAATGTATCTTAAGTTATTTTTTATTTTTTTGACTGTTATTGTGCTTCATGGTTGCACAGCTTTTCAGCAAACTAAGGGCGATGTGGATAATGGAATTAAAAGTACTCATGCAATGCCTCCTTTATTGCAGTTTGAATTGCCATTTAATAAGCAAAGAGGCGTGTTTTTGCCTCTTAATTCAAAAGATAAAATCGTTTTAGATATATTAAAACAGGGCGCTTATTACGCAAGTTTAAAAGATCCTTCTCGATTAATGGCTTGTAAGGAGTTGGCGACTATTTATAAAGAGGATGCTTTTTGGCAGGCGGGGTGGCTTTTGGCTTATAGCTTTTCGGATAAAGGGAGTTGTATTACCCATAAAGAGAGATTAGTTCTTCTTAATGAGCTTGAAGGTTTGGTTGATTTTCAAGAGTATAAAGATATCCAGTGGCTAAATTCTGTCAATATCCAAACTCTAGAGCATATTAATTACTTGAAAGCTCGTAATATTTTTTTGAAAGAAAAAAAACGAGCTCTTGAAGAGGCGTTGCAAGAGCGTCAAGCGGAAAACACAGAGCTAAAAATTCTTATTAAAGAGTTAAAGACGGTTGAAAAAATTATGAATGAACGGATTTCAGATGGTAGTCCCTGAAGTAAGCAGTTTGCTCTTTAAGGGGCAAAGATTATTGTTAGTGGATGATGATGCAAGTTTATTAAAGCTTTTATCTATTCGTTTACGCCATATGGGTCTTGAGGTTGAAGCAGTAGAAAGCGCAACCGAAGCTTTGGCTGTATTGCCAGTATTCAATCCTCATATTGTCCTTACTGATCTTAGAATGGATGAAATGAATGGGATGGCTTTGTACGAAGAAATTCAAAAGACTCGTCCAATGTTGCCTGTCATTATAATGACGGCACATGGAACAATTAGAGAAGCGGTGGAAGCGACGAGTTTAGGCGTTTTTGGGTTTATTACCAAGCCCATTAACCATTTAGAGTTGAACGAACAGATTGAGAAGGCTTTTAAAATTCACTCGGGTTTGGTTTCGGATTTTTCAGAGGCACAGTGGTGTAAAAAAATCATTGGACAAAGTTCGGTAATGGATACGCTTTTGAAAGATTTATATCATGTTGCTCAAAGCGAAATTAGTGTTTATATTCAGGGGGAAAGCGGGACAGGAAAAGAGTTGATTGCTCAGGCACTTCATCAAGCGAGCCCCAGAAAAAATAAACCTTTTGTCGCGGTTAATTGCAGCGCTATTCCTGAAGAGTTGTTGGAGTCAGAGCTTTTTGGGCATAAAAAAGGCGCTTTTTCAGGAGCAATTGAGCATCGAAAAGGCTTGTTTGAATTAGCGGATGGTGGCGTTCTATTTTTGGATGAAATTGGTGATATGTCTCCCTCTTTTCAAGTAAAGCTTTTAAGAGCTTTGCAGGAAGGGGAGGTTAGGCCTGTAGGAGAGAGCGTAGCAAGGCCTGTCGATGTTCGAGTGGTATCGGCAAGCCATCGAGATTTAAAGCAGATGGTTGAAGAAAAAACATTTAGACTTGATCTTTATTATCGTTTAAATATTGTGACATTGAGGTTGCCTACCTTAGCGCAACGTCCAGAGGACATTCCTTTACTTGTGAATCACTTTATTGCTCAAAGCAAAACAAAAGTAAAAAAAATTTCAACTGAGGCCATGGATATATTGTTAGGTTACGAATGGCCTGGAAACATTAGAGAGTTGAAAAATGTTATTGAACAAGCATGTACTTTTGCAACCACTGCGTTAATCCCTGCTTCACTTATTGAAAACGCATTACAGAAAAAGAATTTATCCATGCTTTCTTTTAGTGAAGCAAAAAAGAATTTTGAACGGGATTATTTAGTGCAACTTTTAAAGCTGGTAGGCGGGAATGTTTCCCAAGCGGCTCGTATTGCAAAACGAAATCGTACGGAGTTTTATCGATTATTAAATCGTCATATGTTAAAACCCGCCAGCTTTAAAGAAGAGATTAAATAAATGTCGCTATTTAAGTACAGTAATTTTTGATGTAAAAAACAATTAGTTACAGCTGTTAGCCTTAGTTTTTTTATATGATTAGTATTTTTTGTCTCTTTTTAAAGACAGTGTCTTATTTAACCCCCCCCCCTTTTTTTTGTTTCTTGTCACGTAGTTTTGACCGATTTTTTAGGGTAGATTTCTTTAGAAATGCTTTGCCTGTCGTGATTGGACAACATAAAAAAGCATAATTTTTGTTTTTTGTAAGTATGTAATGGAATTTGTAGGGCGTTGTAGTATTTTTTCCTTTTAATTCAATGGATTGAGTGGTTTTTAAAAAGATGGTACGCAGGTTGCTTTAGGTATCATTGAATTGGAGTTTTTATCGGTATTTAACTATGTTGGTAGAAGCTTATTTTAAATGAACCTGTTTTAGCAAAAATGTCTTGTCTTAGTAACGACATAAGATGTTTTTAACGTTAAAACAACTAAAAGAGAAATTGCTTATGAAAAATCTAAGATTTATCTTGGTACTTGCTGTGACCTTAGGTGCATCAAGTGCTGTTGTCGCAGCACCTGATGCGACTGGAGAGTTATGGAAGATATTAGACACCAATCAAGACGGTGCAATTAGTAAAGAAGAAGCGTCGGCTTCTCAAGAAGTTTCTTCGCAGTGGAACTTGCTTGATCTTAATCAGGATGGCGTTCTTTCTGAAAAGGAGTTTGCTTTAGTCAGTTTAACTAAGTAACTTGTTGTAATGGCACCCTATTGTTAGTTTATTGTTTTAGGTTATGGATAAATCCTCCCCCTTTTAGCGATAACCTAAAACAATAAACTAGCAGTAGAGTGTTTTTTTTTGTGTAAACCCCCTTCCTCGACTTTATTATTTAATTTTTGTATTATTTCCCCCCCCTCTCCTCTTCTTTTGATTAAGAGTTTTTAGTGTGCGAACTTGGGCAAGTATCAATTGCTTATGTTAAAATGCGTCTATTTAATAAAAATGGTTTTTTCTGGCGCTTCGTGAAGATAATATAAAAAATTCATTAAGATTAATTTGGTTTAAAGGACTTTTCATGAGCACTCAAAGTTCTACGTATGATGTAATTGTTGTTGGTGGAGGGCATGCAGGAACGGAGGCCGCGCTCGCTTCAGCTCGAATGGGGCTTAACACGCTTTTATTGACGCATAATATTGATACCTTGGGCCAAATGTCGTGTAACCCTGCTATTGGAGGGATTGGAAAGGGGCATCTTGTAAAAGAGGTGGATGCTCTTGGTGGCGTGATGGCTCAAGCCATTGATGAAGCAGGCATTCAATTTAGAATATTGAATGCCTCTAAAGGGCCTGCGGTTCGAGCAACACGAGCGCAGGCCGATCGAGTTTTATATCGCCAAGCAATCCTTTCTCGTTTGCAGAACCAAGAAAACTTAACACTGTTTCAGCAGCCTGTTGAGGATGTTTTATTGGAAGGTCAAATCATTCAAGGGGTTGAAACAAAGATGGGGCTTAAATTTTATGCGCATCAGGTTGTTTTAACTGTAGGCACCTTTTTAGCGGGTCGAATTCATATTGGATTACAAAACTATGAGGGCGGGCGAGCGGCGGATGAGCCTTCTGATCGGTTGGCGTCGCGTTTACGGGAGTTGTCTCTACCTGTTGGACGTTTAAAAACAGGAACGCCACCACGGATTGATGCACGTACGGTTAATTTTGAGGCGATGCAAATTCAGCCTGGCGATACCCCTATTCCAGTATTTTCTTATATTGGTAAAGCATCTATGCACCCTCGGCAGGTTCCATGTTATATCACTTATACCAACGTTCAAACGCATGATATTATTATGGCCTCTTTGGATCAGTCCCCGATGTACTCTGAGCAAGGGGAGATTGACAGTACTGGCCCACGTTACTGTCCTTCAATTGAAGATAAAGTCATGCGCTTTGCGGATAAAGACAAGCATCAAGTATTTATTGAGCCAGAAGGGTTGAGTACGACAGAGTTGTATCCGAATGGTATTTCAACCAGTCTGCCTTATGAAACGCAGCTTAATCTCGTGCGCTCAATGAAAGGACTGGAAAATGCAAAAATTATTCGGCCAGGTTATGCAATTGAATACGATTACTTTGACCCTCGTGGCTTGAAACCCACCTTGGAGACAGAAGCGATTCAAGGGTTGTATTTTGCGGGTCAGATTAATGGTACAACGGGTTACGAAGAGGCGGCCGCTCAGGGATTGTTAGCGGGAATTAATGCTGCACGACGCGTCCAAGGAAAGGCGTCTTGGTATCCACGCCGTGATGAAGCCTACTTGGGGGTTTTAGTGGATGATTTAATCACCATGGGAACTAATGAGCCTTATCGAATGTTTACCTCGCGAGCAGAGTATCGCTTAATGTTAAGGGAGGATAATGCCGATCAACGCCTTACGCCCATTGCAAGAGAGATGGGTTTAATTGATGATTGTCGCTGGGCGGCTTATCAAAATAAATTAGAGGTCTTGGAGAAAGAGGTGGCTCGCCTGAAAGAAGCATGGGTTTTTCCATCTCATCCAGAAGCAAAAAAAGCCGAAAAATTAATGGAACTCCCTTTGAGCAAGGAGCACACTTTGTTTGACTTGTTGAAGCGCCCTAAAGTTATGTATTCAGCACTGTCAGAGTTGGAGCTGTTTGGTGAGGGAATTGATGATGCATCCGTTATTGGTCAAATAGAAATAGAAGCAAAATATTCTGGTTATATTGATCGTCAAATGCAACAAATTGCTAAAGTAAAACGTTCAGAGTCCGTAGAAATTCCTGATAATCTTGATTTAGAGTCGATTTCTGGCCTTTCAAATGAAGTAAAGCAAAAAATACGAGATCACAAGCCTGCTAATTTAGGTATGGCAAGTCGTATACAGGGCATAACGCCCGCAGCCATTTCGATTTTATTAATTGTGATTAAAAAATCACGATTAAATGGTGGGAAAGGTCCCGTAGAGTAAGCAAATGGATTATGTGATAGATGGTGTTAACAGCTTTAAAATCAAGTTTAGAAAAGGGGCTTTGTGCGCTTTCCATTGAGGCAACACCTCAGCAGGTGGACTTATTAATTCAGTATTTAGTCTTGCTTGAAAAGTGGAATAAGGTTTACAATTTGACAGCGATTAGAGACCCTAAAGAGATGCTGGTTAAACATCTGTTAGACAGTTTGGCAATTGTGCCACATCTTAGGGGGGAGAAATTTATTGATGTTGGAACGGGCGCGGGGTTGCCAGGTATTCCGCTTGCGATTATGTGCCCAACTAAGCAAGTTGATTTGTTGGACAGCAACAGTAAAAAAACACGTTTTTTAATACAAGCCAAAACTGAATTGAATTTAGTGAATACGCAAATTATTTATGATCGAGTTGAAAATTATCAACCCTTAGAGTTATATGATGGCGTTATTTCTCGTGCATTTGCATCGATGAATGATATGTTGCATTGGACGACGCATCTGTTAAAAGAGAATGGGGTTTGGTGGGCAATGAAATCTCAAAAAGACTTTGAGGATTTAGTCGCGTTATCTGGGGGGGTAAAAATTCAAGAGATGATTGAATTATTCGTTCCAGGGTTAGAGGCAGAACGTATGCTGTTAAAAGTAATAAAACCATCCGCTTAAAGGCTAAGGATTGTACGTGGGAAGAGTGATTGCAGTAGCAAACCAAAAAGGCGGTGTAGGAAAAACAACAACCAGTGTTAATTTAGCGGCTGCGTTGGGTCGTTTAGATAAAAATATTCTACTGATTGATTTAGACCCTCAAGGAAATGCAACGGTTTCTGTCGGTGTTGATAAAGAGGCGTTGAGTGTTTCTGTTTTTGAGGTATTGGTTGGAGAGGTCAAAGCCAAGGAGGCAATAATCTCTGTTGAGCATGCCTGCGTAGATTTGTTGCCAGCGAATGGAAATCTTACCGCGGCAGAAGTCACGTTGCTGGAGGAGGATATGGGACCTAAGCGTCTTAGAAAAGCACTGAAAAAAATTCGCTTTCACTATGATGCGATTATCATCGATTGCCCGCCTACGCTTAATATGCTAACTCTAAATGCATTAACCGCAGCAGATGCGATTATTGTTCCTGTTCAGTGTGAATATTTCGCTTTAGAGGGGCTTTCTGCGCTTATGGGAACCATTGATACTGTTCAGGATGAGTTAAATCCAAATCTGCATATTGATGGCTTATTAAGAACCATGCACGATCGCCGTAATAACTTAGCAAATGATGTTTCTAATGAGCTGGTAAAACATTTTGGTGTGAAAGTGTTCCAAACAATCATTCCACGTAACGTTCGGTTAGCAGAGGCACCCAGTCATGGAGAATCAGTCATTGATTATGATGCCTCCTCAAACGGTGCAATTGCTTATTTAGCGTTAGCAAAAGAGTGGATTCGTAAATCAAGAATATAGCCCCTTTTAAAGTTAAAGGGGAGTGCTTGATAGTACAGTAAAAAAGGTAGAAAACGAAGTGGCTAAAAAACGTTCAGGAATGGGTAAGTTAGGTATTCATGCCATGATTGGCGCAAAGCAAAAGTCAGACAACAGTCGTTCTGATTACCGCATTGAAAAAATGAGTGTAGAGCTGTTGCAATCTGGCCAATATCAGCCAAGGCAACAGTTTGATGAAGCCCGCTTACAAGAGCTTTCAGACTCCATTAAGGCACAAGGAATGGTTCAGCCGATTGTGGTTCGCCAATTAGAGACGGGACGGTATGAAATTATTGCAGGCGAACGACGATGGCGAGCGTCAAAAATGGCTGGCCTCGATAAAGTTCCTGTGATTATTCGCCAAGCAGATAGTCAAGCAACATTGGCCATGGCGTTAATTGAAAATATACAGCGAGAAGATTTAAATCCGATTGAAACGGCAATAGGGCTTAAGCGTCTGTTAAAAGAGTTTGATTTAACTCAGCAAGCGGTTGCGGATGCCGTCGGACGTTCAAGGGCGGCGGTGTCTAATTTATTAAGGCTACTTAAGCTCCCTAAGAGCATCCAGAAGGAACTTCATGCAGGAACCATTAGCATGGGGCATGCACGAGCTATTATCAGCTTGCCTGAAAGCATTCAAAAAGAGTTAATTAAGAAAAGCATTGAGAAAAGTTGGTCTGTTAGAGAGATTGAGGACGCAGTTCAGCAACAATTAATTCCGAAAAAAATAATTAAAGAAGCCAAGGAAAAGTCCTTGCCTAATATACAGGACGTTAAAAAGCATGAAGTTTTTTTAGCTCAAAAAATATCAATGAGGGTTAAAATTAATCATAAGGCCACAGGGCGAGGAAAGGTTGAAATTAGTTACAATGATCTTACTGAGTTGACACGTTTAATGTCATTATTTTAGGCTATGATGATGTGGGTAGATGATGTGTTTTTAAAACTAAAAATCACACGATATTGTTTTTTGTTCTTTTAAGGTTTAAAAAAAGGAAAAAATTGAACGGTATTCCCTAGCTTTTGTGGCCATAAAATATTATTATGTCCGCCCAATTAGCTTGAACTTAGATTCGCTAAAACGTATCATTAGCAGAGTTTGCCAACAGATGACTGAGTCGAATCAAAAAAATAGTAGGCATAAGCATACGATTGCACCGAGCCCTGTCGCAAATTACTTGCTGATTGGTGCAGGCTCAATGTTTACTGCAACGGTCATCGCAGGTTTTATTGTTGGTTATGCATTGGATTATCTTTTTGGTACGATGCCGATCTTCTTTTTAGCGTGTGGGGTGTTAGGGTTTATTGGCGGGGCACAAAAAGTGCGCCTACTAACGAAACGATTGGATCAACAAGCCACTCAAAAAACAAAAGATGCGTCAAATGTTGAGTAAAGTGTTTAAAGTCCAAGCCATTATTGGTTTGATCGCGGTAGGTGTTTACGCTACGCAAGGTCAGGTAATGGGTGCGGCGTATGGTTTTTTTGTTGGAATGATGAACGTGCTAATGTTGAGCTTTACGTTTGGTAAAGCAAATCAACGAGCAGAAGAAGATCCAAAATCTGGAATACTAATTTTATATATGAGTGCAGTTGTTAGGTTTGTTCTATTGGCTGTGTTATTTATTATCGGGTTGTCTTTTCTTGAAGAGAGTCAGGCTTTTTCAGTGGTATTAACCTTTGTGTTAATGCAACTGGGTCAGCTTTTCAATCTGCTAGGGAAACAACGTTTGACTGACTAAGGAGTAGACCCTTGAGTGCTGAAAAAATGGGAACGGTCGAGTATATTCAACATCACTTGACTAATAATAGCGTAGGAGAAGGGTTTTGGACCTTTCACTTGGATACTATTGCGGTGAGTTTTATGCTCGGTGCATTAATGATTTTTGTATCAATGCGTTTAGTAAAACAGATGGAAGCAGGTACCCCTGGTGGGTTTCAGAACTTTGTTGAATCTATTTTAGATTTCGTTTCTGTCAATGTTAGAGACGCCTTTCCAGGTCATAATCCCTTGATTGCTCCTCTTGCTTTAACTATTTTCATTTGGGTTTGGTTAATGAACTTTATGGATTTGATCCCTGTGGATCTGTTCCCATACTTATTCCAGTTGATTAGTGGTGACTCTCATGCGTATTTGAAAATCGTTCCAACCACAGACTTGAACACAACGCTAGCGATGTCTTTAACGGTTTTCTGTTTGATTGTTTTTTACAGCATTAAAATTAAAGGAGTTTGGGGCTATACTAAAATGTTCCTATTTCATCCGTTTGGGAAGTTCTTCATCCCCGTTAATATTATCATGACGTTTATTGAAGAAGTGTCTAAACCTTTATCTCTTGCCTTGCGTTTATTCGGTAACTTATTCGCAGGTGAACTCGTATTCCTATTGATCGCATTGATCGGTGGAACATTGGCAGTGGGTGCCGCTGCTCTATTCTGGGCACCATTACAGGTTCTCCTAGATTTAGCTTGGTTGATTTTCCACTTGTTGGTTATCACGTTGCAAGCCTTTATCTTTATGGTGTTAACAATCGTTTACTTAGGCATGGCGCATGAGGAAGCTCATTAAATTTTCGTCTCCGTAAATAATTGAATGAATAGGGAACCGAGGCTTTGCCTCGGTTACCAAAAGGGTTTAAGCGCACCTGCTTCAGTTTTACTACTAGGCAAAAAGCTTTTTTAACTTTAATTTTTTTAACTTTAAACTTTGGAGAAAATCGATGGAAGTAACTGCTACTATGATTGCTGATATCTACGCTGCAACTGCGATTGGTGTAGGTGTAATTTTGGCCGCTGCTGGTATGGGATCAGCAATTGGTTGGGGTCTTATTTGTGCGAAAACATTGGAAGGGATTGCTCGTCAGCCTGAAATGCGTCCTGTATTAATGACCAATATGTTCATTTTTGCTGGTTTGATGGAATCTTTCCCGTTCATTATCCTAGCATTCGCAATGTGGTTCTTATTTGCTAACCCGTTCGTTGGTGCTATGACTGCTGCTTTAGGTGCTTAATCCTTAAACGCAACTGTAAAATTAACTAATAACGAATGGCGAGGTAACCACTGTGAACATTAACGCAACGCTTCTCATCCAGATGATCGCATTTATGCTCTTAATCTGGTTTGTGAATAAAGTGCTGTGGGGTCCACTTTCAAAGTTAATGGAAGAACGTCAGAAAAAAATTACTGATGGACTTTCTGCCGCGGAGAAAGGAAAGCATGAACTTGAATTAGCCGAAAATAAAGCCAAAGAAGTGCTTAAAGACGCTAAATCTCAAGCTCAAAATATACTAGGTCAAGCTGAAAAGCGTGGTTCTGAAATCGTAGAAGATGCGAAAGTAAAAGCCACCGAAGAAGCAGGCCGTATAAAAGCTTCAGCCCAGGCAGAAATAGAGCAAGAAGTAAGTCGTGCAAGAGAAGATCTTCGTAAAGAAGTGGCTTCCATTGCAGTTTCTGGTGCAGAAAAAATTCTTAGAAAAGAAATTGATGCAACAAGACATAACGACATGCTAGAAACCTTGGTTAAATCAATCTAAGGATACACTCTATGGCACAATTAATGAAAATTGCTCGACCATATGCAGAAGGCGTTTACGCTCTTGCGAAAGAAGAGAGTAATGTAGCGACTTGGTCAGAAGAATTAGCGAACTTGGCACTCATCTCACGAGATGAAGCGATGGAAGCTATGATTAAAAACCCAAAATACAGTGCCGATAAAATCGTTGCTGTCTTCACGGAAGTGATGGGCAATAATCTGACAGCCAAAGGTAAAAATCTTTTGGTTGCTATGGCTGAAAACAAACGTTTAGCCGCACTATCAGACGTTGCTGAAGTTTTTGAAACTTTAAAAGCAAAAGATGAAAAACGAGTGCGTGCTACGGTAATTTCAGCGCTAGAAGTAACTGGTGAGCAGAAAAAAATATTAAGTGCTGCTTTAAATGCTAAGTTTGATGCCGAAGTAGAAATTTCTTATGAAGAAGATGCTTCATTGATCGGCGGAATTAAGATTAAAGTAGATGACTGGGCCATTGATGGTTCAGCTATTATGCAACTTAACAAACTTGGCGCAGCAATCGCCCAATAATGGAGAGGAACAAACATGCAATTGAATGCCTCTGAAATCAGCAGCCTAATCAAAGACCGAATTAAAGGTTTTGATGGTTCAGCTGAGTCTGGCAGCGAAGGAACAGTCGTTAGCATCGCCGATGGTATCGCACTGATTCATGGTGTCTCAGACGTAATGTATGGTGAAATGGTTCAATTTGATGAGAACACATTCGGAATGGCTCTAAACTTAGAGTCTGATTCGGTAGGTGTTGTTGTTTTAAGTGAATATGAGCACATTTCTGAAGGTGACAAAGTTACCTGTACTGGCCGTATTTTAGAAGTCCCAGTAGGGCCTGAATTAAATGGTCGTGTGGTAAACGCATTAGGCCAGCCTATCGATGGTAAAGGTTCTATTGATACAAAAGTAACATCGCCAATTGAGCGTGAAGCGCCTGGTGTTATTGATCGTAAGTCGGTCGATGAGCCAATGATGACAGGAATTAAATCGATTGATTCCATGATTCCAGTTGGCCGTGGTCAACGTGAGTTAATCATCGGAGATCGTCAGACTGGTAAGACAGCAATCGCGATTGATGCGATCATTTCTCAAAAACACACAGGTGTTAAGTGTGTTTATGTTGCGATGGGTCAAAAAGCATCTACCGTTGCGAACGTAGCGCGTAAGTTAGAAGAGTATGGCGTAATGGATAACACAGTTATCGTTGCAGC
>Ga0256834_1001895_pt1 | contig 13707 bp, 13 predicted proteins | sample 4281140metaG_FD_190536 | JGI IMG/M metagenome (GOLD analysis project Ga0256834, IMG submission 190536) | Hydrothermal vent microbial communities from East Pacific Rise, Pacific Ocean - 4281-140 | ecosystem: Environmental > Aquatic > Marine > Hydrothermal vents | place: Pacific Ocean: East...
TTGTATTTTAATGTACAATCCCGATTATCTAACGATTGCTCAGGACTACGTAATAGTCCATAACAAACGACGCTCAAAGTATAGGCCCTATGTGGAGCAATGTTTCAAGGACAAGGAGATAAAGTATTCCAAGGAGTTTGATAAAATTTCTTTGAGGGTCAGGGGCTTTATAGAAAAATACTCGTTGATAGAGCCAAAGGAAAGACTGGTATTGGCCTTTTCCTGTGGTAAGGATAGTGTTTTTCTCTTGAATCTATTGGCGCCGATATTCAAGAGAAATTCCAACGAAGTCTTCGTGGTCAATTGCCAGGTTTTTCCAAACAATAAGAACATTTATGATCGTGAGGAGTTCTATAAAGTCTTCGATTTTTACAAGGAAAATTTTAAGGATTTTAGGTTTGAAATTATAAAATCGGAGCCCTTTAAGACTAGGAAAACACCTTGTTTTGCCTGCTCCATATATAGAAGGTACAAGTTGGTCGAATATTGCTCCAAGGTTGGTGCTAAAAAACTTATTTTTGGTCATAATTTGGAAGATCTTTTGGAAACCGTGTTTATAATGTTCAGTAAGGGCAAGAAAATAAAGCTACAAAGACCAAAAAGATACATGCCACCAAGGGTCGTGGAGATACTTGATAAAAAATTTTACTTGGATGAAATAGTTTTGATAAAACCTTTGTTGACCACGTCCGAGAGAGACATAGTCAAGGCCTTGGACGAGCTTTCGTTGCCTTATTTTGACGATAAGTCCTTTTGCCCATATTCGGCCAGGTACGACCGTACGACCAGGGGCAAAATAGACAAAGTATTAAAGGCGTTGAACGAAATGTTCCCGGATTTTGACTATAACATGTTCAAATCGTTGTGCAAGACGTTGTCGATGGATGATTATGAATAAAAAAGAACTTCAAATAGCTTTATCGAAGCTAAAGACCCCAACAAGGATCAAAAGAAGACTAGAGCAATACTTCACGCCTTGCGACGTCGCAAGTGACGTTGCCTGGACCATTGCCTTGACCGAGGGCATCGAAGACAAGGTCGTAGCGGACTTTGGCTCAGGCGTTGGCACCCTTGGCATAGCCATGGCCCTACTAGGGGCTAAGAAGGTCTATTTGATAGAGAAGGACCCGGATCTCTATGAGTATTTAAAGGCCAACGTGGCCATGTTCTCGTTGAGGAACGTTGAAATAGTCATGGATGACGTGTTCAACTTCCATAAGACCGTGGATCTGGTCGTGCAAAATCCACCGTTTGGTATAGAACATCCCAATAAGACCATAGACATAGCCTTTATAAAACATGGCCTAGATTTGGCAGAGGTCGTCTATTCTATTCATCATCTTGGCAAGGCCACGGAGAAAAAGTTCTCCAAGTACTTAAAAGACCATAGGATAGAACGTATAAAAGTTTATGATTTTATGGTCAAAAGAGTATTACCAACGCATAAAAAGCCCGTACATAGGTTCAAAGTGGCCTTGTATAGGATTACGCGTTCTTAAACACGTTGGATATCGATTTGTTGCTTGGTGCTATCGTCTCTTTTGGTGGATGTGTGAAGTATCCAAGACTAACCAAAAGTATTAGCAAACCAACTATTATTGCTATGATAAATTGAAAACTTTCCATGGCTTGCGATCTCATTAATCAATGTTTAAATATAATTAATAGTTAAATATTTAGTTATATGGATAAGCATTTTAATTTCAAGGAATGGGAAGAAAAGATAATAAAGCTTTGGGAAGATGAAAAGCTCTTTGATTTTAAAGGCGATTCGGAAAAGATCTATTCTATAGACTTGCCTCCGTTGTACGTGTCCGGTGAAAGCCCACACATGGGTCATTTCTTGAACCTCACGTATATCGATATAGTCGCGAGATACAAAAGACTTTGTGGTTATGAGGTCTTTTTGCCAATGGGCCTTGATAACAACGGCCATCCGACCGAGATCTACGTCGAAAAAGAAAAAGGCATCTCAAAAGCCTCTGTTTCTAAGGAAGAGTATATAAAAATATGTAGAGAAACCTCTTTAGAGCTTGAGAAGCTATATTTAGAAATATTTCGAAAAATAGGACTATCGTTCTGTAGGAATATTTACTACACGACCATAGACCCCGAGGCCATAAGGGTGGCCCAAACATCGTTCATAGAACTTTACGAGAAAAACGTAATCTATAGGGACAAATTACCTTGTTTCTATTGCCCGAAGTGTAAAACCGGTCTGTCGCAAGCGGATTTAGAAGATATGGAAAAAGATGGTAAACTATTTTACATAAAATTCAAAGTCAAAGACACTGGGGAAGATCTTATAATAGCCACGACAAGGCCGGAGCTTCTTTGCGCCGTTGTGGCCATATTTGTCAATCCAAACGACGAAAGATACAAGTCGTTGATCGGCAAAACGGTCATAGTCCCTGTCTATGGTCAAGAAGTGCCGGTTATGGCCGATGACAAGGTCGACAAGGACTTTGGTACCGGCGCTGTAATGGTCGCAACCTTTGGAGACAAAACGGACATCCAATGGGTCTATGAGAAGGGCCTACCGATAAAGGAGGCCATAGGCCTCGATGGAACTATGACAGAGCTTGCTGGCCCATTGAAGGGCCTCGGCATAGAAGAGGCCAAGAAAAAAATAGTCGAGATCCTGGAAGAACAGGGCCTAATAGTCAAAACAGAACCATTGAAGCAGAACGTCCCAATATGTTGGCGTTGTAAGACACCAATAGAAATAGTTCTTTTAGAGCAGTGGTTGGTCAAAATAAAGGATCAAAAAGACATATGGCTAGAGCAAGGTAAGAAGATTAAATGGATACCAGAATATCATTTCAAAAAATACGAGGACTGGGTCAAAAACCTTGTCTTCGATTGGAACATCTCAAGGCAAAGGTACTACGGTGTGCCGTTCCCAGTGTGGTACGGAAAGAAAAAGGATGGATCCGTGGTCGTGATCCTTCCAAGGTACGAGGACCTACCGGTGGATCCAAGGTTCCAAGACCCCCCTAAGGAAGTGGTCCCTGAGGACGTGGTCGAAATAGTCCCTGAGGACGACGTCATGGACACCTGGTTCACGAGCTCGTTGACGCCTATGTTGGCCTCGGGCGACTGGAGAAAGTCCGAGGAAAGATTCAGAAAAGTCTTCCCATACGATCTTAGGTCCCAGGGCATAGATATAATAAGAACCTGGGCATTTTACACGATAGTCAAGGCATATTATCACGAGTCCGAGATACCTTGGAAGAATATATTGAACAACGGCTACGTAGCGGGCCCAGATAAAAGAAAGATGAGCAAATCCTTGGGCAACGTAGTCCTTCCGAAGGACGTTTTGCCGAAATACGGCGTGGATGCATGTAGATATTGGTGTATATGTGGCAAAGTCGGTGAAAACACGTACATAAAGTACCAGGACTTCGAACGCGGTAAAGCCCTAAGGGACAAGCTATGGAACATATTCAGATTCTTCTTGATGAACACAAATGAAATCAAAAAACCCGATTCAGTCGAGTCAAATGCCTATATAGATCGATTGTTCTTGAATAAGTTCCACAAGACTTTGACCGAGGTACTAAAGGCCTACGAGGACTTTGAATTTATGACCGTTCAAAGGACCATAGACGATCTTGTGTTCAACGTACTAAGCAGTTATTACATAGAACTAGTCAAAAAAAGGCTAATGGCCCAGGACCATGGTCTATACACGGTCCTATACTACGCACTAAGGGAATTGTTGAAGATCTTGCACCCAGTCATGCCAATGGTTACCGAGGCATTATGGCAAGAAGTCTATAGGACCCCAGAGTCCGAGGTCTCCATAGTCCGAACAAGGTTCTTGGACTACGACTACGACGAGTCCAAGGTCGAAGAATGGGATATTGTGAGCGTGGCCATAGACCTCATGAGAAAGGCCAAGACGGAGAAAGGTCTTAAACTAGGTCAAGAAGTGAATAAGATCATATTTTATGGTCCAGAGGTACTTAAAAAAGTTGAAGAAGAGTTAAAAACAATTTCCAGGGCAAAAGAAATAGAAATTAAAGACTCCGAAGAAATAAAAGTAGAATTACTCGACTAAATCTTTGATTTTTTCTTCCCATTCTTTTAATATCTTGTCCATTGCAAAGTTCTTAGCACGTTCTTTACACTTGGTCCGCATGGACTCGTCGTAGCCTTGTTCCCAGATCTCCAATAGCTTTGGTATTATCTTGGACTTTGGCACCAACCAGCCGGTTTCGCCGTCGACTATGGACTCGGAAGGTCCTTGTTCGTTTAGGGTCAACACAGGCGTACCAGCGGCCAAGGACTCAACGGGCACGTAGCCAAATGGTTCTTGATTGAATATAAACAAAGTCAGCCTCGCGTTGCCGTAGAGCTTGACAAGTTCTGGGGTGGGTATGTTCTTGTAGATTTCTATGTCTTTTTTTATCTTCTTTGGTAAAAAGTCTGCCTTCATACCAAAGGCTTTTATTTTTATTCCTTTTTTCTTACAAACTTTAACCAATTTCTCTAGGAACAAGGGTGAAGTCTCCTTGCCTATGTACGTAAGGACGTAGTCGTTGCTCCTTGGGCCGTTGTAGTCGAATTTTTCTATCTCCACGGGTGGATATATTATGTCGTCAACCTTGACACCATATTTCTCGTACATTTGGCCACAGAATCTGGAGTTTGCTATGAATAGATCCGATGTCTTTCTAAAGACCTTGACCAGGTTACTATCTAGTTTCTTTAAGATATTGGTCATTAATAATGTTTTGAGAACTAGTCTGTAGTGCATAGGCAAATCCGGCTCTAGATCCTTTAGGGCTTCCACGATCATACCCTGGGCATAGTATATGGACTTGAAGCCGTTGCCATTGGCCGTGACAGGTATCAAAGACTGAGAGAAATTGACGACTATAGAGTTCTTTTTTACTTTGAAATAGGTCTTCCTTAGCCATCCTTCGAACGTTAGTATGGATCCGGATGTCAACATTTTCTTGTTTGGAGACTCTACGCCAAAGCCCTCTGTTTCAAGCTTTTCTTTCACATCGTCCTTTATGAATATAGAAACTATCGTGGTTTCTATGCCAAGATCGTTTAGTAAATATCTTCCTAGTATGTACCCTGGTGCTATGGATGCCCTTAGACATTCTATGGGATCTAGTAATATATAAGCATGCTCAATCATTAATTTAACACCCGTGAATGTTAAAAATGAAAAATTGATTTATAAAAACATACAATTTATATATAAAATTTGATTAAGAAAGTATCGGTTCGTTCTCAAACCAATACTTAAATAGGTAGAAAAGGCCCAAAATTAGGCCTTATTCTACGAATATCGCAGGATATGTTGGTAGAGCCTTTTTGACCTTTTCGTTGTCCAAGGCTTCGTCCTCGATTATTTCAACCGTTGTATCGAATATTTTTTCCAAATATTTTTTCATTTCCTTGAAACATTGATATTCTATTTCCTTGTCTATTGGAGATAGTTTCAATTTCTTTATTCTTTTTACAAGCTCCGAGAGAATCTTTCTATCTATTTTATCCGAATATTTTTCAAATATTTCTTTTACATTTACATCCTTTTGCGACAAGTCCTTCAAAAGCTCGTATTTAACGTCGGATGCAAGGACTATGGTTATCTTGTTTATCCTTTCCTTCTTTGTGATCTTCATTATCTCTTTTATGTCCGAGATTGTCTCGAAGAACCTGTTGCCCATGTAGACTATGTCTGGTCTATTGTAGGACGTTGGCAACGGTTCCAGTCTTTTGATCGAAAGGAACGGCTCGTTACCAAGGAGCTCGTTGATCTCCTCCGCAGTGTGCGGAACCATTGGAAGGACCAGATGCGACCAAACACCAAGCACGTACTTGACAACGGACCTATACTCTTGTTCAAGGCCTATGTTGAGCATAAGTCCTTTGTAAGAGTCTAGTTTGTCTAGGAATATGTAGAACAACTCTGTTGCAACGTCCCTAAGTTTGTATCTTTCATAGAGCTTATAGACCTTTTCATAGGTCTTGTAAAGCTCCGAAAGGATCCATTTACTTGGGAAAGATAAGTCTTCATAGTCCTTGGACAATGACTCGGAGTCCTTTACCTCGTCTGTGTAGGTAAAGACTTTTTCAAATATTTTCACGAATCTATCCGCGTCTTCGAGTCTCCAGTCGACCGAGGTCTCGTAGTCCGCCGAGGCAACCGCATAGAGTCTAAGAACGTCCGCGGAGTACAGTTCTTCTCTAACGTCCTTTATTGGGAAAACGTTACCCAGGGACTTGCTCATCTTCTTGCCATAGGAGATCACTGGCTCGAACAATATAAGCCTCTTAGGCCAGTATTGTCTATCGAATAATATGGCATGATGGAATATAAAGAACGATAGGTGGTTCGATATGTGCATTATAGCGGTTGCCCTTAGGTCTATTGGGTACCAGTACTCGAACTCGTTGCGAAGCTCTTCAAGGACTTCCTTGGCTATGCCCGTTGCCTCAGAGGCTTTGTCCAAATCCTTGCCATATACAACGTAGTCCCAGAACTCCGTGGTCAATTGCCCTGGGTTTATGTTGTGTTCCTTGATCTTGTGTATTATGGTGTAGAGGATCATATAGATCGTTGAGTCGGACAAGGACTCTATTATCCATTTTTCGTCGAATGGGAACCTCGTACCCAAGCCCCTTAGTCGAACGCAAGGCCTATATTTTAGCCATTCAAACACGTCTTCAAAGGCCTTTCTATAGATCTCTGGTATTATCTCCATTTGACTAAGGCATTCGAAGGCCAGTTTCTTCCACTCTGGCTTCGAATAGTCCAGGAACCATTGATCGTCTAGGATGGCGACGACTATTTTGGCACCACAACGACATCTAACGGGCTTCTCCAGTGCGGTTACCTCATACATCTTGTCCGCGACGCCGTGGGCCCTAAGCCATTCATAGACCTTGACCTTTGCCTCTTGGACGGATATGCCCTTCAATGGGCCTATGACCAGTTTGCCCTTGTAGAACTCTTCTTTGTAGACTATTTCCGTTGCTTTTTCAAGTTTTTCCTTCTCCTTCAAAGAGCTTACACCAAGCTTTTCACAAACGTCCTTAGCGGGCATGGAAGAATATCCCTCTAGGCCTATGACCTGGATCGGTTCAAGTCCATGGACTATGTCCTTAAGACCGTATTTTTCAAGTGTTTCTTCGTCTTTTTTAAGCTCTTCTAAGGCCACAAGGTCAAATGGGGCGTGGGACGGGACGGAGTAAACAACGCCCGTTGCCGTATCCGGGTCCACGAATTCACCCGGCAGTATGGGTACCTCACGTCCTTCGATGTCGTAGGCCCTTTGGCCTATTAATTCTTCGCCCTTGAATTCCTTCAAGATCTTTAGTTTTCTTTTTTGGTATTCTAACTTCTCGGCACATTCTTTTGAAACTATCCATATTTCGGTGCCGTTTTCTGTGGATATCTCTATTTCACAATATGTTGCCTCGGGTTTGATCCAGATGTTGATAACGCCGAAGTAGGTCTCTGGTCTTAGGGTGGCGCCGACTATGTACTTGTTATCGCCCATTTTGAACTTTATCAAATAGAACTCGATTATGTCTGGTTTTATGGTGTCCCCGGATTTTATGTCGTCTTCGCCCACTGCGTTCTTATGGTTCACACAATAGAGTATTGGATACTCGCCCTTTCTTAGGCAGCCGAGTTCCTTTAGTTTATGGTATTGCCATATGACCATTTTCTGATGCTCGGGGCTCGCGGAAGTGAAGTAACGTCTGGTGTCGAATCTACATCCAAGACCTATTAGGTCTTTTTTTGCCAAATCGGAATATACTTTGGCAATTACCTCGGGCTTATCGAAGTCTTTTATTATCTTTTCAACCTCTTCCTCTGAGTAGTATCTTTTCAAATATTCTTTGTGTAGTTCTATGGTCTTTTGGTCACCTTGTCTTACGGCGTTTGAGATGCCTTCTATCGGCGTACCAGAGACGTGGCACGCAACCGAGAACAAGACATTATAGCCCATTATGGTCTTCCACCTTGCCACGCAATCGCCAACGACGAATGCCCTTGCATGACCTACGTGGAGTATGCCACTTGTATAGGGATATGGTACCGTTACAAAGTACTTAGGCTTAGAAGGATCTGGTTTTGCTTCGAACACGGCACTTGATGCCCATTTTTCTTGCCATTTTTTCTCTATGGATCTTAGTCTCTGTAGTATTCTTTCTTTATTTGACATTTAGAATTCACCTCCTTTATAGACGATACAAGAACAAGTAATTGGCTTAGAAGAGAACGAATAGAGCTTTTTATAAGGGACACATCATAATCCTTTATAAATATATACATATTTATAATTTTCGTTTTTATATAATTTCGTTAATAATCTTTAAATATTATTTATTGTTATGAGATACTAATCTCAAAAATATGTAGTGAAGAATATGAAAAAGGAAAACATCTTCGTAGTAACCAGGATGATAGGAGCAAGGGCTCTACAAATAGCGGCGGGTGTCCCAGCACTTGTGGATAAGGTATTGAAAGACCCAATAAGCCTTGCCAAGGAAGAGCTCAAGGAAGGAATAATACCAATAAAATACATAGGTGATGAAAACGACGACGAAGAATGAGAACAAAAACACAGGACTATTATTGCCTTTTGAGGAGTATCTGAAGAGTGGCGTGTACATAGGCACGAATCAAAAGACAAAGTTCATAGAAGAATTCATATACGCGGAAAAAAGCTCAAAGGGCAAGTATATATTCGACATATCCAAGATTGACGAGAGAATAAGGCTTGTGGCAAAGTTCTTGTCCAACTACGAGCCGTCCGAGATATTGGTAGTTGCAAAGAGAATGTCCGCGAGGAAGCCTGCGAAGCTTTTTGCGAAGTACACCAAGGCAGACGAGATGGTCGGTAAATACGTCGCAGGTACGTTGACCAATCCATCGATCAAGTACTATAGAGAACCCGAGGTCTTGTTGGCAGCCGATCCATTCATGGACTCCTTGGCAATAAAAGAAGCCGTTACCATGGGCATACCAGTGGTTTCATTCGTCAATACATATAATTCCATTTGTAATATAGATCTAATGGTCCCCGCAAACAATAGGGGTCGTAAGGCGTTGGCATTGGTCTTCTATTTGTTGGCCAGGGAATATTTAAGAAACCGAGGAGTCCTGAAGGAAGATCAAGAACTCTCGGAAAAGGGTTGGGAAGAATTCGTACCTTCGCCTAAGGAAACCTCGGTCCCGCCTTGGATAAGGAAGCAATTGGAACTAAAGAGAAGAAGAAGACGTTCAAGGAAGTAAACCATGGGAGAGACAAAGATCATAGGCATATCTGGCTTTGAAGAAGTTGGCACAAACATGGTTGCCATAAAGTCTGGTAGAGACATAGTTGTCATTGACTGTGGATTCGTTTTTTCATACGCCATGCTCTACGAAGACATTAAAACATTGATCCGCAGACCAGCGGAGGAGCTTCAACAACTCGGTGCAATACCAAACTATCACTATTTGGAAAGGGTTTCTGGTCTTGTCAGGGCCTTTATCTTCTCGCATGGTCACCTGGACCACATAGGAGCCTTTCCAAAGATCGCGGAGAAATACAAGGACGAGGCCCAGGTCATAGCCTCTGGCTTTACGATGTTGAATCTATTGAACCTACTAAAGGAAAACAAAATAGACATCCCTCGAGAGAACAGGGTCGTTCTAAAACCTGGCGAGGCACACCAAGTCGGTGGCAACATAGGTATAAAATTCTTCAACATGACCCACAGTATTCCCGACACCGTGGGCATAGCTATACACACGACCAACAAGACCATAGTCTATCTCTCGGACTACAAATTGGACAACGCCTCTAGATTTGGACCGCCTGACATGGACACCCTAAGGGCTTTGGGCAAGGAGGGCGTTGATCTGCTATTAATAGAGTCAACCAGGGCCAACGAATTAGGCCACACGCCCTCCGAAAGGGTTGCCGAAGCCAAGTTGGCAGACGTTCTATCCTTGGTCGACGACAAAAACGGCCTAATAGTCACGACCTATGCCTCGCATATAGAGAGAATAGGCGAGATATTGAAAATAGTCTCCGAAGACCTTGGTAGGACCCCGGTAATAATAGGAAGGTCCATGGCAAGGAGCGTAGATTTCGCGGTTAAACTAGGTCTTTTAGAGCTCCCGGAGGGTACCAAGGTCATTCAGTTCCCGGACGACGAGGCGAAGACCATAGAACAGATATCCCAAAACAAGACGGATTACGCCCTAATAGTCACGGGTCATCAAGGAGAACCGGACGCCGTCTTGTCCAAAATGGTAGATGGTAAATTGCCATATAGAATCGGTAGGGAAGACTTTGTAGTCTTTTCGTCGTCAACCGTGCCAAATCCATTGAACGAAGCCAATAGATGGAAACTAATAACGAAACTAGAGCGCAAATACGCACAGATATTTTTGGATGTTCATGTCTCTGGTCACGCGATGAGCGAAGACCATAGAAAGATAATAGAAATACTCAACCCAGACCAAATCATACCTTTACACGGGGAACCCGATGGTATAATGGGTCTGGTCAAGGTTGCGGAAAACGAAGGCTATCTTTTGAACGATGACCTACATATCCTTAGAAACGGCCAGGAGTTCATACTTGAATAATTCTTTCATTAAATAATTCTTTAAATATTTAATTAAATAATTATTTAAAAGTGGTATCATGGAAGTCCTAAGGTTCGAACCAAGCCCAACTGGGCCTTTGCACCTGGGTCATGCAAGGATAGTTCTGATGAACGATCAATATAGAAAGGACCACGATGGCAAGCTCATACTAAGGTTTGCGGACACCAATCCAAAAAAGATCCTCCCAGAGGCCTACGACATGATCCTCGAAGACCTTGAATGGCTAGGCGTTAAAATAGACGAGATCTACTACCAGTCCGATAGGCTTGAATTGTACTATGAACATGCCAGAAGGCTCATAGAGCAAGGCCATGCCTATGTCTGTGTTGGTATGAGCCCAGAGGAGATTCAAGAATATAGGAGAAGAAAAGAGCCCAATCCACAATCCAAAAGACCGATAGAAGAACAGTTGGAAGACTTTGAAAAAATGCTCAAAGGCCATTACTCCGAGGGAGAGGCCGTTGTAATAGTCATATTGGATCTAAACAATCCAAACCCAGCGTTGAGGGAAAAAACTATACTAAGGATCATAGACCAAGAACATCCAAGGACCAAGGACAAGTACAAGGTCTGGCCTTCCATGAACCTTGCCGTTACGGTCGACGACCACCTAATGGGCGTCACAACCGTTATAAGAGGCAAGGACTTGGAAATAAGCACCGAAGTTCAGAGGACCATGGCCCGAATGCTTGGGTTCGATAGGTCCATAAAATACATCCACTTGGGTCGTTTGCACCTACAGGGTCTTAGGTTGAGCACCTCCGAGGCAAAGGAGCTCATAGAACAGGGTAAAATCCAAGGTTGGGACGACCCTAGGTTAGGCACTTTAAGGGCCTTAAGACGACGCGGTTTCTTACCCCAGTCGATAAGAGACTTCGTGGTCTCACATGGTCTTAAGCCGAACGATGTCCATGTGTCATTGAAAAAGCTCTACGCATTCAATAGAAAATTGATAGATCCAAACGCTCAAAGAAGGTTCTTTGTTCACGACAAGGTCCTTTGCAAGGTCCAGAATTTCCCAAGGGAATTGGACAAGGTCGTTTTGAAAAACCATCCTATAAATGACCTCGGCACAAGGGAACTAAGGCTTTACAAGGACAATGGTTCTTGTTTGGTCTATTGCGAGCGCTCCGACATAGAGAAACAAGAACCTGGTTCCGAGTTCAGGTTAAAGGATCTTTGTAACGTTGAACTAGTCTCTTTCAACGGTAAAGAGGCTTTGTTGAACTTTGTCTCCATAGACTATGACTACGCCAAGGAACGTAAACTGAAAAAATACCATTGGGTACCCTATGGTCATTGTATGGATACCGAGGTCCTTATGGACGATGGCTCTGTCCTTAGGGGTGTGGCCGAAGAAACTTTAAAAAGTTTAAATAAAGATATGGTTATACAATTTGAAAGATTTGGATTCGTTAAAATAGAAGAAATAAACGACAAAGTTAAAACAATATTTACACATCCTTAAAAGTGATGGACAATGGCAAGGAATCTACCACGCGGTAGGAAAATAAGACTAATGGCTGCGTTGAACTCAAACAGAGGCATGCCAGTTTGGGCTTTACTCAAGGCATATGGTAATCGTGGCATACATGGTACGAAAAGACTTTTGACCAGACGTAAAAGACATTGGAAGAGAAAGAATTTGAAGGTGTAGAGCCATGGAAGAGAGAATATTCACATTTAGGCTAAGGCAAGCAATCATAAAAAGAAATACACCTTGGACTAGGAGAAAGAATCGTGCAATAAAGTACATAAAAGAAAAAATAGGTAGATCTTTCCACGTAGACGTTAAAAACGTTAAACTTGATACGGCCATTTCCAATAAAATATTTTCCGTTGGTTGGGGTAAATTACCATCAAAGATAAAGCTTAGGGCGGTTAAGGACCAGGATATCGTAAGGGTGGAGCTACTGGAAAATGAAGGCAAGTCTTCTTGATGTTTTTGGTAATCCTTTTGTTGGAATTTCTATCTCCACGAACGACGAACACACTTTGGTCCCAATGGGCCTTTCTAAGGAGAAGTTAAAAACACTTGAAAATACATTAAAAACAAGGATAATAGAAATACCTTTTGATAAAATTGGTTTGTTCTCGGTTTTTGGCGATGATTTTCTATTGGTCTCTGATATGGTTCCAGAGTACGTCATAGACCAGATTAAAGAATCCATTGACATAGACATATTCGTCGTAGAAAGTGATTTAAACGTTATATCGAATACGATGTTCTATTATGATGGCAAGCTTTTGATCATAGACCAATATTCGGACTCTTTGATCCAAAGCCTTAAGAAGGATCTTGGCGTTGAAATTAGACCAATAAAAACCAGATCGGAGGTCTTCGCCGAATATTTCAACATAGTCAACGATCGTTTGATAATCTCCGCGGCCTTACCAGAGCATGACTTGACGACTATAAAGTCTATATTTGGCTTCGAAGACTTTGAACTGGTCACCGTAAACTCTGGTTCAATCTTCTTAAACTCTGGCCTAGTTAAGAACAAATATGGCCTTGTCTTGGGCAAGAAAACCACACCAATAGAATACTCAAGATTTTTAAATCTATTGTAAGACTATGTTCTTACTATGGTTAGCGAAGAAGAATTAAGAAAGCTTAGTATGGAAATCGAAAAACTGAAACAAGCTTTGATGTACCTAGAGAGCCAAGGCGAAGAGCTTCAAAAAGCCTTGGCTAGCCTAGAGGAGACTAAAAATTCGATCAAGGCATTGGAAGGTTCTATGGACAAGGAACTATACGTAGACATAGGAGAAGGAATATTTATGAAAGTAAAGCCTGTCTCGGACAAGCTCTTGGTAAGACTAGAGGATAGGGTCATAGTTGAAAAAAGCCCAGAAGAGACCATAGAAGAGATAGAAAAAGGGATTGCCAATTTGAAAGATGCAATCCAAGAAATTGAAAAGAAAAAACAAGAATTAATGGCCAAATACAATGAAACAATGAAAAAAGTAGAAGAACTCTATAGACAATCAATGTCTTCTGGTGGTGTTTGAAGACTTATAGAGCATCAATATGACCAGGAATAGTCCCAATAGATAGTAATATT
>Ga0256834_1001896_pt1 | contig 13706 bp, 13 predicted proteins | sample 4281140metaG_FD_190536 | JGI IMG/M metagenome (GOLD analysis project Ga0256834, IMG submission 190536) | Hydrothermal vent microbial communities from East Pacific Rise, Pacific Ocean - 4281-140 | ecosystem: Environmental > Aquatic > Marine > Hydrothermal vents | place: Pacific Ocean: East...
TGATAAAAAATAAAAAACTACTCTTTTAAAATAAATTTGTACTTTTACAAACCTTTTTACAATATATTAAAAGGAAAATAGTTTATAATAAGTACAAAAATTTTACTCTTGAAAAAATTAACTATTCACATAATTGTAATTATTCTAATTACTTTATCCATTTGGAGCTGTTCAACTAAAAAAAATGGTTTTTTAAACAGGACTCTTCATTCAACCGCTACAAAATACAATGTATTATATAACGGTCAAGTTGCGTATGACGCTCAAAAAAAACAAATTGACGATGCTTACGAAGACGACTTTTATACCATTCTACCAATAGAACCTTTAGATATAAAAGAAGAAACTATCGTTATTGCTCCTCCAGGATCTAAAAAATCGACAGCAGAATCAAGTTCACAAGGTTTTAAAAAAGCAGAAGAAAAAGCAGTTAAAGCAATCCAAAAACATTCTATGAATATTGCTGCTTCCGAAAAGAATAAGCAAATAGACGATGCATATTTACTTTTAGGAAAATCAAGATATTACGACCAACGTTTTGTACCAGCTTTAGAAACTTTTAAATACATGATTAAAAAGTATCCTAAATCTAAACTATTTAATGTTGCAAGAATTTGGGAAGCAAAAACACTAGTTCGTTTAGGACAAGAAGAAGATGCTATTTACAAATTAGACAGATATCTAACCAAAACAAAAGATTTACCAGACGCTATTAGATTTGATGCACATACTGCTTTAGCAATGGCATATACAACATTAGATAGCACACAACAGATAATAAACAATCTAAATAGCGCACTTTTCTACGCAAACAAATCTAGTAAAAACAAAATTACTACGTACGATACTGAAGGTGAAGTTGTAGGTAAAAATGTAGCAAATACTTTAAATAAAAATTTAGGTTTCAATAGTAAGCAGAGAAATCAATCTGTTAGAAACGCATTTGTTTTAGCACAGTTATATCGTCAACAAAACAAAATAGATTCGTCAAATATTGTTTTCGATAAAATAGCAAAATTAAAAAAGCCATATAGATATACTATTTATGCACAAATTGAACGTGCAAAAAATTACGATGTGAAAAATGATTCTTCAGAAGTTATTTTGGCATCATTGAAAAAATTAACGCGTAATAGAGATAATAGACCATATTTGGATGGTATCTTTTTTCAGTTAGGAAAAATTAATCTTGCAAATAATAAAACTACTGATGCAACTAATTTTTTCGAAAAATCACTAAGAACAAAACTTGCAAAAGACATTCAGAAAAGTTTTGCATATGAAGAGTTAGGTAATATCAACTTTGACAAAGCTAATTTTCAGCATGCAGGTTCTTATTACGATAGTGTTTTAGATATCACTAAAAACCCGAACACTAAAAGAAATAGAAAATTAAAACGCAAACGTAAAAGTTTAGACGAAGTAATTAGGTTAGAGAATATAGCAAATAGAAACGATAGTATTTTAACTTTAGTTGGTTTATCTAAAGATGAACAAACTAATTTCTTTCAAAAATATATAGATAAATTAAAGAAAAAAGAAGCCGAAGAGAAAATTATTGCCGAAAACAAGAAACGATCTAATAATGGTTCTGGGTTTGGAGTTAGTTCAGATCAAGATAATAAAAGTGGCTCTTTTTATTTTTACAACACACAAACTGTAGGTTTTGGACAACAAGAGTTTCAAAAAATATGGGGAAATCGTGCCTTAGAAGATAATTGGAGACTTTCAAACAGAAAGACAAGTAAAAATGATCCAGCCAGTAAAAATGAAAAAGAAGAAGAGGAAACAGTAGATGAGTCTAGAAAATTTGAACTTGCGTATTATTTAGAGAAAATACCAACAGAAACTTCAGAAATTGACAGTATATCTAACTATAGAAACAAAGCATATTACAATTTAGGCTTAATATATAAGGAGAAGTTTAATAAATACGAATTAGCCACTACCAAATTAGAAAAATTATTAACACAAAAACCTTTAAAAAACTTAGTACTACCTACTTACTACCATCTATATAAAGCGTTTAGCAAATTTAACCAAGTTAAAAGTGATTACTATAAAAATAAAATAACATCGGAATACGAAGATTCTCGCTATGCGCAATTAATAAACAATCCTGATATTTCATCGGATGAACTAAACACAAAAGGTTCGCCTGACGAAATTTACAAAACGGTTTATACGCTTTATCTAGAAGAGAAATACAGCGAAACCTTAGAGCAGAGTAACAAATACATAAAACAATTTACCGAATTACCAATAATCCCTAAATTCGAGTTATTAAAAGCACATGCAATCGCAAAATTAGATGGAAAAGACGCTTTCATTGTTGCATTAAAATTTGTGTTAGAAAATCACCCAAATACGGTTGAAGGAAAACGTGCTGCGGAAATTTTAGCATTTTTAAGAGGTGAAAAAGTTATAAAAAAGAAAGAGGATTTAAAAAAACCAAAAAGAAAAAAAGAAAATCCAAAAGGAAAAAGCAAATTACCTTCAAAAAAAGACATGTTAGATAAAATTAACAAAAAGAAAAAAGCAAATAAAAGTAAAGGTGAAAATTTAAGACCTCCAGGGTTTGGAGGTTAATATTAATTATTAAGGGGAAATCAATAACTAAAATCTTACAACTATGTTTTCAGATAAAAGAACAAAACCAAACGTAAATTCAAATCAAATAGCAGAAAGAAATATTATTGGTAGCAACACTACTTTTGTTGGTGATATTATTTCAGAAGGTGATTTCAGAATCGATGGTACTATAGAAGGTACTATAAAAACTTCTGCTAGAATTATTATTGGTAAAAATGGCATAATCAAAGGCGATGTTATATGTAGTAATGCTGATGTAGAAGGTACTATTACAGGCACATTATCCGTAGACCAACTACTAACATTAAAACAAACAGCAAACATACAAGGCGAAGTTACTATGAATAAATTATCTGTAGAACCAGGCGCGACATTTAATGCGACATGCTCTATGAAAGGTAGCGTTAAATCATTAAATCAAAATGGTAAAAAAGGTTCCGAAAAAACAGCGTAATAAGTTTATCCAATTTTCTGGTATCGGAATTCAAATGACAATTACCATTATTGTTGGTGTTTTTATCGGTAATTATTTAGATTGCAAATTCCCTAATGATTCTAGTATTTACACATTAATATTTTCATTATTATTCGTGTGTTTATCCTTATATTTAGTAATAAAAAAAGCAATTAAATTTGGAGAAAATGAGCAGTAATAAAAAAAGAACTATTTTATTAACTAAGTTAATTAAGGAGACATCTGTTTTTGCAGTAGTTCTTTTTGCTTTGCATAAGTATATTCAGCATTTTTTTTTAAACGGCATAGAACTTTTTCATCCTATTTATGTTATTCATGTATTTTTATTTTTAAGTTTTATTGCAACATTTTATTTTATAATTAAAATGGCTGTTATAAAACCAGAATCAATTTTAACAACTTTTTTTGTTGGTAGTTTGTTAAAATCCTCTATTGTTATATTGTTTTTTTTACCCTTATTTTTTGACAAACCTGACAATTTAAACGTACCTGTTTTTAACTTTTTCATTCCATATTTTTTATTTTTATTATTCGAAATAATCCAAATAATAAAAATTTTTAAAACCTTAAAATAATTCAAAAAATACACTTTTAATTAAATGTATGTGTGTATCTTTGCAAAATATTTAAAGAACTGAAAATAACGAGAAATTAAGTAATGAAATTAACATCTTTTTATAAAATTTTAACTTTAGTTGTATTTATATTTTCTTTCGGTATCGCCTTAAGTCAAGAACATAACACACGCGAAGTTTCGGATGAATCACATCAAGATACAGACAAAGAAAGTAAATTTGACATTACAAGTATGATAATGCATCATATTAGTGATTCTCATGAATTTCATGTATATGGTAATAATGAAGATTCTTTTCCGAAATCTTTAACAGTTGCTTTACCTGTAATTCTTTGGACAGGAAATGGTTTAGTTACATTTATGTCTAGTGAATTTCATCATAATGACGATGGTACATACCTAGTGGAAAAAAAAGGTTTGAAGTTTGCAAAAAATCACGGTAAAATTTACGAAGTTAAAGGTTCTGAAATTGCAATGGATGAACATCATCACCCTACAGATTCAAAACCATTAGACTTTTCTATAACCAAAAATGTATTTGTACTATTTCTTTCTGCAATATTTTTAATTTTAATTTTTGGGGCTGCAGGTCGTTCTTATGGGAAAAACGGAACAGGTGCTCCAAAAGGAATTGCTAAATTTGTAGAACCTTTAGTCTTATTTATTAGAGACGAAATAGCAATACCGAATATAGGAGAAAAACATTATAAAAAATATATTCCATTATTACTAACCATATTTTTCTTTGTATGGTTAAATAATATATTTGGTTTAATTCCTTTTTTTCCATTTGCAGCCAATGTTAGTGGGAATATAGCCTTTACTTTAACTTTATCTGTAATAGTTTTTATAGTAGTAAATGTAAGTGGTAATAAAAATTATTGGAAACACATCTTTTGGATGCCCGGTGTGCCAATTCCAATGAAAATATTTCTTGCTCCGATTGAAGTAATTGGAATGTTTGTAAAACCAATATCACTAACAATACGTTTGTTTGCAAATATCACAGCAGGTCATATTATCGTTTTGAGTTTAATTGGTTTGATATTCGTATTTAAATCCGTTGCAGTTGCTCCTGTATCTGTCATGTTCACTTTATTCATTAGTATTATTGAATTATTAGTTGCAGCAGTACAAGCATATATATTTACAATGCTTACCTCATTATATATTGGGTCAGCGATAGAAGAAGAACATTAATTATTAATTTTTAAATATTTTATTATGATTGGAATTGCCGCATTAGGTGCTGGTTTAGCTGCTATAGGAGCTGGATTAGGTATTGGAAAAATTGGAGGATCTGCAATGGATGCTATTGCTCGTCAACCAGAAATGCAAAGTAAAATTCAATCTACAGCGATTATTTTAGCTGCCTTAATTGAGGCTGTTGCTTTATTTGCCGTAGTTGTATCTTTTCTTTACAAGTAAAAAAGTAAGATGCAACGGTTGGTTGCATCTTATTTTAATTTATTAAATTAATAATATAAAAAATATATAAAATGGAATTAATTACTCCTGCAATTGGACTTATTTTTTGGACAACTTTAACTTTTGGAATCCTGTTTTTTTTACTAAAAAAAATGGCTTGGAAACCAATTCTTGGTGCTGTTAACGAAAGAGAAGAGTCAATTAAAAATGCATTAATTGAAGCGGACAAAGCAAGGCAAGAAATGCAAGATTTAAAATCTGACAATGAAAAGATTTTGAAAGAAGCAAGAGCAGAAAGAGATGCTATGTTAAAAGATGCTCGTGAAATGAAAGAAAGCATGGTTTCAGAAGCAAAAGAAGAAGCTCAAGCGCAAGCAAAAATCGAAATGGATAAAGTTAAAAAAGCAATCCAAAACGAAAAAACAAAAGCAATTTCAGAAATGAAAAACCAAATGGGAGAACTATCTGTTTCTATTGCTGAAAAAGTTATGCAAAACGAGCTATCTAATAAAGATAAACAATTAGAGTTAATAGAAAGTTTACTTAAAGACGTAACTTTAAACTAATACTATGAATAGAGCAGCATTAAGATACGCTAAGGCAATAATAAATCTTGCAAAAGATCAAAAAAATACTGCAGAAGTTAATGATGATATGTTATTAATTGCACAAACTATTTCAGAAAATGAAGATTTAAAAACATTTTTAAACAATCCTGTTTTAAAAGCAGATGTAAAACTTAAAGTGTTAAATAGTTTGTTTTCAACTAAAGTGAACACCATAACACAAGGTGTGATAAAAATATTAGTTACTAATAAAAGACTAATGTTATTACCTTTTGTAGTAAAACAATATACTTTATTATTTGATAAATTACAAGGTGTTGAAGTTGCAAAAGTAACCACTGCAATAGCTATTACAGACGATTTAAAAAGTAAGGTACTTACTAAAGTAAAAGAATTAACTAATAAAGATGTTACAATTGAAAACATTGTAGATGAATCTATTATAGGTGGATTTATATTACAAGTAGGTGACAAACAATTTGACGCAAGTATAAAAGGTAAATTAAATAGTCTACGAAGAAATTTCGAAACAAATCATTACGAAGCAAAAATATAATTAGATAAATAGTTTTTGGTCTTTAGTCAATAGACCAAAGACCAAAGACCAAAGACAAATAATATGGCAACAATTAAACCAGCAGAAGTATCTGCAATTTTAAAAGAACAATTATCAAATTTTGATGACAAAGCATCTTTAAACGAAGTAGGAACTGTACTTCAGGTAGGTGATGGTATTGCGCGTGTTTTCGGATTAGAAAACGTACAATACGGTGAATTAGTAGAATTTGATGGTGGTTTAGAAGGAATCGTACTTAACTTAGAAGATGATAATGTTGGTGTGGTACTTTTAGGTTTCTCTACAGACATCATAGAAGGTTCTTCTGTAAAAAGAACAGAACGTATTGCTTCATTAAAAGTTGGTCACGGAATTGTTGGTCGTGTAGTAGATACACTTGGTCAACCAATTGATGGTAAAGGACCAATTGAAGGTAAAACTTATGAAATGCCTTTAGAGCGTAAAGCGCCTGGAGTTATTTTTAGAGAACCAGTAACCGAACCATTACAAACAGGATTAAAAGCAGTTGATGCAATGATTCCTGTTGGTAGAGGTCAACGTGAGTTGATTATTGGTGATAGACAAACTGGTAAAAGTACTGTTGCTTTAGATACTATTATTAATCAAAAAGAATTTTATGATGCTGGGAAACCAGTATATTGTATTTATGTAGCAATTGGTCAAAAAGCATCAACTGTTGCAGGTATTTATGCAATGTTAGAAGAAAAAGGCGCAATGGCATATACAACTATTGTTGCTGCTAATGCATCAGAACCTGCAGCAATGCAAGTTTATGCTCCATTTGCAGGTGCTGCAATTGGTGAATATTTTAGAGATTTAGGAGAACCTGCATTAATTGTTTATGATGATTTATCTAAACAAGCAGTTGCTTACCGTGAAATTTCTTTATTATTAAGACGTCCGCCAGGACGTGAGGCATACCCTGGTGATGTATTTTATTTACACTCTAGATTATTAGAACGTTCTGCAAAAGTGGTAAATGATAACGGAATTGCTGCAAAAATGAATGATATCCCAGATTCTTTAAAAGGAATGATAAAAGGTGGCGGATCATTAACAGCATTACCAATTATTGAAACACAAGCAGGTGATGTATCTGCATATATTCCTACAAATGTAATTTCGATTACTGACGGACAAATATTCTTAGATATAGATTTATTTAACTCTGGTGTTAGACCAGCAATTAACGTAGGTATTTCGGTATCTCGTGTTGGTGGTAACGCACAAATTAAATCTATGAAAAAAGTATCAGGTACTTTAAAATTAGATCAAGCACAATTTAGAGAATTAGAAGCATTTGCAAAATTTGGTTCTGATTTAGATGCAGCTACATTAAATGTAATTGAAAAAGGAAGACGTAATGTGGAGATATTAAAACAAGCACAAAACGATCCAATGTCGGTTGAAGAACAAGTAGCAATTATTTTTGCTGGTTCTAAAAACTTATTGAAAGATGTACCTGTTAATAAAGTAAAAGAATTTGAAATTGACTTTTTATCTTTTTTAACTTCTAAACATAGAGCTGAATTAGATATTTTAAAATCTGGTAAATTAACAGATGATGTTATTGATGTTTTAAACAATGTAGCAAAAGAAGTTTCAGCAAAATATAATTAGTCGTTAGTTTTTGGTCGTTGGTCTTTTGAAAACTGACTAACAACCAAAGACCAAAGACCAAAGACCAAACCATATGGCAAACTTAAAAGAAATACGTAATCGAATTACTTCTATTGGTTCAACCATGCAGATTACAAGCGCCATGAAAATGGTCTCTGCTGCAAAGTTGAAAAAAGCACAAGATGCAATTACTGCAATGCGTCCATATGCAAGCAAGTTAACCGAATTATTGCAAAACTTAAGTGCTACATTAGATGGTGACATTGGTGGTGCTTATACCAACGAAAGAGAAGTTAATAAAGTGTTATTAGTTGCTATTACTTCTAATAGAGGTTTATGTGGTGGTTTTAATTCTTCCATTATTAAAGAAACAATCAAAATTGTAGAGAATAAATACAGTGATAAAGAAGTTTCTTTATTAGCTATTGGCAAGAAAGGAAATGATATTTTAGTGAAAACACAAAATATTATTGATAATAAAAGTGCCATTTTTGATGATTTAACATTTAAGAATGTTTCTGAAATTGCAGATCAATTAATGAAATTATATGTTGATGGTTCTTTTGATAAAATTGAACTTATCTATAATAAATTCAAAAATGCTGCAACTCAAACTGTAACTACAGAGCAATTCTTACCAATTGCACAAACAATTACAGAAACAAGTTCTAATCTAGATTATATTTACGAACCTTCAAAACAAGAAATCATTGAAGGCTTAATACCTAAATCTTTAAAAACGCAATTATTTAAAGCAATTAGAGATTCGTATGCTTCTGAACATGGTGCAAGAATGACTGCCATGCATAAAGCAACAGATAATGCTAGTAATTTAAGAGATGAATTATTATTACAATACAACAAAGCTAGACAAACCGCTATTACAAGTGAGATATTAGAAATAGTTGGTGGAGCAGAAGCCTTGAATAGTTAATCTTATTTTACATAACATATTAAATTAAAAAAGGTCAATCTACATAACGTATTTTGACCTTTTAAATATAAAGAAAATCCCCTCAAATCTCTTTATGCAATTTAATTTGCAACCTAAATTACATACAAATATAATAAAATATTTCAAAAAAAAAAAATATTCTTGCGATATTTTTATAATTTTAACAAGAAAATTAAACATATCGTATAATAATAGAACTAATATTACATATAATTCAATGAAAATTTTAATAGCAGATAATAACCATTCCATACTTAAAAATGGATTAGAGAAATTAGGTTTTTCTTGTGATGATGATTTTATTTCAACTAAAGAAAAAATAGAAGAAAAAATACATCTCTATGATGGTATCATAATCCGAAGTAGATTTAAAATTGACAAACAATTTATTGACCAAGCAACAAATTTAAAATTTATAGCTAGAGTTGGCGCAGGCCTTGAAAGTATTGATATTAACTACGCAAAAAGTAAAAACATACATTTAATTGCTGCTCCTGAAGGAAATAGAAATGCGGTTGGAGAACACGCTTTAGGTATGATTCTGTCTTTATTTAACAACCTAAAAAGAGTAGATCAAGAAATAAGAAAAGGTAAATGGTTACGAGAAGAAAATAGAGGCTTAGAATTAGAAGGAAAAACCGTAGGGATTATAGGTTACGGAAATATGGGGAAAGCATTTGCCAAAAAATTACAAGGTTTTGATACGGAAGTTATTTGCTATGATATTAAAGAAAATGTAGGTAATAAAAATGCCAAGCAAGTAAGTTTGGATGAGTTATTTGAAAAAACGGATGTCTTAAGTCTTCATACGCCACATACTAAATTAACCAATAAAATGATTAATTCTGAATTTATTAATCGGTTTAAAAAGTCATTTTACATTATCAATACTGGTAGAGGAACTGCAATTATTACTGATGATTTAGTGGAAGCGCTCAAAAACAAAAAAATTTTAGGCGCATGTTTAGATGTGCTAGAATATGAAAAACTCTCTTTCGAGAACTTCTTTACAGATCATAATTTACCAAATGCATTTAAATATTTAATTAATTCGGGTGAAGTTTTATTATCATCACATATTGCTGGTTGGACTGTAGAATCTAAATATAAATTAGCGAAAACCATCTTAGATAAGGTTATTTTATTCTCTAAAGCAATTTAGTATATTTTGTACATTTTATTAAGCAATTTAAACAATTCTGGTAACTTATTTTTAAACTCGTTTGGAGTTTCAAAATAGTTTTCGGTTATCACAGCTAAAAATTCATGCTGATTTTCAAAAGCATATTCTCTAAAATAATTAGTATCCACTACTCTTTTTTGTTCCTTTTTATCTTTTAAAAAAATCAAAATTCTTTTGTGATATCTAATAAATCTATTGCCTTCAAAACTCTTCTTCTTTAAAAAATTAAAAAACAAAGCATGCGTAAATTCGTGAATCCCTAAATTTAGATTATCATCTTCTATTTTTATACCATCTACTAAACCTTTCCAAGAAAAAACAATAGATTTTGCCATAGGATTTGTTTCACCTTTATGAAATTTATTGGTGCTTAATGACAGATAATCTTTTGGGTAAATTATAATATTTTCAAAATGAAGAAATAAATAATTATACATTTTAAAAGTCAACATAATAGCAATAGATGAAGTAATTACTTTAATTGCAGGCGTTATTATTATATTTTCTCTACCAATAAAATCGTGATTTTTAATAAATCTTGCAACCCTAAATTCAAATTTTTTCTTGTCTTTTTCTGATAATTTTACATAAAAAGAAACATTATTTTCTAATAATTTTATTTCTGGATTTTTCAATTTAAAAATAAAATATAAAGGATTAATCATATAGAATTGTTAGTTAATAAAAGTACGTGTTTTTCTTTAATTAACTAAACTTCTTAAAATTATAAATTAAACACTTATATTTGATAATTCAATATTTTATATTAAATATGTCTACAAAAAAATTCGGAACCTTTGCAGGAGTATTCACACCTTCAATCCTAACAATTTTAGGGGTAATTATGTATATGCGTTTAGGTTGGGTTGTTGGTAATGCTGGTCTTATTGGTGCCATAGCAATCATTTTAATTGCACACGTTATTGCTGTTACAACAGGTTTAAGCGTTTCTTCGGTAGCAACAGATAAAAAAATTGGTGCTGGCGGAATTTATTATGTCTTATCTAGAAGTATGGGAATCCCGATTGGCGGTTCAATCGGTATTACTCTGTATGTTGGTACAGCACTTTCCATCGCTTTGTATCTTATCGGATTTGCCGAGAGTTGTAATGGTTTTTTTGGTTTCGGAATGTCGATAAACGACTTTAGAATTACAGGTACAATTGCTTTAGTAGCATTAACTGCACTTGCATTAATAAGCACTTCGGTTGCCTTAAAAGCACAATTTTTTATATTAGCAGCAATTATCATTTCTTTAATTTCCATCTTTTTAGGTAATAATGAATTTGCTCCTGAATCTGTAAATTTATTTGCTAGTGAAAATTCGGTATCTCTTGAAGTTGTTTTCGCTATATTTTTCCCTGCAGTTACAGGTTTTACTGCTGGAATTGCAATGAGTGGCGACTTAAAAGATCCTAAAAAATCGATTCCAACAGGTACGCTATATGCAATAGGTGTTGGTTTAATAGTTTATATAACTTTAGCAATTTTTATAAGCCTAAAAATCGATTCCGAAGTATTAAAAACGGATTATAATATTTTAATGAAAATGGCATTATTTGCACCTGTAGTAGTTGCAGGTATTTGGGGTGCGACTTTATCCTCGGCAATTGGCGGCATATTAGGAGCGCCGAGAATTTTACAAGCAATGTCATTAGATAATGTTACTCCGAAAATATTTGGTAAAGGAAGTAAAAAAAATGACGAACCAATTAATGCATTATTATTAGTTTTTGTAATTGCCGAAGCAGGAATATTAATTGGTGAATTAGACATAATTGCTCGTGTAGTATCTATGTTTTATTTAACTGCATACGGTTTTATAAACATTTCATACTTTTTAGAAAGTTGGGCAAATCCAGATTTTCAACCAACATTTAAAATAAAACGTTGGATTGGTTTACTAGGTTTTTTTGCATGTTTTACCGTAATGTTTAAACTAGATATGATTGCAATGTTTGCAGCATTTATTCTAGTTGGTTTGTTACATTATTGGTTACAAAAAAAGCAAGTTAGCATTCAAAATAATAACGTTTGGCAGAGTGTTTGGGAAAAAATTGTAAGTAAAGGTCTTAAGAAAATTGAAGGTAAAAACACTTCAAACTCAATTTGGAACCCTAATATTATCCTATTTAGTGGCCAGAGTAAACACCAAACCTATCTTTTAGAATTAAGTAAAACCATTTCAGGAAGAACAGGTATTGTCACAAATTTTAATTTAATTGTAGACAAAAACCTTAAAAGACCTCTTAAAAAAGCAGATCAAATAATTAGAAATGCTGTTTTTAACGATTTAGATATTTTTGGAAGACAAATAAAAGTAAGTAATATTTACGAAGGTATTACCAATATTGCAACCATATTTGGGTTCTCTGGCGTCGAACCAAATACCATTATGATGGGTTGGCCAAAAGGTCTCGAAAACTCTAGTGGTTATGCAGACATGACTACGAACTTATTACATTTAGATTACAATTTATTATACTTAGATTTTGATCAAAAAGCAACCTTTGGCAATTATGAAACCGTAGATTTTTGGTGGCGAGAAACCGATAGTAAAAATGCCGAAATGATGCTAAATATTGCTCGTTTTATATTAGAATCTCCTAAATGGAATAACACAAATATTAGAGTTTTATTTGTAAATAATAGTAATAAGAATGAAAAATTAATCCGATTAAAAATCTCAAAATTAGTGGAAGACCTTAGAGTTAAGGTAGAAATTAAAATTATAAATAACGCCATTGAAGAAACACCATTTTATGATTTAATTGCTAAAGAGTCTTCTACAACCGACTTAACGATTATTGGCATACCAAATTATAAAATTGAAAAACAAGCGGAGTTTGTACTTAAAACAAATCAACTTTTTGAAACTATTGGTTCTACTCTATTAGTAAAAGCTTCTGATAATTTTAATATCTTAGATTTGGATTTTAATATTTAATCTGATTGCAAGATTAAAAATGTGACCACGGAAGGACTCGAACCTTCAACCAACAGAGCCGAAATCTGTCATTCTATCCAATTGAACTACGTGGCCAATTTATTACTGCGAAAGTAATAAAATTAGAGTTTCTTAATTCATTATTCTTTGTTTTTTATCTGAATTATTTACTGCCTTGATTTTCAATGATTTTTACTAACGTTATCGTTCGTATAAAACATTGAAACGATTTTATATATAATTAACGTTAGTGTAACATTTTAAAGATAAAATCGTCTTATTAAAAAATTATAATTTATGAAAATATTTATTTTGTTATTCATTTTGTTTCCTTTTATTTCAGAAAGTCAAAATTCTACAACGGAATTTTCAAAAGACAATTTAATCATTATAGAAAGTAACCCTTCTAAAGGGTTTAACAATCCATATATCCTTTTTATACCTAAAGGGGCTTTAAAGAATAAAAGAACTTATCTATTAGTTGAGCCAAATAATACTGGGAAAACTACCGATTCCCTAGAGGTTCATAAAAACAGTGCGATAGAGTTAGCCTCTATAAGTTCAGTTGGAAATAATATTTCTACAAATTTAAAAATCCCGCTTTTAGTTCCTATTTTCTCAAGACCCGATTCCAAACCACTTGTTTATACTCACGCACTTGATAGAGATGTAATCTTTGAAAAAGAAAAAGAATTAATACGAATAGACTTGCAATTAATAGCAATGATTAAAAATGCTCAAAATGTGTTAAAAGACAATGGAGTTTTAGTATATGATAAAATTTTT
>Ga0256834_1001897_pt1 | contig 13703 bp, 10 predicted proteins | sample 4281140metaG_FD_190536 | JGI IMG/M metagenome (GOLD analysis project Ga0256834, IMG submission 190536) | Hydrothermal vent microbial communities from East Pacific Rise, Pacific Ocean - 4281-140 | ecosystem: Environmental > Aquatic > Marine > Hydrothermal vents | place: Pacific Ocean: East...
CCAAGATAGTGAACTGGAAAAGTTGGCTCAATTTATGGCCCAGCTGCATCAAAAAGGAGTCCTCTTCCGTTCACTACATCTTGGTAACATCCTTAGATTACCTAACGGCCATTTTGGATTAATCGATGTGGCTGATATACGTTTTCACCGGCAGTCTCTTAATCTCAAGCAGCGCCGCCGAAATTTTAGACACCTATTCAGAAACCCATCACACCGTCTCATTTTTGAACAGTTTGGTATTGAGCGATTTGTCATGGCCTATCTTGAAATGGCCGACATCCCAAAAGAGAAAAAAGAGCACTTTCTTACCACCAACTAAACCTCTGATTCATTTTGATCAGCAGAAGAGTGAGAATTTCTGCTACAATAGCATCATCTCGGCGCACTTCCGGTTTGCGCCAGCTTTTTCGCGGTACTTCCCCTCAGTTCAAACCTCGATCTTTTTAACCCGATTCTGCCCGAACCGGCCTATGCGTCTATCGCATGGATTGCGCAGATCAGGAGTCTTTTCTACATGTCATTTAATACCCTCGGCCTATCGGCCGATATTCTTCGTGCTGTTGCCGATCAGGGCTACAGTGAGCCAACCCCTGTGCAGAGCCAATCAATCCCCATTATTTTAGCGGGCAAAGATATTCTCGCAGGTGCACAGACAGGGACCGGCAAAACCGCCGGTTTCACACTACCCCTATTACAGCTGCTCAGCAGTCGCGGCCAAACCAATGGCCATCGTCCCGTGCGCGCACTGATTTTAACACCCACCCGTGAGCTTGCCGCTCAGGTTGAAGAGAGTGTCATCTGCTACGGCAAATACCTACCGTTAAAATCGACCGTCATTTTTGGTGGCGTTAAGATCAACCCACAGATCGCTACTCTACGCCGTGGTGTCGATATCCTCGTCGCCACTCCAGGTCGCCTGCTGGATCATGTCCAACAGAAGACCCTCGATCTCTCTCATGTCGAAGTCTTGGTGTTGGACGAAGCGGATCGTATGTTGGATATGGGTTTTATCCACGACATCCGCAAAGTGCTCGCCCTGCTGCCAAAAAACCGCCAAAACTTACTCTTCTCTGCCACCTTTTCTAATGAGATTAAACGTCTTGCGGGTGGTCTACTCAACGAGCCAGAGCTGATTGAGGTAACACGCCGCAATACCGCCACTGAACTGGTTGATCAGGTCGTTCATTTTGTCGATAAAAAGCGTAAACGCGAACTGCTCTCTTTTCTCATCGGCTCACAAAATTGGCAACAGGTGCTGGTCTTCACACGCACTAAACATGGCGCAAATCGATTGGTTCAACAGCTAGAGCAGGATGGCCTCTCCGCTGCCGCTATCCACGGTAATAAAAGCCAGGGGGCACGTACTCGTGCACTAGCCAACTTCAAACAAGGGAATACACGCATTCTGGTTGCCACCGATATCGCCGCTCGCGGTTTGGATATCGACCAACTGCCGCATGTGGTCAACTATGAGCTACCCAATGTAGCTGAAGATTATGTGCATCGCATTGGCCGTACTGGTCGCGCTGGAAATGAGGGTGAGGCCGTCTCACTGGTCTGTATCGATGAACATAAACTGCTACGTGATATTGAGCGTCTGATCAAACGTGATATCCCAAAAGTCGCCATTGAAGGTTACTCCCCCGATCCAACCATTAAAGCGGAACCTATTCAAAATGGACGGAATGGCAATGCACGCCAAAGCAGAGGTAAACGACCCAGTCACAACAGTGCAAACGGCAACCGCAGCAAGCAAAATTCAGACCGTAAACAGGGGAGTGGTGAGCACCACTCAAATAGCACCCCTAGAAGCCAAGAGGGCAAAAAGAGCAACAGCCGCTCAAGCGCTTCACCACAACGGAGCCGCAATGCACAAGGCCGTGAACGTGCATCACTACTCGGCGGAGGTACTCGCTAAAGAACCGATTGCTCAGCACACGGATGTGCCATTGCATCAAGCTCAAAAAAGCCCCAACCTATAAAACGTCGGTTTTTTTTACATGCGAACAGGGCGAAGAACATACTTTTTGAGACCTAGCTCACACTATCTGCCGTATTCTAATCTTGCATTAAACCGCATAAAAACACACCCGCATAAATAACCAGATTTATTAGAGGCTAACTGTCGGGCTGATTTACAGCACTAAATAGAGACCTTGCCAACACACTCCAACCCACTGTTTTCATTTGGAAAAATAATGTTGGCACACTGTATGCTTTTAAGTTGTTAGGGTATGAATAATAACAATATCGATACCCGTAATAATAAGAAAAGAGAGACCGCCATAATCTGCTGTTAGTGATAACAGTGGAGAAAAATATGGAAAGCAAGGAGGAGAGTGGCTGAAGCTCATTTTTGGCCAAACCCGCTAAAGTGGCGGGTTTTTTATTGCCTAAAATTTAACAAAAATTCGATTAAAAATCCCACTGAAGATAGAGCGTTTCATAGTTACTGCCACCCTTTACATGACCAAACAGGGATGAGCTTTTAAACATGCCGGAGCGATGATGGATAGCATAACCAAACCAAAGATCTCTCACTGAGCGCATGCCAAGCAGATCACCAACATTAAGATCGATGGAGAAACCAAGGTAGTTCATCAGATTCGTCGCTTCAAAATCATTCTCTTCCAATTCACTCTTCTCAATAGCGGTTGGATTGGTGATATACGATAGCCCCTCAGCAGCACCCACTCGCCACTCTGTTGGCCAATAGAAACGGTAGTAGACCTTTAGCCCTAAGTCATACTCCTGCTCACTCGACTGGCTATCAGATGACCCGTGCCAGACAAAACCCGACACCAGATAGAGATCAACCGGAGAATTATTCGCCCGCAATATCAACGGATGGCCATAGAAGATGGATGTCAGCTGATTATTATTAGGGTCATGTTCCGTCTTACCAATAACCATCTCATGCAAATTAGAGGGGGTCGACCAACCATGAGCGAGTCGCATATAACGCTGTTTATGCAGTTTAGAGCGTGGCATCGCTTTTTTATCACTACGGTAGCCAATGCCAACTGAGAGTTCACTCTGCCAATCTTTATCAACAAAACGGGACTCTTTTGCCGCCTCATCCAACAGGCTCACTGCCGCTGTACTATAAAGATAGGCGTGCTCTGAAATCGAGTAGTTCATCTTTAAACCAAGTGTCACATCGGTGCCCGCATCGATATTTTCAGCACCCAACCCATAGTATCGGCTATTGAACTCTGTACTTTTAATACGCAAATTAAGATAAGGGTTCCACTCTAGATCCCCACTCTGAAGTTCAAAACCTGTCCGCAGATTGGCATAGAAACGCTTAGCGGGATCACTATATAGCTCTGCAATGGCATACCCCTCTGTTGTTGATTGGTAGCGGAGTTGAACACCGGTATCAACAACATCCCACGCAAGATTATCTTGATAACGCTTTGGGATATCGAAAAAACGCGCCTTGGCCACCACATTAAGCTCCCACGGCCCTATTTTTCCTAGCTTGACTCCCGCATCAAGACCATCCATAAAAACATAGCTATTCTCGAAATAGTTGAGTGGTACAAAGCTGGTCTGTGTTGAGCCATCTTTGAATGGAATGGTCGCCACGCGGAGACCTGCAGCAAGCCCCCAATGCTGTTGGTCACTGTTTTGCTGGTCAAACACCCCAGCACTCGCAGGCAAGAGAGGTAGAGACAGTGCCAAAATGGCGGCTGTTTGCAGAGATTTCATGGTTATGGGGATCTATCAGGGCAAAAAGTGGTGAATGGTGCCATAAATCGACATATATTTGTAGAAATCCATTTTGCCAATCTGCTGTAGAAGTGTCATTGGGGCGTTATAATGTGCCACTTCATCTGCCACCCCAATCCTGAGAGCCACCATGACCGATAGACTACAACTTTATGCCACTGTCCCTGGCGGCATGGAAGGGCTGCTGGCCGATGAGTTACAACAGCTCAATGCTGAAGAGATCAAGTTGGGACGTTCAGGGGTTGGTTTTCAAGGCACACTTGAGACCGCCTATCGCATCTGCCTCTGGTCTCGTCTGGCCAACCGGCTGCTGCTGCCGCTGCTGGAGTTCCCTGTTGAGACACCTGAAGAGCTATATCAACAGGTGCAAAATATCGACTGGTCTCAACACCTGAAACCGACTGACACTCTGGCGGTTGATGGCAATTGTCACCGCTCCACCATCAAACATAGTCACTATGCGGCACTGAAGGTGAAGGATGCCATTGTTGACCAATTTCAAGCAACCGTAGGCAGCCGCCCCTCGGTGGAGAAGGATCAACCAGAGCTACGCATCCACCTCAACATCCACAAAAACCAGGCCCGACTGAGCCTCGACCTCTCGGGTGAGAGCCTGCATCGACGCGGTTACCGCAAGAGCAGTGTACCAGCACCACTAAAAGAGAATCTGGCCGCTGCCATCTTGATCCGTGCCGGCTGGCCTGATATTGCTAAACAGGGTGGCAGTTTGCTCGATCCGATGTGTGGCTCCGCAACACTGCCCATTGAGGCCGCAATGATGGCGGGTGATATTGCACCAAGCCTAGAGCGCGACTACTTCGGTTTTCTCGGCTGGTTGCAGCACGATGAAACCATCTGGCAACCGCTGCTCAAAGAGGCCAAACAGCGCCGCGACGAGGGCTTCGATAAGATCCCAACCATCATCGCCTCAGATGTAGATAGCCGCTGTATCACCGCCTCACGCCGCAACATCGCAGCAGCAGGTTTCAACAACCTGATCACCGTAGAACAACGCGACATGGTTGACTGCACAGCGGGTAAGCTTCAGTCCGGTTTGGTTGTCACCAACCCACCCTACGGCGAGCGACTGGGTGATGAGCAGCAGCTAATTCCACTCTATCGTGAGTTTGGTGAACTACTGCGTTACCGTTTTGCTGGCTGGCACGCCACCCTATTTAGCAGCAACCCCAATCTACAGATCGGCCTAAAACCAGAGCGCCACTACACCCTATTCAATGGGCCAATCCGCTGCCAGCTCTCCAACTTCCTACTGCATCAGAGCAAAGAGGAGCCGCGTGAGGAGATCCCTCTCAGTGAAGGGGCGCAGATGCTGCTCAATCGACTGAAGAAGAACCAGAAAAAACTGGCCCGCTGGATCAAACGTGAGCAGATCAGCTGCTACCGTCTCTACGATGCCGATCTGCCTGAATATGCCGCCGCCATCGACCTATTCCAAAGCGAGCAACTCTGGGTACATATCCAAGAGTATCAAGCACCCAGCAGCATCGACACCAACAAAGCGGGGAATCGCCTATTTGAGATCAAAAAGGTGGTACAGCAATTTCTTGATATTCCTGCTGAGCAGATCTTCATCAAACTACGCCGCAAACAGCGTGGCACTGCACAGTACACTAAACGGGGCAGCGTCGGTGCCTTTCATCAAGTTGAAGAGTCAGGCTGTAAATTTTTGATCAACTTTGAAGACTATATTGATACAGGGCTATTTCTTGACCATCGCCCTATTCGCAACCTGATCCAACAGCAAGCCAAGGGGAAACGCTTCCTCAACCTCTTCGCCTACACAGGAGCTGCCACTGTCCATGCCGTGGTAGGTGGCGCTGAATCAAGCACCACCATCGACATGTCAAAACGTTACCTGGAGTGGGCACAAGAAAACCTCGCTCTGAACTATCAGGCGATCTACAACAAACACCATTTTGTACGTGCCGACTGCATGGAGTGGCTGGTCAAAGAGAGTGAGCGTGGTGATGAGAACCGTCGCCAATATGATCTTATCTTTCTCGACCCACCCACATTCTCCAACTCAAAGCGGATGGATGAGAGCTTTGATGTGCAGAAGGATCATGTGGCATTGATCCGACAGGCTTGCCGGCTACTGGCCAAAGGCGGAAAACTCTATTTCTCCACCAATTTTCGTAAGTTCAAACTCGATCAGGCTGCACTCTCCAGTCTAGCGATCAAAGATATTACCAGCCAGACCATTCCACCCGACTTTGAGCGCAACCAGAAAATCCACTACTGCTGGCAGATATCTCATCTTGACAACTAACCGCACAATTTATCCTTTAGGAGCCTCTGAAATAAGTCTGGTTGAATTTAGGCCATTCCATCTCAGCATAAAACAATCATCTACTTGTTCAGAGGCTTCTTTATCACTAAATATGTTGATAAAACGTCATTACCATAATTTATATGGATATATTGGAGGACAATTGAGACAATTTTTTCTATAGTGCATCCAGTTTTTAATTACCCAACTCTACTTGAGGATATATCTATGGCGACTGTTACCCTGAAAGGAAATGTTTGCAACTTGGCTGGCACCGAAATCAACGTGGGCGATGCTGCTCCACAGGTGATCGTTGTCGCTTCTGAAGGCCTGGCCGACAAAGTTGTTGGTGGCGCTGCTGAAAAAGCGCAGGTTCTGGTTGTTGTACCATCACTAGACACACCCGTTTGTGCTGCTGAAACCCGCAAGTTCAACACCGAAGCCGCCACTATCGCTGGCGCAGAAATCACTGTTATCTCTATGGATCTGCCTTTCGCTGCTGGCCGTTTCTGTAGCGCCGAAGGTATCGAAAACCTAACCGTCACCAGTGATTTTCGTAACAAAGATTTCGCTAACGCATACGGTGTTCTGATCGCCGACGGCCCTCTGGCTGGTGTTACCTGCCGCGCTATCTTTGTTGTCAACAAAGAGGGTAAAGTCTCTTACAAAGAGATCATCTCTGAGATCACAGAAGAGCCTAGCTACGATGCCGCACTTGCTGCCGCTAAAGAGGCTGGTGCTGGCGCTGCCAGCTGCTGTGGCACCTGCCAGTAAGTAGCAACCTCCCGCTCTAGAGTGCTCTCTGGGGCGGGGAATTTGATATCTTTACATGAGACAACCATTCAACAACCTCACCACAAAACCTCACAAGCTCTTCTTCTTTGGCGGCAGCGCCAACGCCATCATCACCATGCTGATGCTGCTACTGCACTACCAAGGCCTGCTCTACACTAAGATCTCCCTGCCAACATTCCACGCCTACACACTAATTTTTACCGTTTTTACACAGTTTTTTGCCGGTTTTCTATTCACCATGTTCCCCCGTTTTCTTGCCACTTCGGCGATTACACGTGAAAGCTACCTAAAACCATTTTTGCTGCTCAACCTCTCTGCCATACTCTTTATTTTTTGTGCTTTTGCCGCACCATCATTCACACCTATCACCGCCATCGGCATCTTTATTGCCTACCTGATGATTGGCCAGGTTTTGTGGCAAAGCAACCGACAGAGCAGCATAACCGCCCGTTTTGATGTCAACTGGATTCTTAGTGCATTAGCTGCTGGAGCCATTTCACACCTGTTTTTTCTCTGGAGCTTTATTGACCCCGGCCAAACTATCATCAGGCAAGCTGCCATACAGAGTGGGGTTTTTCTCTATCTTTTTATGCTAATTCTCACCCTCAGCCAGAAGATGATCCCCTTCTTCACTGAAGGAAAAGTAACAGGATACAAAGCAAATCGCAGTCACTACTTTCTCCATACCATCGCTGGCCTGTTGCTAATCAAGGTGCTCTTCACCATCTTTTCACTCAACAGTTATGGTTTTATTGATGGCCTACTTTTTATCATCACCCTCAGCGAGTTTATTCGATGGCGGTTACCGGTACGGCAGGTTGAAGCGATCCTCTGGGTGCTCTACCTATCGCTCATCTGGATCCCCATCAGTTTCTTGCTATACGCCATCGAAGGCTTCACACCCAGCAGCTTCATATTTGAGAAAGCCCCCCTGCACGCCATTGCCATCGGTTACTTCACCACCATCTTAATTGGCTTCAGTACACGTATTATATTGGGGCATGCCGGACAAAAACCTGCAGCCGACCGTTACACCATCATGCTATTTGCTTTAGTACAGATTATCGCAACAACACGCATTATGGCGGGGCTTTCACTCAATAGTGAAATACCGCTCTTTCTTGAGGCCATTACACTCTCAACACTCATGTGGTTAGGGCTTTTTATATTCTGGTTAAAGCGATATATCAAGCTGCTATTCAACTAGCAAGAGCTGCACGATTGACAACTAGGGAACAGCTATACAATTTAACACGTCCAGATATACTGACTTCTATTGCAACGAAGGGAGTTTTTGCCACAAACGCACCGATATCATCCAGATAGCCACACACAGCCTAAGAGAAATTGGGATATTGCATACAGTGGAAACATAAACTATCCATTCTTGAGAATTTTACCAACACAGAAACTCTGCAAGATAAAATTGTGGCCACTTCCAAGATAGAAAATATCTGATGGCATAGCGTTTCCAGGCTTGAAACAGAATGAGATGCTACACACTGCAGCTGCTTATAGATCACTCCGGACCAATAGTACATTTAATAGATGAATAACCATTACTTAGATAACCTAACTGCATTGCAATCATAATAATGAGCAAAAATCATGTGGTAAAAACCATTTCTTTGTTATGGATAGGCTCAATGCTTGGTGCTGGTAGTGCATTTTTACTGCAGCTTCTTCTTGCGCGCCAGTTTGGCCCTGATAATTTTGGTGAATTCATGGCCGCATTGATGATAGTGACGATGCTTGCTCCACTAGCTGGATTTGGCATCTCACAATTCTGGTTAAAAGCATTTGGCAAGGAGGGTTGGCTTGCTGTCCGCTGGCTTTACCCATCATTCCAATTTATAGCTTTAAGCACAATTTTAGTCATCATCCTAATTTTAACATGGGCAATGATTGGGCCACACGGGTCAGTCACACGCAATTTGCTACTAATTCTTTCACTCTATGTGCTTGGGCATGTTGCCGTCGAATTAGTTAGCAGCAAGTTACAATTAGAGGAGCGGTATCTACGTTTTGCCCTTTGGCAACTATTACCCCAGTTAGCTAGGTTGGCATCTATTGTAGCTCTTTATCTCTGGCTAACTGAATGGATGACTGGGCAAAATGTAGCACTAATCTTTGCAACCATTGCAATTCTATTTACAGCAGCTGCGAGTAGAGAGCTTGTTCAAATGAATTTAAAACAATTCAAGCTCAAAGGACATGCATTAAAACCCAGCTTAGAACACCATCAGATAGTAATACCAAAAATAAAATCAATCATGGTACAAGCTTGGCCTTTTGGCCTAGCTGGTCTATTTGTTTTTATCTATATGCAGAGCGATATTATTCTAGTCAAATACATCACGGGATCAGAAGCTGCAGGACACTATAGTGTAGCCTTTTCAATTATGGCGGCAGTTTACCTATTACCTAGCGTTGTTTACCAAAAGTTTTTTCTACCAAGGATCCACCGCTGGGCAGTTCATGATAAAAAGAAGTTTTTCCAACTATATCATCAGGGCAATAGAGTCATGTTAGCATTAGGTTTAATTGCCATGCTTTTGATATGGAGCCTAAGTGAATGGGGCATTATATTTCTTTTTGGCATACAGTATTCCAAGTCAATCAACATCCTAAACATTATTGCTCTTTGCACACCTCTATTCTTCCTAGCAAGTAGTGTTGGCATGACACTAGTTACCCAAGAGAATATGAAAACAAAAGTCAAATACATGGGAATTGTGGCAATCACAAATATAATATTGAATATAATTCTAATACCGGACTTTGGCGCAGAAGGAGCTGCTGCTGCAACAGTAGTGAGCAACATACTTCTATTAAGCCTTTACTATTATGGGGTAAAAAAATACATATTACCTAAAAATATAGGGGAAGGGGGATTAAACCATAATGATTGAAAAAGTGATAAAAGGAGGCTACTGCATTGGTTGTGGGGCATGCGCCGCTTTTAATGATGATTATAAGATCAGAGAAAACGAGCTTGGTTTATATGAGGCCAGTTTTCCACAAACAGGCCATGACAACGCTGCTTCAGAAGTGTGCCCATTCTCATCAGAACACAATGAAGATCAAATATCCGGCACGCTATTTAAAGAAGAGTCACACTTTGACAAACGTATTGGCAATTACAAAGAAATATTTGCGGGTCATGTCGTAGAAAACAGCTTTCGTTCAGAGGGTAGTTCTGGTGGACTAGTCACATGGGTACTCATTGAATTATTAAGACTTAAGATGATAGATGGTGTTATACATGTTGGAAGCTCAGGGGAGTCAAATCAATTATTTAAGTACGTGATCTCTGAGACAGCGGCCGAAATCAAGGCCAATTCAAAGTCAAGGTACTATCCTGTACATTTTGATAAAGTAATTCACGAAATCAGAAACAACAACAAAAGATACGCTTTTGTTGGGGTACCTTGCTTTGTAAAAGCAATGCGCCTTTTGATGGAGAATGACCAAGAAATTAATAACAGAATTAAGTTCTGTATAGCAATCTTTTGCGGCCACCTTAAAAGCAAAGCCTTTGCTGAAATGGTTGGATGGCAACAAAACATAGAGCCAAGATATTTAGCGGGTATTAATTTCAGAGTAAAGGACAACAAGCGCCCTCCAAGCCATTATAGCGTTCAGGTCACTAAAAGAATTAGCACTCAAGAATGTATCCAGTACGAACCAATATTAGCAAGAGAGTTGTTTGGTATGGATTGGGGCGTAGGTTTTTTTCGGCCAAAAGCATGCGATTGGTGTGATGATATAGCTGGTGAAGTTGCAGATCTAGCATGTGGGGACGCTTGGCTTCCTGAGTTTGCAGGAGATTCCGGCGGGACTAATATCACTGTAGTCAGGAATAAAGATATACAGCAAATATTATCAGCAGGCATTACGCTTTCAAAGCTGAAGATTAAAAGCCAAACAGCAGATGATGTATACCAATCTCAGGAAGGGAATTATAGGCACCGGCAAGAAGGACTCTCTATGAGAATAAGTTCAGCAGAATCTAAAGGGCTCTGGCACCCAAAAAAACGAATAACAAAAAACACATTTAGCATTTCACATGACCGCCAAAATATTTATCACCTACGATCAAAGATTTCTGAAACATCACATAGAGCATTTCTACAAGCAAAGAAAAACAACAACTTCCTATATTTTATGGCAAAAATGACTCCGATGGAGCTGCATTATGCATTTCTTAATAAGCGATTATTAAAGGGGTTTTTAAAAACAACATATTACTTTATTAGATATTTTCAAAGGAAATATAAGTGAAAAAGTTTTATTTAACAGGTCAACGTACTTTTGGTAATCGCGGATGTGAGGCAATCGTTCGTAGCACTGCATTATTGCTCAAAAAGTGCTTTGGTGAAGTCACAATTTTTGTTCCTTCGGATATTATATGCCGCGATATGAAACAGTGGCCAGACGCCAATAATGATGGCATCATTTTCGTTCCTATTTACCACACATTTTCATCTAGATTGTGGGGACAGGTTTTAAGACTTCCTGTTAACTGGCTTAGACAGTTAGAGTTCCCTTTACCAATGCCAAAGAAGCTAAAGGAGCAATTGGAAAGTGTAGATGCTGTGCTCTCAATTGGTGGGGACATGTATACCTATGAGGGTCGGTATCCTGTCTGGATAATGGCAATGGACAATTATGCAATGAAGCTAGGCAAGCCTGTCTTCTTGTGGTGCGCATCTGTTGGGCCATTTGAAGCAGAGCCTTCTCTTATCCCTCTATTAAAAAAACATTTTTCAAAAATGGAACTATTAGCCCTGAGAGAATCCACTTCAAAAGAATATGTCTCTAAAACACTCGATATCAAAAACTCAATTAGGACAAGTGACCCTGCCTTTCATTTGAAAAAAAGTAAAATTGATTTATCAGAGTTTTGGCCAAAACATAATCCTGACAACATCTTAGGCCTAAATGTCAGTCCATTAATCGAACGATTTGCATCAGACAACCAAGAGATTATTACAGAAGTCATTAATTTCATTAGACATGTAATAACTGAAAATAAATTGTCTATTTTACTAATCTCTCATGTCACCCCATTAGGTAAAAGCAATGTAAACAACGACCATTACTATATGAGCAAGATTATTAATGCGCTGCCTGACCTGAATGAAAAAGTTTGTATTATTAATGAAGGCTTTAATGCAGAAGAAACAAAATACGCCATTTCAAAATGTCGCTTCTTTATCGGGGCAAGAACCCACGCAACAATCGCCGCCATATCAAGCGGAGTCCCTACCATCTCAATTGCTTATAGTCAAAAAGCAAAAGGGTTAAACATGGATATTTTTGGGCATAATGATTACGTACTGCAGACAAATCTTGTATCTAAAGAGAGTTTGGTAGAATCATTACAGAAACTGATCGATCAAGAGGAAGGCATTCGAAAGCTCCTAACGCAGAAGATCCCCTATTTACAGGAGTTAACCGTTGCAGCAATGGACAGAATCGCCGACTGCCTCAATAAGAAAAACGATTTAATGCAGTAGTAAATGGATCATTGAAGCTCATAACCACTGTGCACTAGGGAACCTCTTGCTTTATAAAACGGAGCTAAACACTCTTTGACCAGACCACCCGATTCACATAATGTACGTAGCTGTGTACGATCCTCAATACCTTTTCTGATACATTTTCAGACTGGTAGTCACCAATAAGCTGAGGTTTAAGTCTTGGCTCAAAATTTTGTCGAGTGACGATTTCAATAGAGCGAATCAAATCATCGGGTTCTATCCCACACATAATAACCACTGCTTCATCCATACCCTCTGGACGCTCATGTGCCTGGCGCATGGTCACTGCCGGAAAGCCTAACAACGAGGACTCTTCAGTAATAGTACCACTGTCAGACAACACACACATGGCATTCATCTGCAGCTTTATGTAGTCAAAAAAGCCAAAAGGTTTGAGAAATTGAATACCTGTTTCCTGCTCAATACCTAACGCCTCAAGACGTTGCTGAGTACGCGGATGGGTCGATACCACAATAGGTACATCAAAACGCTGGTGGGCTGCTCTTAGCCCTTCCAGTAGAAGTTGCAGATGATGTTCAGTATCGACATTCTCTTCACGATGCACACTCACCAGCAAAAATCCTTTTGCTGTCAGTGAGAGCTTCTCTAAGATAGTTGACTGCTCAATACTCGGTGCAAAATGGTTCAACACCTCCGGCATGTGAGAACCCGTCTTCATCAGGCGATCTGCTGGAAAAGCTTCATTAAGAAGGTAGCGCCGCGCATGCTCTGACAACACGAGGTTCACATCACTGAGGTGGTCAATCACTTTACGATTGATCTCCTCTGGAACGCGCTGATCAAAACAGCGATTGCCTGCTTCCATGTGAAAAATTGGAATTTTTCGCCGTTTGGCACTCATCACACACAAGCATGAGTTGGTATCACCATACAACAACAAGGCATCGGGTGACTCTTTGGCAAAAACCTCATCAGATTTAGCAATAACATTGGCAATTGAGCCAGCTACCGTGTCTGCAGCAACAGCTAAAAAGTAATCTGGTTTACGAATTCCCAGATCATCAAAGAAGACCTGGTTGAGTTCATAATCATAGTTCTGACCAGTATGTACCAGGATATGGTTGGTATTTTCATCAAAGGCTGCAATGACTCTGGACATCTTAATTAACTCAGGCCGTGTCCCAACCACGGTCATCACTTTAAGCATTGAGCTGCTCCTGGATGTAACTGAGATTCTTCAGTAATGATGTGGTTCCCTCTATATCCAGCCGCTCAGCATTATGTGAGGTGTAATCCTCAAATTGGGCAATTTTTGTCTCCCCTTCACTAAAAAATTTATTGTAGTTTAGGTCTCTAATATCGGCAGGTACACGATA
>Ga0256834_1001898_pt1 | contig 13702 bp, 11 predicted proteins | sample 4281140metaG_FD_190536 | JGI IMG/M metagenome (GOLD analysis project Ga0256834, IMG submission 190536) | Hydrothermal vent microbial communities from East Pacific Rise, Pacific Ocean - 4281-140 | ecosystem: Environmental > Aquatic > Marine > Hydrothermal vents | place: Pacific Ocean: East...
GCTCGATGAACCAACAAACCATTTAGACGCTGAAACAACCGCATGGCTAGAGCGTCATTTGCGTGAATATACTGGTTCGGTTTTAATCATTACTCACGATAGGTATTTTTTGGATAATGTTACTGGTTGGATTTTAGAGTTAGATCGTGGTCGTAGCATTCCTTATGAGGGGAATTATACCGCTTATCTTACGCAAAAATCCAAGCGTTATGCGCAAGAAAAAAGCGAAGATACAGCACGGCTTAAAGTATTGCAACGTGAGCAAGAATGGATGGGCATGTCGCCTCAAGCAAGGCAAGGTAAATCTAAAGCGCGGATTAAAGCTTATGATGAATTGGTGAAAATAAATGAGGCCCGCACGCAAAGCACTAGTGCGCAAATCATCATTCCACCCGGCGAGCGTTTGGGCGATAATGTTATCAATGTAAACGAAGTTTCAAAAGGTTTTGGTGATAGATTATTGATTGATGATCTTACGTTTAAACTTCCAGCGGGCGGAATTGTTGGTATAATCGGCCCTAACGGGGCGGGTAAAACAACCTTGTTTAAAATGCTAACGGGGCAAGAAAAACCAGACAGCGGCACAATTGAATTTGGTGAAAATGTGCATCTTGGATATGTTGACCAAAGCCGTGACAGCCTAGATGCGAATAAAACCGTGTGGGAGGAAATTTCTGAGGGCAATGAAATTTTGATGCTTGGCAAACGTGAAATGAATAGCCGCGCTTATTGCTCAACATTCAACTTTAAGGGTGGCGATCAACAACAAAAAGTTGGCAACCTTTCAGGTGGTCAGCGCAATCGCGTTCACTTGGCAAAAATGCTAAAATCAGGCTCAAATGTTTTGTTACTCGATGAGCCAACCAACGATTTAGACACTGAAACTTTAGCGGCACTAGAAGAAGCATTAGAGGAGTTTGCCGGCTGTGCGGTTATCATTTCACACGATAGAATGTTCTTAGACAGGTTGGCAACACACATGCTGGCGTTTGAGGGGAACAGCCATGTTGAATGGTTTGAGGGTAATTTTGAGGATTATGAAAAGGATAAGATACGCAGGCTAGGCGCAAATGCGGTTAACCCGAAGCGTATGACTTATAAGCCGCTTACTCGGTGAACTGGGTGAGGTGAGGGGAGTTATAGGATAGGGTAAACTCAAGCCCTTTCCTAACCTTCATTCTAATTTGCACTCTCTCATTTTGACTTGCATCGCTTCATCTTGATTTGCACTGTCTTCATTTTGACTTGCACTGCCCCTCACCCTGAGCTTGCACCGCCTCACCCTGAGCTTGTCGAAGGGTGAAGAAACAAAAAATAAATTATGAGATTGCTTCCACCCTTCGACAAGCTCAGGGTGAGGTGGGAGTTCTTAGGGTGAGATTAGGATAACATGATGCATCAAATTTTACATTTTCAAGAAAATAACATTGAATTACAGCATGAACATATTAGAAGAAATCCATTGGCAACAGTGGTTTCAATGTCTTCAAAGGGGATTGTTGCCAATCATTTTCCTCTTGTTCTTTCTAATACAAAGTCAGGCAATGGCATATTGCAGGGTCATGTAGCTCGTGCTAATGGATTTTGGAGTGATTTTGATCAAACTGTTGATGTTTTGGCAATCTTTCAGGGTCTGGATCAATATATTACACCATCTTATTACCCCTCTAAAGCTGAGCATGGCAAAGTTGTGCCAACTTGGAATTATGCGGTCGTTCATGCAAGTGGCCCTATTAGAATTATTCAAGATAAAGAATGGCTTTTGAAACACTTAAACGAATTAACTGATAGCCAAGAAAAAGAAAATGAAGATCCATGGTCGGTCGATGATGCACCACAAAAATTTGTGGAAGCTCAGTTAAGGGGTATTGTGGGTTTTGAGATTTCTATTTCAAAAATTGTAGGGGCAATGAAAATGAGCCAAAATAAAAATGAAAAAGATAGTGTAGGTGTAGTGCAAGGACTGCGCGCGATAGGGAGCGCTGATGGACATGAAATGGCGAAAATTGTTGAAAGAAATCTTAAAATAAAGCTCTGAATTCATAAATGATTATAATGATTTACGGGTAGGCATAACTCTCAACCAGTTTGCTATAGATGTATGCAATTAATGGGAGAGTGAAATGTTGGCTTTGAGATTGCCTGAAGATTTAGAAAAACGCCTTGCGGCTTTGCCTTAAGAAGACAAAGGATTTTTATTTGGCTGAGAAGCGGTTGAAAGCTGATTGTGCTAGTCATCGCTATTGGTAATTGCGGTGAAATATATCGCTAGATTTTCTTTTTAGTTCAAACCTTTCATTTTTGACATTATTGATATTTACTGAAAGTATGGCACAATATCTTGATAGGATTGAAGAATTGGTTGATATTTTGGGTGAAGATCATGTAGCATTGGGAACTGATATGATACGAATTATAAACCAGTTTGGGAAAACTATCAAAAGGTATCGCTAGTGGTTGGCGGTTTGCTTAAGCGGAATATAGATAAGGCAGTGTTTGCTAAAATAATCGGTGACAATTTTATGCGGGTATTTGGTGAAGTGCAAAATAATAATTTAGTAAAGGGAATGGTTGTGAAGAAGCTTATTTTAGGGACATTTTTTAGTCTAATGTTAATGTTGAATGCGGCAGTGGCGCAAACGATTGATGATGGTATTGCCGCTTATAATGCTGGTGATTACGCTAAGGCGATAGAAATTTGGCAGCCCTTAGCGATGAATGGTGATGCGCAGGCTCAATATAATATTGGGGTGATGCTTGAGAAAGGTATTGGAGTGCCACAAGACTATGAAAAGGCACTAATGTTTTATCGTTCTGCTTCAGAAAAAGGTCATGCTGCTGCGCAAAGTAATCTAGGAGTTTTATACGCAAATGGATTAGGCGTTGAGAAAGATGTTGTAGAGGCATTGCGGCTTTATCAAATATCGGCTGAGCGTGGTAGTGTGTTGGGTCAGCTTAATCTTGGCATTGCTTATGTAATAGGTCAGGGTGTTGAGGTAAATGCTACTCAAGGGCTAAAATGGTTGCTGTTGGCAGCAGATCAAGGAAATGCAAAGGCACAAAATAATGCAGCTGTATTATTTAGAGATGGGCGAGGGACTGAAGTTAATGATGAAGAGGCGGTTCGGTTATTTAGCTCATCAGCAGAGCAGGGATATTCTAACGGGCAGGTAGGCTTGGCTGGCATGTATGCGCAAGGACGAGGTGTAGCAAAAGATATTGATTTGGCGATGGGTTGGTATTTAAAGGCCGCTGAACAAGGGAGTGCTAATGCACAAATGATATTAGCAACGGCTTATTCTCAGGGATTAGGCATTCAGGTCGATCTTGATGAGGCGTTTAAATGGTATAGTGCTGCATCACGACGTGGTATTTCGCAAGCACAGTTTGAGCTGGGTTTGATGTATGCCAAAGGGGAAGCAACGTCTGTTGATAATATTAAAGCCTATATGTGGTGGAATATATCGGCTTATAACGGATATGAGAGAGCGAATGGAAATTTGAAAATTGTTGTGAAAAATATGAGTGAGGCAGAAATTTCGCAAGCGCAGGAAATGTCAAAGACCTGCTTTAATTCGCGCTATCAAGATTGTAAATAAGGATTTAATAGTTTCATAATTGCAATTAAATCAGCATTACATCTTTAAGGTGTTTTGCGATTTCATTGTTTGGCACTTTGGTTAGGTCTTTTGTTATTTCTGCTATAATGCTGTTTGAAACATCATTGTTTAGTGATTGGCGTAAATCACCCAATGCGTTAGGGGCGGCGAAGATTATTAGGCGATTAAAGGCTTTGCTTTGGTGTTTTTTATTTAAGGTCTGCGCAAGTTTGAGTGCAAATTCCGCCTCTCGCTTCGCTACAGGGTCGGTTTTTAGCTCTATTGTTGATCGAGAATTCCCAACGCTTGCAAATGCTCGTCCAGATTTATCTGCCATTATTTCAGAGGCAGAAAGCTTCTCATCAGAAAATTCCATTCCCTTAATAGCTTTTATGCCTGCACCTAGAGCTTTATGTTCAAGAATTCTAGCGCGAGCGCCATTGGCTATTAATATCCATGTTGTTACAGGCTTCATGATTATCTCCTTTATATGTTCAGTTTAAGAATATTTGACTATCAATTTTGCGAATAGCTTAATCAAATAGTTTGATTGGTGAAGTGACGTTTGCAGTGTTAGTGTCTATCTAAAAAAGAGCAAAATTTTGACTGAACGTAAAAATATTTCAAATAATTTAGGGCAGGATAAAAAAACGCAAAAAGGGTTGCTTGCTGCACTTGGGGCTTATGGCGTTTGGGGTTTTTTTCCGCTTATGTTTCGCTTGCTTGATGGGGTGGGTGCGCCAACTATTGTTGCGCATCGGGTGATTTGGTCACTGGTTTTTGTTGGTTTTATTCTTAAAGCTCAAGGGCGAATGGGCGAGGTGAGTGCTGCGCTTAAAGATAGGCGTGTGTTATTCATCATTTTCCTCTCGGCATTGCTGTTGGCGTTAAATTGGTTGGTATTTATTTGGGCAGTAGAGAATGATAAAGTGCTTGATGTATCTTTGGGCTATTTTATCAACCCATTAGTCAATGTAGCGCTTGGCATGGTGTTTTTGGGTGAGAAGCAAAATCGTTGGCAATGGTTGGCTATTAATGTTGCGATTGTTGCAATGATTATTCAGGCGATTGGGTTGGGCTCATTTCCACTAGTTGCGCTTACTTTGGCTATTTCTTTTGGGATTTATGGATATTTAAGAAAAACTGTTTCTGTAGGTTCTGCCCCCGGTCTGTTTATTGAAACGTTATTAATGTTGCCTTTTGCAATAATTTATCTTGCTTATATTGTTTATAGTTTTGGTTATGGGGCGCATGCCGACCCGCTTAAAATGACATATTTAGTGCTAACTGGGCCATTAACGGCGGGGGCGTTGTTGATGTTTGCATTTGCTGCTCGGCGGTTGCGGCTTACTACTATTGGAATGTTTCAATATATCTCCCCTTCAATGCATTTTTTAACTGCGGTTTATATATTTGGTGAGGAGTTGAATAGTCTTAGATTGTTTAGTTTTGCATTAGTGTGGATTTCGCTTGCGATTTTTAGCATTAATTCGCTTAAGCTAGCAAAAAAGACGCAATCCCAATCTAGCTAAAGGTTGAATTTTTATTTGTGAATATTTTGCTGTATTTATAATTAATTGAAAAATTAGATAAAATTTGTTTCAATTTTAATTCCCAATTTTCATTTCATACGAATTTTGACTGTTTAAGAATAGTCAAAATAATAAATCATGGAGTAGGCTATGTCTTCTGTTCAACAAAGTAAAAATGCTTTTTCAAACTTTCAGGTTTTTAGAGGGCAAGGAAATGATAATGATCGTGAGCAGTTGTTTCGTAATATGGCCCATCTTTTTTCACATGTGTCTGATAAATGTAATGATGATCAGGTTAAACAATATGATGGTGTTCTATGCAAATTAGCTGAACTTGTTGAAATTGAGGCACGTGAACATGTAGCTGAATTGTTAGCACCATTAGAGCGAGCACCTGGGAATGTTGTGGTTAAATTAGCAAATGATACATTAACTGTTGCACGCCCATTACTTGAGTTTTCAAACGTGCTGAGTGATGATGATTTAATTGAGATTGTTGAAAGGCAATCTGAAAGTCATAGAGTGATTATTGCTGGTCGTAATAATGTTGGCGAGCGTGTTGGTGATGCAATAATTGAAAATGGAGAAAAATCATCTTTGATTAAATTAATATCCAATGATAGTGCCAATATTGGAAACAGTGCTTATGACATAATATTAAAACAAGCTAATGACGATAAAAATTTAGTAAAAATTCTAAGAAACCGTAAGGGAATTGATTGGGATAAAGTACGTGCTGAAATAAGTGATGCTGGGAATAGTGTTCTTGAGAAGTTGTCACTTGCACAGGCAAATACTGATGGGAATAGCTCATTGGTAAGCGAAATGGTGCAAAAACGTATCATTAATAAAGCTGGATTTAATGCTAAAGAATGGAAAATTTCGTTTAATCAAGTGAAGGCGTTAAATGATCGTCGCCAGCTTAATCTAAATGCTCTATCACGTTTTGTTAGGTTTAGTTATGGTCACCATGTAGCAGCAGCGCTTACAATTATGTTGCGGATTACTCCTGAAATGCTGGTGAAAATACTTGCATCGCAAGACTATGTTGCTCTTACTTCTGCCTGCAAGTCGCTTGGTCTTTCTGATGCTTTGTTTGAAAAAATAATTCTTGTGTTACCATGGCGAGATATTCCTACAAATCATGAAATTGATATTTTACGCACACAGTTTGATAGAATGTCTATTGAGCGAGCCGTTGATATTTTTGGTCTTTGGCGTTCGCAAATGATTAGTAATAGAAAATCACTACCAAAAAAAGTGTGATAAAGTTATAAATGATTATCTTATTAAAATAGTTGTTTTGCTCTAGACCCAAATCAATCCAAGATATAAAGATATCTTTATGTAATTGGAGATTTGATTGGCGCAGCTTAATAAATTTGTTGTAGACTTAAAAGCTGTTGGCGAACCTACTCGCTTGCGGCTTTTGTCATTGCTTGCGCTTAGTGAATTATCGGTGAAAGATTTAACACAAATTTTAGGGCAGAGTCAGCCTCGCATTTCTCGACATCTAAAGCTATTAGTTGATAGTGGTTTGGTGGTTCGACACGCTGAGGGAGCGTGGGCATATTTTGGTATTTGCTCTAATAGTGTGAAATCACATTTTGTATATTCTTTACTAAAAAATTTGGATATATGGGACGAGCAAATTCAGAGTGATAGGCGTGGTTTGAAGCTTTTGCAAGAAAAGCAAAAACAAAAAGCAGAAAAATATTTTTCAGCGATTGCAAGTGATTGGGATTTAATTCGCTCGCTTCATGTATCTGAGGAGTTGGTAGAAGCTGAAATTATTGCAAGTCTTGGTGTAAAAAAATATGAGATGATGATTGACCTTGGCACTGGCACAGGGCGCATGCTTGAGTTACTAAAAGCTAATTATAAAAAAGCGATTGGAATTGATTTTAGCAAAGAGATGATAAGTCTAGCGCGTTCAAGATTAGTTGATAATAATATAAGTAATGCTCAAATTAGGCTGGGTGACATTGTTGCGCTTGATGAATATGAGAATATTGCTAATCTAGCAATTATCCACCAAGTTTTACATTTTTTTGATGACCCGGGGCAGGTTTTGCTTGCAGCTAGAGAGGTTTTGCAGCCAAAAGGTGAAATGCTAATTGTTGATTTTGCGCCGCATGAGTTTAATTTTTTGGCGATTGAGCATGAGCATAAAAGGCTTGGTATTTCAGAGCAGCAAATACAATCTTGGGCTAAAAAGGCAGGTTTAGAAGTTGTGATGAGTAAAGAAATTCCTAATGGAAAAGATGCAAGTGGTCTAACTGTTTGTATTTGGGTTTTAAAAGATAACCGTTAACAATTAAGAGAAGAACATGAGTGAGCGTTTAAGTCGCATTAATAGAAATAATGTCTCAGACATAAAATTAAGTTTTGAGTTTTTTCCGCCGAAATCAGACTTGGCCGAAAAGCGTTTTTGGGATAGTTTACACAGGTTAGCCCCGCTTAATCCAAGTTTTGTATCGGTAACTTATGGGGCGGGCGGCTCAACTCGTGAGCGCACCCTAAAAATGGTTGCAAAAATTACCTCTGATACAGGTATTAAAGCTGCGGCACATCTAACATGTGTTGGGGCGAGCCGTGATGAAGTCGATGAAGTTGTGCGTGGTTATGCTAAAGCGGGGGTTAATTCGATTGTGGCTTTAAGGGGTGATCCGCCAGCGGGAATTGGAAAAGAGTTTATTGCTCACCCAAATGGATATAAAAATGCTATTGAGTTGGTTGCGGGCATTCGTGAGATAGGAAATTTTGATATTTCTGTTGCCGCTTATCCTGAAAAACACCCTGAGAGTTCAAGTTGGCAGGCTGATATTGATAATCTAAAGCGTAAGATTGATGCAGGGGCAAATCGTGCAATTACCCAAATGTTCTTTGATAATGATGATTATTGGAGATTTATGGATAGAGCAGAAAAAGTAGGAATAAATGCGCCGATAGTTCCGGGAATTCAACCTATTCATAATTTCACTCAAATATCTAATTTTGCAAAAAGGTGTGGAACTTCAATTCCCACTTGGTTAGCCGCACGGTTTGAGGGGTTAGAAGATGATCCTCAAACTCACGCATTAGTTGCCGCAGCCGTTGCGGCAGAGCAAGTAACTGAGCTAGTTGATAGGGGGGTGAATGAATTTCATTTTTATACTATGAATCGCTCAAATTTAGTGTTGGCCTTGGCTAGATTATTAGGTCGCAGGGCTTAGAGTTTGTTTGCGATGAGCTGATGTTAAGCATTATTCTAAACCATATCTATTCACTTAAATTTGCTTAACTTGTTGAATTTACCTCGTTTTTCTATACATATTGGGTTCATATTTTAATCAGTATTATTATTTGATTAACATATGAAAAAATGCGGTAAAGGAACATATTATGAAACGTACGACATCTGGTTGGCTTGCTTGGGGAACACTTGCACTCATTATTATAGTGCCGAGTTCTGATGTTTTCTTTTCTAAAGTGAAGAAAAATACTACTTTGGAAAATTCTGTAAATGCTGGGCTTCCTATCATCGCACCTGTAAAAGAGAATATTCAAGATGCGCCAGCTATTCCTATGATTCAGCACCAATTAAAAGAAACAGATTTATCTTTGATAGATAACTCACATGTAAAGACTGTTACAGCGCTAGTTGAAGATGATTCCATCATTGTGAAGCCCTTATCTGCACCAATTCCAATTGAGTTTCGTTTGGTTGGCGATCAACAATTACATGTTGCAGAAGCTGAAGTGAAAGATGAAGAAGTGCAAACCACTACAACACGTGTAGTGGGAGATGTTGGTATGACTATTGGCTCAAATATGACAATTAGCAAACAACAAGATACTCAAGATAAACCAATATTGCGGTTTGATAATCAAGCTTTAGACATGATTGAGGGTGAAAATGATGAAGTTAAATTTGATGGTAATAATGGGATAGATGAAGAGTTTTTATTGGCTCGTGCCGAGTTAGAAGTGCCTGCTGAAATTAAAGAGGAGGTTGTAGCTAAAAAACCAATTTCTTTTAATTCAATAATTAGGATTAAATCTGGTAATAGTCGTCTTTCTAGCCTAGTGAAACCTAAATCAAAAACTCGTGTAAATGTTATTAATCTGCAAGCACAAAACAATCTTAAGCAGGTTAACTTTTATGAGTTAGTTAGTGCAAGCCAAGGGTCATCTAATATTATTACAATTAATAATTCTGTGAAAAACAATAGACAAAGGCTTGATAGAATAAGCACTAATAATAGGAATAATTCTGGGCGCTCAAGAGGTTCACAGTTCCAAGAAATTTGGCATGTAGGGCAAATTTCACATGATTATATTACGCAAGGATCGTTTATCTCGCAACTGCCATCGCAGCGTGGTTCTGCTATTCGCCTTGATCTAATAAATTAGTCACTCTTTTATGGCTTAGGTTTTTGCTCTATACTATACTTAATGAGTCTATGATTTGATTTGAGTATTTAAGGGGTGAACTAATGTCAGTTTGGCAGAATATAAATAGTTTTTTTGCTACCCTTTCTAATAAATCAGGTTTGATGAAAAATCTTGGGCAAGCGCTTGATATTAAAAATTGGGTGTTTGGTGGGCGTGATGCAGCTTTTACCATTGCATTAGTTGCACTATATGCGAAAATGGCGGGGGCAGATGGGGTTGTTACAAATTCTGAAATTGCAGCTTTCAAAGCGAGTGTAGACGTTCCTGCTGACTCAGAAGAGCAGGTAGATAAATTGTTTGAATTGGCACAAAGTGATGTTGCTGGTTATAAATCTTATGCAAAGAAAATTAAGCGACTTTTTAGCGATAATTTGCAAACGCTTGAACATGTGCTAGAAGGTTTGTTTTTTATTGCGGCGGCTGATGGGTTAATTCACGAAGATGAGTTGAACTATCTTAAGTCTGTGAGTGAAATATTTGATTTTGATGATGTTAAGTTTGAGCAAATAGCAGCCGCTTTTATGATAGATAGTGAAGGCGCAGACCCTTATATTGTGCTTGGTCTTTTACCAAGTGCTAGCAATGAAAAAATCAAACGAGTTTATCGCACTTTAGTAAGCGAAAATCACCCAGATAGATTAATTGCATCAGGCTTGCCAAAAGAAATGCATTCGCTTGCAACAGGGCGAATGGCGGCGATTAATTCGGCATATGATTTGATTGCTAAAGCTAGGAATATCTAGCATGATAGTTAATTTTAACCAGCAACTACAGCTGTTAATTGCAAACTCCAATACTCATTGATGTTAAATTTTATATTAATATCTGGGGCGCATCAATTTTCCCTTGCAGGTTTTGATTTTTAATCCTAAATATAGCTTGCCAGTTGGTCGGGTAGTTGCCTTATAAAATGAAAATTTTTATGGGGAGGAAAGTCCGGGCTCCATAAAAACACGGTGCCAGATAACGTCTGGCGGGGGTGACCCTAGGGAAAGTGCCACAGAGAGCAAACCGCCTTCAATTTGGAGGTAAGGGTGAAAGGGTGCGGTAAGAGCGCACCGCAGATTTGGTAACAAATCTGGCAAGGTAAACCCCACTGGGAGCAAGACCAAATAGGGGTGATGTTTTGGGCGTAAGCACAAAGGCTTTGTTTTTGAGTTAATCACCCGGGTTGGTTGCAAGAGGCGTTTGGTAACAAACGTCCCAGATGAATAACTACCACGCAAAAGGTAACTTTTGCCCTACAGAACCCGGCTTATAGATCAACTGGTTTTTTTATTTTATCTAAATATGTGGGTGTTTTCTATGTAGTTTACACGGATATATTTTGCCTAATTATTTGTTATACTGAATAAAAATAAGGCGTAGAGTGGTTAATGCTAATATTGCTGAAGTAAGTAATTCTCTTATATTAAAATAATTGTTTAGCTAATATTATTAAAGTCAACAGAATCTTAAATCTCCTATGTGCATGCTTATGGGTAGTTTTATGAATAATGTTTGAAATAATTTGGTAATGCCCGCTAACTTGTCCCATATTCCTGTTTTAATAAATGAGGTTATTGATGCACTCGCCCCGATTGCGGGTAAGACTATTATTGATGGCACTTTTGGTGCGGGGGGATATTCTCTTGCAATGTTAGAGCAGGGTGCAAATGTGATTGCGATAGATCGTGACCCTAATGTCATGGTGCATGTTGAGCGATTAAAAGCTGAGTTTGGTGATAGGTTTACATTTATTGTTGGTGAGTTTTCTAAGCTTGATGAATTGGTGCAGGTTGATATTGATGCGGTGGTGCTTGATATTGGTGTTAGTTCGATGCAGCTTGATGATGCGATACGTGGCTTTTCATTCATGCGAGATGGACCGCTTGATATGCGTATGAGTTCTAGCGGTGAAACTGCTGCTGATATTGTGAATAATATTGGCGAGCGGGCGTTGGCTGATTTATTATTTGCATATGGTGAAGAAAAAAGAGCAAGAAGAATTGCAAAAGCGATAATTGAAAGTCGTACTGAAAAAACTTTTGCAACTACTAAAGAATTGGCTGATGTGATTGAGAATTGTGTTGGCAAGCGGGCGGGGGAAAATCACCCTGCGACAAAGAGTTTTCAGGCGTTACGCATTGCGGTGAATAAAGAATTTGATGAGTTGGTATTGGGATTATTTGCAGCGGAGAGAAAGCTTAAACTGGGTGGTGTGTTGGCTGTTGTTAGTTTTCACTCATTAGAAGATAGAATTGTGAAACGGTTTTTTGCTTCTAGTAAAGCGGGGGGTGCTTCTTCTCGTCATATGCCTTTGCAAAATGAAAACCCAACTGTTTGGCAAGATATTAAAAAAGCGCAAAAGGCTTCTAAGAATGAGGTTGAAGTTAATCCTCGTTCTCGTTCGGCTACTTTAAGGGTGGCAAAACGAACAAGTGAATCTGCACGAGAGGTTAGCTTTGCAAATCTTGGTGTTCCTTTATCTAAGGGAATGCGAAAATGATGAAATGGCTTAATTTATGTTTATTATTTGCCTGCGCTTTGGCGTTGGTTGGGGTTTATGTGATTAAATATCAAACGCTTGATATTGCTAATGAAAAAAAAGCTTTGCTTGTTTTAATTGAGCAAAAGCAGGGCGATATTTCACTGTTAGAAGCAGATTGGGCTTATCTTAATCAGCCGTCATATATTGAGCCTATGGTGCGCCGACATCAGGATTATTTGGGTTTAGATATAATCGATCAAAAACAATTTATCAATATAAGCGATTTGCCAATGCGCAAAAAAACAGATGCAGATGATGCAGCAATGACAGCTTTGTTTGAGGCATTAGATAGTGGGGTTGATCCTATCGCCGCACTGATTGGGGCGAGTTCGCAATGAGTGAAACCATGCAAGAAAATAGTCCAAATATTGAAATTGAAGGTGTGCGCAAAACAAGAGGAAATCTGACTAAGGGGCGGATTATTATTGCTATTTTTGGCTTTGCATTATTGTTTTCTTTGCTCGGTGGGCGGTTAGTTATGTTTGGCTTGACTGATTATAGTAAAAATTATCAAGGGCAAGAAAGAGATTTAGCAACTGCATCTCGCCCCGCTATTCTTGATAGAAATGGCTTAGAGATGGCGATTGATATTCGAGTGCCGTCAATGTTTGCTGACCCTCGCTCGATTATTGACGTTGAGGAGGCGGTTGAAAAAATACGCTCGGAGCTTCCAGATGTTGACGAAGAATGGTTGCGTAAAAGATTGACTGGCGATAAGGGTTTTGTTTGGGTTGCACGAGAGTTAACGCCAAAGCAACAAAGACGAATTTTCGACCTTGGAATTCCCGGAATTGATTTTCGTATGGAGAGCAAGAGGTTTTATCCCGGAGGTGAAGATGCGGCTCATATTTTGGGTTCAGTTAATCGAGATAATCAGGGGATATCTGGGTTTGAAAAATATCTTGATAGTCAAGATGTAGCATTGTTGCAGGAATTGGGTTTTGCACGTGGGCGAGAGCTTGAAGCGGTGAATATGTCAATTGATATGCGGGTGCAACATGCAATGCGTGCCGAACTTGTTGATGCAATGCAACGTTATAATGCGATTGCGGCGGCGGGGGTTTTGATGAATGTCAATAGTGGAGAAATTTTGGCACTTGTTTCATTGCCAGATTTTAACCCAAATCAACCGCATACTGCACTTGAGCCTTATAATGGGGTGAAGGGAGCTAGAATTAATCGCATTACGGCAGGTAAATTTGAACTTGGTTCAACCCTTAAGGCAATTACTTTTGCTGGGGCGTTAGATAGCGGTTTGGTGAAATTAACTGATAGCTTTGATGCGACAAATGGGGTTCGTTTTGGGCGTTTTACCATTAGTGATTATCATGGGAAAAAACGTGTTCTTAGTGTGCCTGAAATCTTCAAATATTCGTCAAATATTGGCACAATCCGTATGATGCAAACGATGGGGAAAGAAAACTTTCGCTCATTTTTGAATAAGATTGGCTTTGATGATGCTTTGAGTGTTGAATTGCCAGAAACTACTATGTCTTCAATTAAAAAGAATTTTTCAGAAGTGGGGGCGGCGACGGCTTCATTTGGGCATGGTATGTCGATAACTCCAATGCACATGGTGGCGACAGTTGGGGCAATCGTGAATG
>Ga0256834_1001901_pt1 | contig 13672 bp, 9 predicted proteins | sample 4281140metaG_FD_190536 | JGI IMG/M metagenome (GOLD analysis project Ga0256834, IMG submission 190536) | Hydrothermal vent microbial communities from East Pacific Rise, Pacific Ocean - 4281-140 | ecosystem: Environmental > Aquatic > Marine > Hydrothermal vents | place: Pacific Ocean: East Pacific...
CTGACTTCCGAACGGGTTTTCACCTTGTGCGTGCCGGCTTGCGCATTGTTGCGCTGCCAACGAACGACACGGTGCAGGATGTCGGCGCGTGGCTCAAGACCAAACAGGGCCTCGTCCAAATCAACCGAACCGGCCTTCTTGCCGTCAAGTTTGATCACATCAAGTTTCATGCTTCACCGCCTTCTGCCGCAGCTTCTTCAACTGGCGCATCTGCAACTGCTGCGGATTTCAAACCTGCTGGGAACGGAACACCGTCCGGCAGTTTCTTTTTCACAGCGTCTTTAATTGTGACCCAGCCACCTTTGGAACCCGGAACCGCGCCTTTGACCATGATAAGACCACGGCCCGCGTCTGTGCGGATAACTTCAAGATTCTGTGTGGTAACACGGGCAGCACCCATGTGACCGGCCATTTTCTTGCCTTTGAAAACCTTGCCCGGATCCTGACATTGGCCCGTGGACCCGTGCGAACGGTGCGAGATCGAAACACCGTGCGTCGCGCGCAGACCTTTAAAGTTCCAACGCTTCATCGCGCCCTGGAAACCTTTACCGATCGACGTGCCGGAAACGTCTACTTTTTGACCTTCAAGATAGTGCTCGGCAGAAATTTCTGCGCCCACTTCAATCAGGTTTTCAGCAGATACACGAAATTCCGCGATTTTGCGTTTTGGCTCAACTTTGGCAATGGCGAAATGGCCGCGCATTGCTTTGCTTGTGCGTTTAACTTTTGCTGTTCCGGCACCGAGTTGCACGGCTGTATAGCCATCCTTCTCTACTGTGCGGGTGGAAACAACTTGTAGATTGTCCAACTGAAGAACGGTTACAGGAATCTGTTTGCCGTCTTCCATGAACAAGCGGGTCATGCCCACTTTCTTTGCGATAACACCAGAGCGCATACTGGATACCCTCCTAAATACTATTGCAGTTTGATTTCGACATCCACACCGGCCGCAAGATCGAGCTTCATCAGCGCATCTACGGTTTGTGGGGTCGGATCAATGATGTCGAGCAACCGCTTGTGGGTGCGGATCTCAAATTGCTCACGGGATTTTTTGTCAACGTGGGGACCACGCAGAACCGTGAACTTCTCGATTTTGTTGGGCATAGGGATCGGGCCGCGCACTGTTGCGCCGGTCCGTTTGGCAGTATTGACGATCTCTTGTGTGCTGGAATCCAGAACACGATGGTCAAATGCCTTGAGCCGTATGCGAATATTTTGGCTTTGCATTTTAACACCTTCCATGGCGTTAGAGAGAGTTGATAGGAGGAGCAAAGGCTAATCCCCTGCTCCTCGTCGAACCCGTAGGGCGGGGTTGCCCCCACCTTTATTGGTTACTTACTTGATGATTTTGGAAACAACACCAGAACCAACAGTCCGGCCACCTTCACGGATAGCAAAGCGGAGCTTTTCTTCCATGGCGATTGGCGCGATCAGCTCTACGTTGAACTTCAGGTTGTCACCAGGCATGACCATTTCTGTGCCTTCTGGCAGAGTAACAGTGCCGGTAACGTCTGTTGTCCGGAAGTAGAACTGTGGACGATAGTTTTTGAAGAACGGCGTGTGACGGCCACCCTCGTCTTTGGTAAGGATATAAACTTCGGCTTCAAAATCTGTGTGCGGGTTAACCGAACCTGGTTTAACCAGAACCTGACCGCGCTCAACGCCGTCACGATCGATACCACGCAGCAGAACACCAACGTTATCGCCAGCCTCACCACGATCCAGAAGTTTGCGGAACATTTCAACACCGGTACAAGTGGTTGTTGTTGTGTCGCGGATACCAACGATTTCGATGCTGTCGCCAACATTTACAACACCACGTTCAATACGACCAGTTACAACTGTGCCACGGCCAGAGATCGAAAACACGTCTTCGATAGGTAGCAGGAACGGTTGGTCAATTGGACGCTCTGGTGTCGGGATATACTCGTCAACGGCTTTCATCAGCGCGCGGATCGAATCTTCGCCGATTTCCTTGTCGCGACCTTCCATGGCGGCCAGAGCCGAACCAGGGATCACAGGAATGTCGTCGCCAGGGTAATCGTAAGAAGACAGCAACTCACGGATTTCCATTTCAACCAGTTCCAACAATTCTTCGTCGTCTACTTGGTCAACTTTGTTCATGTAAACAACCATGTGCGGGATACCAACTTGGCGACCCAACAGGATGTGCTCACGTGTTTGTGGCATAGGACCATCGGCAGCGTTCACAACCAAGATCGCGCCATCCATTTGTGCCGCACCCGTGATCATGTTTTTCACATAGTCGGCGTGGCCTGGGCAATCAACGTGCGCATAGTGGCGCGTTTCTGTTTCATACTCAACGTGTGCGGTCGAGATGGTGATGCCACGGGCTTTTTCTTCTGGGGCGGCGTCAATCGCGTCATACGATTGGAAATCACCGAAATACTTGGTGATCGCTGCTGTCAGCGTGGTTTTGCCGTGGTCAACGTGGCCGATTGTGCCGACGTTGACGTGTGGTTTTGTGCGTTCAAACTTTTCCTTAGCCATGATGGCCTCCTTGGTAGATTGGGTGGGTGGAAACCACCCGAGTTATTAACTGTATTAGGCGAATTTCGCTTGGATCTCATCCGAGATGTTCTGCGGAACTGGATCGTAGTGGTCAAACTGCATGGAGAAGTTGGCCCGTCCAGAAGACATAGACCGCAGATTGTTGATGTAGCCGAACATATTGGCCAGTGGAACAAATGCGTCGATGGCAATCGCCGCGCCGCGTGTGTCCTGCCCCTGAACCTGCCCACGACGGGAGGTCAGATCGCCAATAACGCCACCGGTATATTCTTCCGGTGTAATCACTTCGACTTTCATGATCGGCTCAAGCATTTTAGCACCGGCTTTGCGCATACCTTCACGCATGCCCATCCGTGCAGCAATTTCAAAAGCCAGAACAGACGAGTCAACATCGTGGTATTTACCGTCAAGCAAGGTCACTTTGAAATCGATTACCGGGAAGCCAGCCAACGGGCCGCTGTCCATAACCGATTTGATGCCTTTTTCAACGCCAGGAATAAATTCTTTTGGAACGTTCCCGCCAACGATTTTGGATTCAAAGCTATAGCCTTCGCCCGGTTCTGTCGGCGTAATCAAAAGTTTGACTTCCGCATACTGACCCGAACCACCCGACTGTTTCTTGTGGGTGTAGGTGTGTTCAACTTCGTGACCAATGGTTTCGCGATACGCAACCTGTGGCGCGCCAATGTTGGCTTCCACTTTAAATTCGCGCTTCAGACGGTCCACCAGAATATCAAGGTGAAGTTCGCCCATGCCTTTCATGATGGTCTGACCGGATTCTTGGTCAGTCTCAACATGGAACGACGGGTCTTCTGCTGCCAAACGGGCAAGGCCAGTAGACATACGTTCTTGGTCGGCTTTGGTTTTTGGCTCAACCGCAATCTCGATAACCGGATCTGGGAACGTCATTGTTTCCAAAATCACCGGATCGGCAACCGAACACAGAGTATCACCCGTTGTCGTGTCTTTCAGACCCGCCAGCGCGATAATATCACCTGCAAATGCTTCGGTAATTTCTTCACGGTCAATCGCGTGCATCATCATCATCCGGCCAACGCGCTCTTTGCGTCCTTTGGTCGAATTCATCAATGTGTCACCCTTGTTGAGAACACCCGAATAGATCCGTGTAAATGTCAGCGAGCCAACAAACGGGTCATTCATGATTTTGAACGCCAGCGCCGAGAACGGCAGGTTGTCATCCGCACGACGCGCAATATCACGTGTCTCGGTTTCATCACCGGGCAAGAAGCCCATGTAATCCACAACATCGGTTGGTGCCGGCAGATAATCAATCACCGCGTTCAACAGCGGCTGAACACCTTTGTTTTTGAACGCCGACCCACAAAGGATCGGGATGAATTTGATTTCCAGCGTGCCAAGACGGATCAAACGGCGCAGCGTTTCAACGTCCGGCTCGGTGCCTTCCAGATACGCTTCCATCACGTCATCGTCCATATCAACGGCGATTTCGATCAGGTTGGAACGCCACTTATCAGCAAGCTCTTTCAACTCGTCACGAATAGGGCGTTTTTCCCAGCTCGCGCCGAGATCTTCACCGGCCCAAACCCACTCTTCCATGGTGACCAGATCAATCATGCCCTCAAGCTCAGTTTCTGCGCCAATCGGAATTTGGATCGGTGCAGGTGTCGCGCCCGTGCGGTCTTTGATCATCTTAACGCAGTTAAAGAAATCCGCGCCGATTTTGTCCATTTTGTTGACAAAAACAATGCGTGGCACTTTATACCGGTCGGCCTGACGCCAAACGGTTTCTGTTTGTGGTTCAACACCGGCATTGGCATCCAGAAGCGCAACCGCGCCATCCAGAACCGCCAACGAGCGCTCAACTTCAATGGTGAAATCAACGTGGCCCGGGGTGTCGATGATGTTCATGCGGAACTTGTCGCCATCACCCTCTTCACCTGTTTCGGTGCGCGCCCAGAAGGTCGTTGTCGCAGCGGAAGTAATTGTAATTCCGCGCTCCTGCTCCTGCTCCATCCAATCCATTGTCGCGGCGCCATCATGCACCTCACCAATGTTGTGGGATTTGCCGGTGTAATACAGAACACGTTCGGTGCAGGTGGTTTTACCTGCATCGATGTGCGCCATAATGCCGAAGTTACGATAACGGTCTAGTGGATACTCGCGTGCCATTGGGCTGCTTCTTTCTTACTTAACTACCAGCGGTAGTGACTGAACGCTTTGTTGGCGTCGGCCATTTTATGGGTGTCTTCGCGCTTCTTAACGGCGGAACCACGGCTGTTGACCGCATCCATCAATTCACCGGCAAGGCGTTCTTCCATGGTGTGCTCGTTGCGTGTGCGTGACGCTTTGATCAACCAACGGATTGCCAATGCTTCACGGCGCTCTGGGCGCACCTCAACCGGCACCTGATAGGTGGCACCACCGACGCGACGCGAACGCACTTCGACGGAAGGTTTAATGTTTTCCAAGGCTTCATGGAACACTTCAACCGGCGCGCGCTTGATCTTGTCTTCAACGCGGGTCAGCGCGTTATAAACAATACGCTCGGCGGCAGATTTTTTGCCGTCGATCATCAGGTTGTTCATGAATTTGGTCAGGATCCGATCACCATATTTGGCATCGGGCAATACTTCGCGCTTTTCGGCGGCGTGACGACGAGACATTCTATAATCCTCTTACTTCGGACGCTTGGCGCCGTATTTCGAACGACGTTGCTTACGGTCTTTAACGCCCTGAGTATCCAGAACACCGCGCAATACGTGATAACGAACGCCGGGCAAATCCTTTACGCGGCCGCCACGGATCAGAACCACAGAGTGCTCCTGAAGGTTGTGACTTTCACCGGGGATATAGCTGATAACCTCGAAACCATTGGTCAGGCGCACTTTGGCAACCTTACGCATGGCCGAGTTCGGCTTTTTCGGTGTCGTTGTATATACACGGGTGCAAACACCGCGTTTTTGTGGACATTGCTCCAAATGCATGGACTTGGAGCGTTTGATTTTTGGCTGGCGCGGTTTGCGGATCAGCTGTTGGATCGTTGGCATTGAGGCGTCTTCCCCGTGTTGCAACACATTATATATGCACGCATTATGCGTGCGGTTTCAATTTCGTAACATTTCGCGCGTCCACAAAACGTCTTTACCGCCCACGCTCCCTAACTGACGGGAACGACGCGGTGGGTATCCAGAGGATCGGGACCTGTAACAGCCCGGATCGTGACCACTTCATTACTGATGTCGGCATCGGGGCGACCCCCATGACCGGATTAGGCGCGTATAGGGCGACTCGCAGGCACTGTCAACAGCCCCATTAACGCGGTTTTCGGGCTCGGCACTTGCTCCCTTTCTCCAACGGTGCGATGCTCTATTTTATTGGTGAAATCGCGCGGCCGCAACGCGCCTTCTTGGGGGTCGCCGGAGAATATGCAAGTCATTGGTTTGTGCCGTTTTTCATATCCAGCAGAGGGCGGGTTTCAAGTGGGTCATGACACATTTGCCGATAGGTGTGCCTATCTCTATGATCCGGTGCGCCTCGAAGAACGATTTCGCTTTTTCGAAGGCTTCACCCTACCCGCGCTACGGGTGCAATCGGACCCTGATTTCACTTTCCTTGTGGTCATCGGGGAAACCTTACCGCCCGACTACCGTGCCCGCCTTGTGAATCTCCTGAAGGATATACCTCAGGCCGTGTTGTTGCCCTTGCCTCCGGGACCACACCGCAAAACCATGCAGGATGCGATCAATACCGTGCGCCGCAAAAGCGAAGAGCCCTGCCTGCAATTCCGCCTTGATGACGACGATGCCGTTAGCCGCTATTACGTTGAACGCCTGCGCGAAGCCGCACAAAGCGTGCGCCCGCTGATTGACAAGAATCGCCATGTCGCGATTGATTTCAATCAGGGTTTCCTCGCCCGCCCCGGCCCAGACGGCATCGCGGCCAAACCGAATAAAACCCCCTATGAAACGGCTGCTCTCGCCATCGCCATCCGCCCCAAACTCTATCTGAGCGTGATGAATTTCGCCCATCCCAAAGTTGCCCACTACATGCCCACCGTCACTTTTACCGGCGAAGATATGTATGTTCGCGGCCACAATGACTTTAACGATTCACGCCAAGGCGCAGCCATCAAACCCGTTGCCCTTGCCCCGCTCGATCAATCGGCAGAACACCATTTCAAGGACATATTCAACATCGACGCCGATCACATCCGACGGCTATTTGCCTAAGTGTTGCCTTACGCGCGTCTCGCGATAAAGGGCGAATATCCCGCTGGTAACCACAATGGCCGCACCAATCAAGGTGATCGTATCCGGCCATTCGTCAAAGAACAGCCAACCCAACAATAAGGCCCAAATCAGCCCTGTATACCGGAACGGCGCAATAAACGAGATTTCCCCAACCCGCATGACCATCACCGAAAACAAATACCCGCCGATAATCATCAACGACGCTCCTAATATCATCAATGCCATTTGCGCGTCCAACGGCACCCACACATCGGTGATGCTTCCCACCCCGAAAAATACCGCGATTGCGAATGATGTGATCACCGATACCAACAACGACGGCGTCTCCTTTGACAGGCGGCGCGCACTAATATCGCGCAGCGTTACCATCGCAACCGCAACCAATGCATAGGCCGAATAGATCGAAAACCCGTCCGTTCCCGGGCGCACAATCAACACCACTCCGAAAAATCCAACCAATATCGCGGCCATGCGTCGCCAGCCAATCGGTTCACCCAGAAAAATTGCGGCGGCAAGAGGCACGGTTAAGGGCAGGGATTGCAAAATCGCGGTCATATTGGCCAATGGCATATGGAACAACGCGGTCAGGAAAAAATAGACCGCGCCAATTTCTGCGGCGGTGCGCCAGAAAATGAACCCCCAATCACGTTTGGAAATCCGGTGATTGAACGCGCCGGTTTTCCACGCCAGCAACGCCAACCACAGGGTCGCCAATAGCCCACGGATGAACACCACCTGAAACAACGGCACCTGTCCGGCCAGCAATTTCACGAACGTATCGTTAAAGGTAAACGCCGCCATCGACGCCATCATCAACATTGCGCCCCGCATGTTATCGCTCATTTCAAATCCTTTGCCTGATGCCCAGATTGCCGTACCCGAACCGCCTGCATACCGGCAGTTTCTCCGCCCAGCTGATCCGAAACCGACACAAAAGAAAACCCCCCGCAGATTTCGCTGCGAGGGGTTGTTTTTCTAAAATTGTAAGCTGCGTTTAATCGCGATCATCTGCGGTCGGAACCACCGTATCAAACACGTCGCCGCCAACAATATCTTCTGTCGGTGCCGCCAGAGCCGCCGCCGCTTCCGCTTCTTCACGGCGCGCTTCCAGAACCACATTATCACGATCAACCGCGATATTGCGCATTTGCTGGGTTGCCCCACCCGTGCCCGCAGGAATCAGACGTCCCACAATCACGTTCTCTTTCAGACCGACCAGTTTATCACGTTTGCCCTGAACCGATGCTTCGGTCAGAACCCGCGTGGTTTCCTGGAACGATGCCGCCGAGATAAACGAACGGGTTTGCAACGATGCCTTGGTGATCCCTAGAAGGATCGGCTCGCCAGTCGCCGGACGTCCGCCTTTGGATGCTGCTTTTTCATTGGCCGCAATGAATTCCTGCTTATCCACGTGCTCGCCCTTGAGCATGGTGGTTTCGCCTGAATCCAGAACTTCCCATTTTTGCAACATCTGGCGCACGATCACTTCGATATGCTTATCGTTGATCTTCACGCCTTGCAGACGATACACGTCCTGCACTTCGTCAACCATATAGTTGGCCAGTGCCTCGACACCCATAACCGCCAGAATATCGTGCGGCGCGGGATTACCATCCATGATGTAATCGCCCTTTTGGATGAAATCACCTTCCTGCACAGGAATGTGTTTCCCTTTTGGCACCATGTATTCGACGTTCTCGAGGCTCTCGTCGGCTGGCTCAATCGAAATGCGACGCTTGTTCTTATAGTCGCGGCCATACCGGATATACCCGTCGACATCGGCAATAATCGCGTGGTCTTTTGGACGACGCGCCTCGAACAATTCCGCCACCCGTGGAAGACCACCGGTGATGTCCTTGGTTTTGGCGCCCTCACGCGGGATCCGCGCAATAATGTCACCGGCGACAATTTCAGACCCATCTTCAACCGATAGAACCGCGTCAACCGACATCGGGTAGGTCACCGGATTGCCCGCATCATTGCGCATTGGCTCTCCATCACTGTCGACAACAAACACCTCTGGCTTCAATTCGCCGCCTTTTGGTGTTGCACGCCAATCAATCACGATTTTCTGGGTCATGCCGGTTGCATCATCGGTCTCGTCGCGCACCGAAATGCCCGAAATCAGATCGACAAATTTTGCCGTCCCCGGTTTCTCTGCCAAGATCGGCAGAGTGTAGGGATCCCATTCAAACATCTTGTCACCACGGGCGATTTTCTGCCCGTCTTTGACAAACATGCGCGTGCCATAGCTGATTTTATGGCTGACCCGCTCCTCGCCATTCTCGTCGTGAATCGCCAGTTTCATATTCCGGCCCATGACCAGAACTTCACCCGCCGAATTGGTGAGCAAACGCGCGTTTTCAAGAACAACCTTACCCTCTTGGCTGGCTTCGAGGAACGATTGCTGGCCGGCTTGCGCAACACCACCAATGTGGAATGTCCGCATGGTCAACTGTGTGCCCGGTTCACCGATGGATTGCGCCGCGATAATGCCCACGGCCTCGCCAGTGTTTACCATTGTCCCGCGCGCAAGGTCACGCCCGTAACATGCGGCACAAACACCGTCTTCGGCTTCACAGGTTAGAGGGCTGCGAATACGCGCCGACGCGATGCCGGTTTCCTCAACCGCATCGGCCATACGTTCGTCAACCAACGCGCCTTTTGCAATCAACACTTCCTCGGTGCCAGGGACCAACAGATCCTCGGCCACGATCCGCCCCAACAGGCGTTCGCCCAAAGTGGCAACCACTTCACCGTCATTCACAGCCGCCTGCGCGGTGATCGAATTTTCGGTACCGCAATCGCGTTCGCGAATGATGCAATCCTGTGCAACATCCACCAGACGACGGGTCAAATACCCCGAGTTCGCGGTTTTAAGTGCGGTATCGGACAGACCTTTCCGCGCCCCGTGGGTCGAGTTGAAGTATTCGAGAACCGACAGGCCCTCTTTAAAGTTCGAGATAATCGGCGTTTCGATGATGTCGCCGTTCGGCTTAGCCATCAGACCACGCATCCCGCCGAGCTGTTTCATCTGGGTCACCGAACCACGCGCACCCGAGTGGGCCATCATGTAAACCGAATTCGGTTCCATTTCGACGCCGCCATCGGTGAATTTGGCTTCGGAAATCGCGCCCATCATCGCGTCGGTTACTTTGTCATTACACTTGGACCAGGCATCAACCACTTTGTTGTATTTTTCGCCCTGAGTAATCAGACCGTCCATATACTGTTTTTCAAAGTCCTTGACCATATCACGGGTGCCATCAACCAGTGGCCATTTGGAGTCAGGAATAACCATGTCATCCTTACCAAAGGAAATCCCGGCTTTGAACGCCTGCTTAAAGCCCAAAGTCATGATCTGGTCACAGAAAATAACCGACTCTTTTTGACCGCAATACCGATAAACCGTATCAATCACCTGCTGCACTTCTTTCTTGCGCAGCAATTTATTGACCAGATCAAACGGCGCTTTGGAGTTTTGCGGAAGCAACGCCCCCAACAGAACCCGGCCCGGCGTGGTGTCAAACCGCACCATAACTTCGTTGCCTTCGTCATCAAATTGCGCAATCCGCACCTGAACCTTGGCGTGAAGATGCACGGTGCCGTTATCAAGCGCGTGTTGCACTTCTTCAATCGACGAGAACGCCATGCCTTCGCCAACCATTTTTTCGCGCTCAAGCGTGATGTAATAAATCCCGAGGATCATATCCTGCGACGGCACAATAATCGGTGCACCATTGGCAGGCGACAACACGTTGTTGGTCGACATCATCAGAACCCGCGCTTCAAGCTGTGCCTCAAGCGAAAGCGGCACGTGAACCGCCATTTGGTCACCATCGAAATCGGCGTTAAACGCAGAACACACCAGCGGGTGCAACTGAATCGCTTTGCCTTCGATCAAAACCGGCTCAAACGCTTGGATGCCCAAACGGTGAAGCGTCGGCGCACGGTTCAACATAACCGGATGCTCGCGGATCACCTCGTCGAGAATATCCCAAACCTCGGGGCGTTCTTTTTCAACCAGTTTCTTCGCCTGTTTCACAGTCGACGACAGGCCCTTGGCCTCCAACCGGCTATAAATAAACGGTTTGAACAGCTCGAGCGCCATCTTCTTGGGCAGACCACATTGGTGCAGTTTCAATTCCGGTCCGGTCACAATCACCGACCGACCCGAGAAATCGACCCGTTTGCCGAGAAGATTCTGACGGAACCGGCCCTGTTTCCCTTTGAGCATATCTGACAGCGATTTAAGTGGCCGTTTGTTGGCCCCGGTAATCACCCGACCACGACGGCCATTGTCAAACAACGCATCCACAGATTCCTGCAACATCCGTTTTTCGTTACGCACAATAATATCCGGCGCGCGCAATTCAATCAGACGCTTCAAACGGTTGTTCCGGTTGATCACCCGACGATAGAGGTCATTCAAATCAGACGTCGCAAAACGGCCCCCGTCCAGTGGCACCAACGGGCGCAACTCTGGCGGAATAACCGGCACAACAGTCAGAACCATCCATTCAGGACGGTTGCCTGATTCAAGGAATGATTCCACAACCTTCAAACGCTTGATGATCTTTTTGGGCTTCAATTCACCCGTCGCCACCGCGAGATCGGCCCGCAGATTGTCGGCCTCGGATTCAAGATCAATCGCCGCGAGCATTTCACGGATCGCTTCGGCGCCGATATTGGCGGTGAACGCATCCATGCCATAGGCGTCTTGCGCGTCCATGAATTCTTCTTCGGTCATCATCTGACCATAGGTCAGGTCGGTCAGGCCCGGTTCGATCACCACATAGTTTTCGAAATACAGAACCCGTTCCAGATCACGCAATGTCATGTCCAGCATCAAACCGATGCGCGACGGCAGCGATTTCAGAAACCAGATATGTGCCACAGGGCTGGCCAGTTCGATGTGGCCCATGCGCTCACGGCGCACTTTTTGCAACGTAACCTCGACACCACATTTCTCGCAGACAACGCCGCGATATTTCATGCGTTTATATTTGCCACACAGACATTCATAATCCTTGATCGGGCCAAAGATACGCGCGCAGAACAACCCGTCACGTTCGGGTTTGAACGTGCGATAGTTGATGGTTTCCGGTTTCTTGATCTCGCCGTAGGACCACGACAGGATCCGTTCGGGGGATGCCAACGACACTTTGATTTCATCAAAGGTTTTGACTGGTGCAACCGGATTAAACGGGTTGTTTGTTATTTCATGGTTCATTTTCAATTCCTCGAATTGGATGGGTAAGAAGGGGGTGGGGTTGGGGCGCTGGCCCCGTTACCCCTCATCCTCCGCATCCAGAAGTTCCATGTTGAGACCCAAACCACGGACCTCTTTCACCAGAACATTAAACGATTCAGGCACGCCGGCTTCGAAATTATCTTCGCCTTTGACAATGCTTTCATACACTTTGGTCCGGCCCGCGACGTCATCCGATTTCACCGTCAACATCTCTTGCAGCGTATACGCTGCGCCATATGCCTCAAGCGCCCAGACTTCCATTTCCCCGAAACGCTGGCCACCGAACTGGGCTTTACCACCCAACGGTTGCTGCGTGACAAGGCTATATGGCCCGGTGGAACGCGCGTGGATTTTATCGTCCACAAGGTGATGCAGCTTGAGCAGGTATTTCATACCCACAGTAACCGGACGGGCGAATTGCTCACCTGTCAAACCATCAAACAGGATCGACTGACCCGATGTATCAAAACCGGCACGGGTTAGCGCGTCGTTGACATCGGCCTCTTTGGCCCCATCAAATACGGGCGTCGCGATTGGCACACCTTTGGTCACATTGCCGGCCGCTTCCAGCAGCTCGGCTTCTGTCATGTCCACGATTCCGTCGTCATAGACGTTTTGACCATAGGCATTTTTCATCGCATCACGCACCGGTGTCAAATCACCGGACCGGCGATATTCAGACAGCGCATCATTGATGCCCATGCCAAGACCGCGCGCGGCCCAACCCATGTGGGTTTCAAGGATTTGCCCAACGTTCATACGCGACGGCACACCCAGCGGGTTCAAACAGAAATCAACCGGCGTTCCGTCTTCAAGGAACGGCATATCTTCCATTGGCACAACGCGGGAAATAACCCCTTTGTTGCCGTGACGACCGGCCATTTTATCACCCGGTTGCAGCTTGCGCTTCACCGCGATGAACACTTTGACCATTTTCATCACACCCGGCGGCAGATCATCCCCACGACGGACTTTTTCAACTTTGTCCTCGAAACGGGCATCAAGCGTGCGTTTTTGCAGCTCGTATTGCTCGTGCAGCGCCTCGATATTCTGTGCCGCACTCTCGTCTTTCAACGCCAACTGCCACCACTGCCCGCGGATCATCTCCTCGAGCAATTCTTCGGTGATATCCGAACCGGATTTGACGCCTTTGGGGCCTTTGGCGATGGTGTTCCCCATCAACATACCCTTGAGACGGCCATAGATGTTGCGATCCAGAATGGTCAGCTCATCATCACGGTCACGTGCAAGACGTTCAACTTCTTCACGCTCGATTTGCAGCGCGCGTTCGTCTTTTTCGACGCCATGCCGGTTGAACACCCGCACTTCGACGATTGTGCCGAAATCACCCGGTTTTACCCGCAAGGATGTATCACGCACGTCGCTGGCTTTCTCACCGAAAATCGCCCGAAGCAATTTTTCTTCCGGTGTCATCGGGCTTTCGCCTTTCGGGGTGATTTTCCCAACGAGAATATCGCCCGGTTCCACATCGGCACCAATATAGACCACACCGGCTTCATCCAGATTACGCAGCGCTTCTTCGCCAACATTCGGAATATCGCGGGTGATTTCTTCTGGGCCGAGTTTGGTATCACGCGCGGCAACTTCGAATTCCTCGATATGAATCGAGGTAAACACGTCGTCACGGGCAATC
>Ga0256834_1001902_pt1 | contig 13671 bp, 16 predicted proteins | sample 4281140metaG_FD_190536 | JGI IMG/M metagenome (GOLD analysis project Ga0256834, IMG submission 190536) | Hydrothermal vent microbial communities from East Pacific Rise, Pacific Ocean - 4281-140 | ecosystem: Environmental > Aquatic > Marine > Hydrothermal vents | place: Pacific Ocean: East...
AAGATTATTGCGCATTACTTACTTTGTCAATTTTGGCTGGAAGATTGACCATCTCATTAGTAATACCTTCATAACCAAGATCTTTTAAAGAGATATTGTTATTTTCTTTACGGATAATATGAGGCTGAATAATAATAACCAGCTCTTCAACCTCTTTGACCTTCTCTTCATATTTAAAGAAATAGCTTAGTCCCGGGATATCACCTAGAAGCGGAACTTTAGAGGCTTTATTGGAAACTTTAGAGCTAATAAGTCCTCCTAAGATAATGCGATTACCATCTTTAACCGTGACGACTGATGAGAGTTGTCTGCGATCTAAATCGGGTGGTATGGTACGTCCTAAAGAGTCACTTGCTGCACTGGAGACATCATCACGTGTCTGTGAAACAGAGGGATTGATTTTAAGTGTGATAGTGTCGTCACTGGAAATTTCCGGAGTAATATCGAGTAATACACCGGCAAAAACCGAATTGATCTGGTCATTTTGCGTTGTTGCTGCAACACCGCCTCCAGTACCTTGCTGATTGGTGGATTGGCGAATTTTATAAAAATACTCTGTCCCTACCGTAATAAGTGCCGGCTGATTATTCAGTGTTAACACTTTCGGGTTGGAAATGGAATAGACATCACCCTGAGTTTTTAAAAACTTAATAACTTCATTGAGTGAGCCGCCACCGCTGATTTTAATGAGACTGGAACTGGTAAGTCCTGGAGGATTGAGACCCCCTTCAGTAATGGTACCGTCGTTTTCAAATTTCGTAACATTTTTGTACGAGAGCGAGTCAATATTGACCTTTAAATTTTGAAGCGCATAGAGCTGTGCCCAGTCAATACCGGTACTTTTGGTATCGCTAAAGGTGACGCCTAGCATATGTACATCAATAAGGACTTGATATTTCATTTTATCTTGCAGTAGTACAATATATTTATCCAATCGATCAATCTGTTTTGAGGTTGCTGTTACGGTAATAAGACCGGCATTTTTATTGACTAATGGCGGTGCTGCCTTGTACGGGTCTTCCGGACGATTGAGAACTGATTGTAACTCTTGATCAAGATGATCCCAGAAAACCACTTCGTCACTACTCTCTATTTTAATACCGGAGTTGGATTTACTATTGGCTTGTCGTTGTTGCGTTCCCGAGGAAGAACCACCGCCTCCGGCTCCACGTGAAGCTCCGCCGGAACGGCTGTTGTTACTGCTACTGTTTGAGCTACTGAGTGTAATATCGGTACTGCCGGTTCCTTTTCTTTGCGATGCAATATAGTCCATATGATAGGTTTTAGTCTCAAGATAGGAGATGCGTAAGATACGATTTTTTAAGGTATAGGCTAAATTGTTCTCTTTCAATACAAAATCGAGTACTTCGTTAATAGTCATATTTTTTATATTGGTTTTATTCATCGACTGATTCAATATCTTTTCGGCATCTTTATCGGTAACCAGTACACTGTATTGGCACTCATCGGTAATTTGATCAATAAAACTATTGATTGTCGTACCTTTTGCAGAAGAGATTGTGAACAGTTCATACGTACAGTCTGCTGCTGCGATAGAAGGCATTAGACTAAGTGATAGGGTAAGTATCAGGGCTTTTACTGCTTTCATATCTTGTAATGGTTTCATAAAGTACATCCTAATTGATTTGAATTTTAATATTGTCGTTCTTCTCTTTAATAAAGAGTTTTAACTTTTTGTTACTACTTTGCAGTAGTACATTGTCACTGTTGATGTGCCGGACTTTATAGCCGCGAATAGAGCTATTAACCTTGAGCCACTGACCGTCTATTAAAGCACTTTTATTAAAAATTGCCGTAACTTTAAGAGGTTTAATCGGTTCTGGAAGCTTGATTTGTGCCACTGTAAGCTTCTTCGTACCATCTGATTTTTCAATCTCTTCAACCTCTACTTTTTTATAGAGAATCGGACTGGTGATTTCAGCAATTTTTGTATCTGAAATACCGGAACGTTTGGGCTTGATGGCAGCAATCTGTTGATCAACCCAAGCCAGACTGTCTTCAGCCGATGCCGATGAAGCTGTTACTATGATAATCATAAGGGAAAGGATTAATGCTCTCATTCGATAATTCCCCACACTGAAATATTTAGATCGGTTATGAGTACATTGCTCGCACTCATATTAAAGTCATGTAGATCAACGACTAAGAAGCTCTGTTCCAAGGCATTGATAAATTTTAAGGTGTTGGTGTAATTCCCCGTAGAACGAATGGAAATATCTAAAACATGACCAAAAGCTCGGGTGTCTGAAGTGAATTCATTACCGAACTTAAGGAGTTTGACATTATATTTTTTAGCATTTTTAGCAATGGAATGAATATAGGCACCCCACGTTTTTTCATCGTAAAAGAGCGATGAGATTTGCTCAATTTGAAATTTAATATAGGAGTTATAATCCTGATATTGGGCATAACTCTTTTTAATGTTCTCAATTTCATTTTCAATTTGAGCAATTTTTGACTCAGGGTTTTGCTGTAAATAGGCTTTATCCTGATTGAGTTTCGTATCAAGGGCTACGACTTCATCGTGTACCTTATGAAACTCTTTTTCTGAACTTTCCCAGAAAAGAAGATATGAAAAAGCAAAAATACCAGAAAAGATCATTGCATAGAGAAGGTAGCGATCTTTTTGTGTTTTTTTGGCCATATTTTGGTCAATATTGTATAAGAAATTTTCAACGCCTAAATTCATAATTGAGCCTTTAATTTTCCAATATAAACCATCTCTTCAGCATCATAGAGTATTTCGTCTAAACGAAAATCATATTCTTTAGATTTTACTTTTGTCAAGTGCTTGACAAGGGAGGTGATATCTCTGTCTTTTTTAGCAATGAGTGAGAAGGTAAACTCTTTGGTATTGTTGTTTTCTGCATAGATGATGCTGTCAATTTGCGTGTTGTACTTGTTAAAGTCCCTAGTAAACTGTGTTACCAGCATCGCTTTCATAGGATAGTTAACTTTGACTTCATGAATCTTAATGAGTGTCTGCTTCTTCTCATTGTAAGCATTTTTTTCAGCATTTAACAGGGCATTGGCGTCCGCTTTTTGCTGCTCTTTCAAGGTAATAGCTGCCTCTCGTGTCAAGCGTGTCGCGTGCGTCTCTTTGTAGATATCATCAAGTATTTTGTAGCGAACTTTTTCAGTATAGGTAAGACTCCAGTACATTACCGGGTAGGCAAAGGCAAATAGTACTGAGGCTGCGAGTGCAATAAGCAGTTGTCCACTGCTACGTTTACTAAACGGTGGCGGACGATGATAGATAGTAAAGTTACATGAGTATTGCTCTGTCTCATCTTGTTGTAGATAGAGGTGCATAAGCGCATGCATTTCATCAATATAGCCTTCTGCACTCATAAAACCGTAATCAAACTTGAACAGATCGGTTGCAATACCTAAGTAGGTTTGAGAGTATTCATCAATTCCGGGTATCACACCGGCATAAGAGCCCATGTAGATCTGATCAATGTTTTCAAGATTATAAGCACGTTTGGCATAGGTGAGGACATCATTTACATGTAAAAACGTATCACCTAAAAGTTTAATAATATGTTTTTGATGCTCATGATTGAGGGTGCTTAAACCCTCTTGCGACATCACGTTGGTAAAATCGGCATAATTGATCTGCTCACCCAGGAGTTCACAAAATGTTTCATGCATAAAACGCATGGAGTATTTTAATGATTTGGTATAGACAAACTCTTGATTGTTATAGATAGCTAAAAAAGCATCATGCTCTTGAAAATAGATAAAACAGTGTACACCGCTATCTAAAATAAGCTCTTTTTTGTAGAGTGGTTTTAAGAGTAGAGGAATGGGTACAATCTGGTCAATATATTTAATCTTATCGACGGTTTGTGCAAACTCATTTTCCAAAACTTCCGGCTCAACGACAAAAGCATGATAGTGTCGGTTGGTCTCATCGGCCGTTTCAAAGTATTCGACAAACTGTATGGAGTACTCAATAGCTAAGTCAAGTGCCAGCTCTTCATACACCTTGTTTTCCAAGGCATCTTGCAGATCCTCTTCGGGAATATTTTTACTGATACTGACTAAGGTTGATATAAAGCTTTTATTATTTAAAAATGCAATGGTTTGCTGTTGTTTGTCATAACCCGGTTTTTTTTCAATCGTGATGGAGCCATCACTAAATTTATAGTACGTTTGACTGTACGGATTGATTGAAAGCGAACTCGTGAATTTCGACTTTGTCTCTTTTGTCTTCACGTAATTACTCTGTATTAAATTTAACTAATTTCATTATGTACAACCCAAGTTAATTTTTTGTCATACTCAATTTTGCGATGATACAGAACAAAAGCAATGGATGATTTTGTTCTAGTATCTTACGTATCTGTTAATGTGACCTTTATATTATCGGATAAGGTGCAAATAACTTTAATAGAATCGCTTATATTTGGTACTTGATTGTAGCGGAATTAAGCTTAAATGTTTTTTTATATGACTTAAAACACAACTATTTTCATTGTAAATCACAATAAAAAGTTGAAAAAACATACTTTAAGAAGACTAAAGATGACTTATCTCTCGGCTATTATTGCAATAGTGTCATTTTCTTGTTTAATTACAAGTGTTTTTTCACCGTTAAAAGTAGTGCGTTTTGAATAATAATTCTCAAAAAATGTTATGATATAAATGCTGTCGTTTTCTCCGGGATACGGGGTGATTCGAATATTGGAAAAACGAATACTTTTGCTATCATTATAGTCAAAAATACGACGCTTATATTGCTTGAAAGCATCATATTTCATACCGTCAAAACGAATGAAAGCGGGGTCATAAAAACTCATATAGCTATCGTAATCATTATAAATCCATGCGTAACGCCACTCAAATAGTTTGGAAAGAATAGTAGAAAGGTCACCGTTATAGGCTTTTTTATGGTTTTCTTGGTCAATAATAAGTAAGGTACTTTCAAGCGTAATGCTCTCATTTAACGTACAAATATTGTCATTATCAATGGCAATACAACCTTTGGTATAGCTGTCACGCTCCCCTTCAATAGGAAGTCCATGAATCCAAATACCAGACCCGTTCTTGCCACGAATTTTGTCATACAAGTTAGGATACGAGGTCACAAAGGCCAAGGGACCATAGAAAGGATCCGGATTAGTGATTTTTTTGGTTAAGCTGTAGACACCTAAAGGAGTCTTATGGTCACCCTCTTTTTGCTTGTCGCCGTTGACTTTTCCGGTCATGGCACCAAAGGTATTAACCAGAGTATAGACACCGTCTCGATTTTTTTTGTAATGGTAAAGTTTGGAGCGATCCTTATCGCAGGTTATAATGGAGTCAAGATTTTCAAAATATCCAAACGAGGTATCGTGGCGTAACAGCTCTTTGTCCCAATATGCTTTTTGTGAGAGTTGTTTATCGAGCACACGCTCAACCGCTGTCATACCGTACTCTCTATAGACGGTTGCAATGTCGGCAGCACCGGCGTAGAGTGTTAGCAATACAATAGGAATTAAAATTTTCATTGATACCCCATATCTTCCAAAAATTTCTTATCGTTGGTCCAGCCTTTTTTAACGCTGACAAAAAGCTCTAAAAAGACTTTATTACCTGAAAGTGCTTCTATTTTCAGACGGGCATCACGACCAATGCGTTTAATAGCTTCACCGCCGCGACCGATAATAATTCCTTTTTGACTCTCTTTTTGAATAATGATAGTGGCTCGGATTCTCTCGATATTGCTGCTATCATCAATTTTATCAATGACAACATCCGACTCATAGGGAATTTCATCGCTAATATTGTCAAAAATAGCTTCTCGAATAAACTCTTTGTAGATATTGCGTACCATCTCGGTTGTAATATCATCAGGATCATACAAATACGGTGATTCATCAAGATGTTGCGTAATGGTATTGAGCAGATCTATACGTCCGACATTTTTCGTTACGGACATCGGGATCAGTGCTTCAAAATACTCACTATATCGGTTATACGAAGCAATACGTTTTAAGAGCTTCTCTTGGGATACCTGATCGATTTTACTCAGTACAATAATATGTTTACGATTCTTCTTGTTCAGAGCGAGAAATTCCTCATAGTGCTCCGTTGCATCGGTGACGGGAGCGAGATAGACAATGAGATCACAGTCACCGATGGCTTTGAGTGCCTCTTCAAGCATAAATTGGTTGAGAAGCTTCTCTTTTACATGTAAACCGGGAGTATCGACAAAAATAATCTGATTGTCGTTGTGCATAACAATAGCGTTAAGGCGTTTACGTGTGGCGTTGGCTTTTTGAGAGACCAGTGCAATTTTTTCGCCTAGTATCCAGTTCATTAAAGTACTTTTTCCGGCATTGGGACGACCGATCAGTGCGACAAACCCTGCTTTACTCATGCTGTTTTTCCTTAGAGAATATAACGCGATGTATCTTCATCTTCAATGATGATATCGAGTTTTTCATGAACCAAATCGGCATCAATGACAACTTTTTGACCGCAATATTGGTCGGCATCAAAACTGATGTCTTCAAGAACTTTTTCCAATACGGTATGCAGACGACGTGCTCCGATATCTTCAGTCTTCTCATTGGCCTTTTGCGAGAGATGGGCCATCGCTTTGACGGCACTGTCATCAAATTCAAGCTGAACATCTTCTACACCTAAGAGTGCTTCATATTGCCGTAACAGTGAGTTCTTGGTTTGTGATAAAATCTTGTACAACACCTCTTCGGTCAATGATTCGAGCTCGACGCGCAACGGAAAACGTCCTTGAAGCTCAGGAATGAGATCACTGGGCTTGACTTTATGAAAGGCACCTGCGGCAATAAAGAGAATATGGTCAGTTTTAATAGCACCGTATTTGGTCGTGACAGTACTGCCTTCGACAATAGGAAGCAGGTCACGCTGTACCCCCTCTTTGCTGGGGTCATTGCGTCCTTCACTTTTAGAGCTGACAGCAATTTTGTCAATCTCGTCTAAAAAGACAATACCGCCTTGCTCGGTACGTTTCAGAGCCTCTTTGGTAATGGCATCCATATCGAGCAGTGTCTCACTGGCCTCGTGGCGCAGTGCTATTTTTGCCTCTTTAACACGAATCTCTTTTTTTGTATCTTCTTTATTAAAAGAGCTAAACATTTTTGAGAACGACTCTTGGACTTTTGCCATGTCCGGTGACATGTTGGTATCATTAAACTCCATCGTCATTTTGGGAATTTCAATTTCAATAATACGATCATCCATAGCACCGCTCAGTACTTTCTCTTTCATACGCTCTTTCGATATTTTGTACTCTTCCTTTTTACTCTCATTAGCGAGCGAAGGTAGTGGTGGGAGGAGCTTCTCAACAATTTTATTGAGCACGTATGCCTCAATAGCAGACTCGTTCTTCTCTTGGTACTCATTTTTAACTAATCTGATAGAGGTAATTACCAAATCACGTATCATGGACTCTACGTCACGACCGACAAAGCCGACTTCGGTAAACTTGGACGCTTCAACTTTAATAAAAGGTAAATTCATCATCTTGGCAAGTCGGCGTGAAATTTCGGTCTTTCCGACTCCGGTAGAGCCGATCATCAAAATGTTCTTCGGCATAATCTCATCTTGAAGCTCTTGACTTAACTGCATGCGGCGGTGACGACTGCGCAGTGCTAAAGCGATGGTACGTTTGGCTTTGTCTTGACCGATAATATAGTTATCAAGATAGGCAACCGTCTCTTTAGGGATCATGTTCATGCGTTCTTCTCCATCACCAAGGTTTTAATCTCATGGTTGGTATAGATGCACAGGTCAGCAGCAATATGCAGACTCTCCGTGACGAGATGTTCTTCATCAATATCAGCATGTTTTTGCAGAGCACGTGCCGCTGCAATAGCGTAGTTCCCGCCACTGCCGATGGAGGCAATAGCACCGTCTTCAGGTTCAACAACATCTCCGTTACCGGTTAAAATAAAAATATGTTTGGTGTTTAAGACAATCATCATCGCTTCAAGACGTCGTAGAACTTTGTCTTTGCGCCATGCTTTAGAGAACTCAATAACCGACTTCATCAAATCACCGTGTTGCTGCTCCAGATGATCTTCAAACATATCAAAAAGATTAAAGGCATCGGCGGTAGAGCCGGCAAATCCGGCGAGAATCTGCCCGTTGTGCAGGCGGCGGATTTTCGTAGCATTGTTTTTTAAGACGGTGTGCCCGAAAGAGACCTGTCCGTCACCACCGATAACAGCTTTATGCTCCCCTTTGTAAGCGAGTATGGTAGTCGCTTCAAACATTACGCACCTTTAATATCTACATGTAATGTGGCGTGAATACCGTGACCGAGTTTAAGGTCAAGATCGTGTGTTCCGGTCGTCTTAAGCGCTTCTTTGTGGTTAATATGTTTTTTATCGATCTCAATACCGTGTTGCTCTTTAAGAGCCTGGGCAATCTCTTCTTTGGTGACAGCACCGAACAGGTGACCCGTATTGCCCAGTTTTTTAGTGATGACAATTTGGAGTTTATCGAGTTTGCTGCTGAGTGCTTTCATTGCTTCAATCTCATTGGCCTCAGCTTCCGCTTTTTTGCGTTCGCTTGCTTGATGCTTTTTAATCACCTCATTGGTCGCATGTTTGGCAAACCCTTTGCCGATTAAAAAGTTTTGACCGTAACCGTCTTTAACCTCTTTAATCTCACCGGCTTTACCGAGACCTTTAACATCTTTAATTAATAGTACTTTCATAAGACTCCCATATTATTTGACGATGTCGCCGCTGTACGAGACGATACCGTGTGTCAAGTTGCCGACATGTGTATAACCCATGTCATTCATAATGCGTTGACAGTGCAGGCTGCGACTGCCGACGTGACAGTAGAGAATCACCGGCTCATCTTTACTGAGCTTGGACTCTTCTAAAATATTAAAGAAACTACTCGTCGGCATTAAGATATCGGCACCTTTAATGTGCCCCATTTCCCACTCCATATGTTCACGTACATCAATAAGCTTAAAGGAGACCATGCCGAGCTCTTTGGCTTCCATGAGTGCAGCCAGTTCATCGCCGTCTAAGTCATTTTTTTTTAAGAGCTCTTGACACTCATCGGCACTTAGACCACGTGAATGGGTATGGACGACCTCTTCAATATTGAGCTCTTTACGTTTGGCAGCGGCAAACTCCGGCGTACAGAAAATACCGCAGTGACAGGCGCCGATCTCAACCATTTCATGTTCAATGGCCGGTTTACACGGGCAGATTCTATCATCAACACTACGTGGTTTTCCGTCAACTTCTTCAACCATGAAACAGGGGCAAAAACGTTTGTTATACATCATCTTATTACGGGCAAGTCCGAGCTGTACCCCTTCATTGACTTCCATTTGAGGATTATATTCCCAACCGAATTGCTTAATGACTTTGTCAGTAAATTTAACAGTCTTTGCTAATTCATTTTGAAACTCTTCAGAGTTCATATCAATTTTAATCATACTCATGGTAATCCTTTTTTAGTTATCTGTTGTGACGTGCTTTACCTTCGATAATAAAGCGTAACGCGTTGAGCTTAATAAAGCCGGCGGCATCTTTTTGGTTATAGACCTCATCTTCTTCAAAGGTGCAGTATTCCGGATTAAACAGTGATGTTGCGGAACTGCGTCCGACGACGGTCACATTGCCTTTGTAAAGTTTGAGTCGTACTTCGCCTTCGACATTCTCTTGTGTTTTGTCAATGGCAGCTTGAAGCATTTCGCGCTCAGGTGCGAACCAGAAGCCGTTATAGACCAGTTTGGCATAGCGCGGCATGAGTTCATCTTTAAGATGTGCCTCTTCTCTATCGAGACAGAGGGATTCAATAGCACGGTGCGCTTTAAGCATAATCGTTCCGCCCGGAGTTTCGTAACATCCGCGGCTCTTCATACCGACAAAACGGTTTTCGACAATATCAACCCGTCCTATACCGTGTTTACCGCCTAAACGGTTCAGTTCTGCGAGCATAGTAGCTGGAGAAAGGGCATCGCCGTTGAGTGTTGTCGGGTCGCCGTTTTGGTAACCCAGGGTAATGTACTCTGCTGTATCGGGAGCATTCTCCGGTGAGTTGGTCCAGAGCCACATACTCTCTTCAGGTTCGGCTGCAGGGTCTTCTAAAATGCCGCCTTCATAAGAGATATGCAGTAAGTTGGCATCCATAGAGTAGGGTGATTTCTTCCCTTTTTTCTCAATGCTAATGCCGTGTTCTTCAGCATATTTGAGTAGTGATTCGCGTGAGTTCAAATCCCATTCACGCCACGGTGCAATAATGGTAAGTGTGGCATCTTGTCCCAGATAACCCATCTCAAAACGAACCTGATCATTTCCTTTTCCCGTAGCCCCGTGGCTCACACCGTCGGCTCCGGTAATTTTGGCAATTTCAACTTGGCGTTTGGCAATAAGCGGACGGGCAATAGAGGTGCCTAAAAGGTACTCGCCCTCATAGATGGCATTAGCCCGAAACATGGGGTAGACATAATCACGAACAAACTCTTCTTTGAGGTCATCAATAAAAATATTTTCAGGTTTAATACCGAGTTGAAGCGCTTTTGCACGTGCAGGTTCAACCTCTTCGCCTTGACCGATATCGGCGGTGAAGGTGACCACTTCACAGTTGTACTCATCTTGCAGCCATTTTAAGATAATACTGGTATCGAGTCCACCCGAGTAGGCTAGAACTACTTTTTTAACTTCTTTTTTCATAATGTTCCTTAGGCGATATGCAACACAAAACTAATAAATTAAGCGCGATTATAGCAAAAAAAGTTTAGAGAAAAGATAAAGAGATAAGTCAGTTACAGAGATTTAGTTTTAGAAAATGGGGTGTATCTCACTACGGTGAGATACTTTCTTAAGAGCGTGTTTAAGCTGTTTGAGAGATATTGGTACTCTCTCTCCATGCTTCGAGAAGCCCTTTGACAACGTTATTGACTTCATCAATTTTTTCTGAATTATTATGTAGGTTTGCTTCAATTAGTAACTCTTGTTGATATGAGTACAGACCATGTAGGTATTGAGCCACCTCACCGTGGGAATAGTCTAAGATGGTGATGAGCTCAATAAAAATTGCCATAGAACGATTAATCCAGTACGTTCGTTTTTCAATATTTTTTGATTTAATGGCTACGATAGCTTGTGTATTAAACCGTAAAATGCCTTCATAGAGCATTTCAATAAGCTTTTCGGGGGATTCAATGGCAACATTATTTTTGGCATAGGTATTGTAGGCTAAATTATTCATGGTCTTCCTTTAAAAAATATTAATATTAATGTAATATGGGGCTGACTTAGCCTTTTTGATCAAATAACAAACCGTTAACCTCTTGGATTTTGGGTAAAAATGAGACCGCTTCTTCCGCTGGAAAACGGCTCACCATACGATTGGTTTTGGATTCAATAACCGAGACGTAAAAATCTTCTGTTGTATTGTCAAATCCGAATTTAAGAGAGGTTCGAAACGGACTAATTGCGTCATTGAGTTCCTTTACCAATTGATTCATCTCTTTTTCGGTTTCGATTTTTTGTACTTGATTTTGCTCAGTTTGCTGCTCTTGTTGTACTTGAACTTTCTGAATGGCTTGAACCTGATGTTCTTGCATCTGTGCGGTACTGTTTTGTGAATTTTCCATTCTCATCTGAGAATTTTGCATTTTAGAAACGCTTTGCATCAGTTCCATAATGGACTCCTTTCCTTTATAGTGCATCGTACACACAATATCGGCTTCATAAAAAAATACTTAAATCGCTTACATGTAAATTTATTGTGCTACCCTTTCGCTTATGAAACGTTATGTGGCACTTCTTAAGAGCGAGCCGGTATTGGCACGACTGTCGTTGATTCAGCTTATTGCCTATTTTGGAGCGTGGTTTAGTAATGTTGCCATCTATACCTTGCTGCTTGAGATGGGGGTTTCGGCTACCGTTGTCGCACTGACGGCGGCACTGCATTTTCTTCCGGGTGTCGTGCAGGCACCTTTTAGCGGGGTGTTAATTGATCGCTTTCATCCGAAGAAGATGATGCTTATTACCTTGGCGGTTGAGATTATCTGCACCTTTTCACTGCTGTTGGTAACAGATGTCTCAGCACTAGGACTGCTGTTTGTCCTCATTGTCTTGCGGATGGCGGCAGCAAGTTTTTACTTTACCATCGAGATGGCACTGCTGCCGAAAATTTTACATGTAAAAAAGTTGCAGTTAGCCAATGAGATTCACTCCATTATCTGGTCGATTTCGTATACACTGGGGATGGCTATTAGCGGTTTTGTTGTTTACAAGGTGGGGGTAAGTGTTGCCTTTATTATAGACGGACTACTCTTTGTACTGGCGTTTGGTTTGCTTTATAACCTGAGTATTACGGTGCAGGTCAATGCAACCTCTCACCATATCGTCGCCATGTTCAAAGAGACGCTGACATACATAAAGCATGATCGCAGAGTCTTTTACCTGCTGCTTTTGCATGCGTTAGTCGGGCTTACGGCGTTTGATGCTCTGGTGGCATTGATGGTACATGAGTATTATACGCATCTCATCGCTACGTCGCTTGCTATTGGGCTGTTGCATGCGTCACGCGCCCTAGGTCTGGTGGTAGGTCCCATGCTCATTGGCAACTATATGAACAATACTCGACTGCGCTATCTGTTTATGTTTCAAGCCGCGGCTATTATGCTATGGGCCGCGGTCATGCCGAATTTTTACCTTTCTTTGATCGCTTCGGTACTGGTAGGTTTGTGTACGACAACGCTCTGGTCATATACCTATACGTTGTTGCAACATCATACTGATCAGGCATATTACGGTCGTGTCGTGGCGTATAATGACATGCTCTTTTTACTTGTAGCAGCAGTCACCTCTATGATGATCGGTCTTTATGCCGATGCCGGAGTATCGTTACAGGTGATTACGTTGATGCTGGGGTTGTCGTTTGTAGTAGCGACGCTCTATTACTACTGGTTGCAACACCGTTTTGAACTTAAAGAGATACATTAAAGGAGTACACTCATGATTTACGAGGCACAAGGACATGCCATTGATTTAACGCAGATAACACGGCTCTACCCTGCCGTTACCATTAATGCCGGTGGTGAACGTGCACAGGTCTCTTTGGAGTGGGCGGAGCTTAAAAAGGATAATATTGAGATTGAAGCGTATGTGCTGGTATTTGATTGTGATCCGTTAGATGAGGTGCCACACCATAGAGTGACCTTGCAATTTACATGTAAAGAGGAACTCATAGAAGCGATGCAGAGGGTTTCACAGATGATGGCATAATTATTTTACATGTAAATTGTGCTACCATATACGTATGATAGATACCAACCGAACCTTATGTTACTGTAATGACCTGACGATTGAAGAGATTGTCACCTGTATTAAAGAGAATAGCTTCACAACGCTTGAAGAGCTGTTAGAACAAGATCTCTGCTTAATGGGTGATAAATGTGAACTTTGCCGTGAAGAGGGGTATGAGAATGACGGCTACTCACTGCTAATGCTGCTCTCATTGGTGAAACAGAAGCGGCTTTAGCAGAAAGAGATCTCTCTAATACGCTCTTAAGATGAGCTGTTTTATAATCACACTCTCCAAAATGTCGGGGTGTGGCGCAGTCTGGCTAGCGTGCTACCTTGGGGTGGTAGAGGTCGCCGGTTCAAGTCCGGTCACTCCGACCATTGACATCTT
>Ga0256834_1001903_pt1 | contig 13665 bp, 10 predicted proteins | sample 4281140metaG_FD_190536 | JGI IMG/M metagenome (GOLD analysis project Ga0256834, IMG submission 190536) | Hydrothermal vent microbial communities from East Pacific Rise, Pacific Ocean - 4281-140 | ecosystem: Environmental > Aquatic > Marine > Hydrothermal vents | place: Pacific Ocean: East...
AGTAGAGATAATTAGTATGATAGAATAGTTTTAGAATACTCAATATAATGTAAAATTTTTAGATTATATTGAGTATTTTATCATCAAACATAAGGAGTAAAAGAGTATGAAGCAATATTTATGGGCAGGGGTAGCGGTACTATTTGTGAGTGCATATGCATCAGATAATCCATTTGAGTTAAAAGATAACTTTGGTAAACTCGAAGAAAATCAAGCAGTTTTACTTGATGACCTTCGAAAATTAGCAGAGATGAAAGAGCTAGCGGAAGAAGTAGCACTTGATGAGGTACCTATCGAAGAACGTTTGGAAGAAAAAATTGTTACTCCTTCAGAAAAAGAGAATGAGAATCAAGTAAGAGAAGCGTTAGATGAAGTAGTGGAAGAAGTTTCTACTCCTTCTAATGATAGTGTAGTCTTAGTGGCTACAGAAACTGTAGAACCTAGCAACACTGAAAGAAAAGTAAGTGATATAGAAGTGCAAAAAGAGCTTGATGAGAAAGAGAATCTTTTAGAAGCAGTAAAACAAAAAGAAGCTGAATTAAAAAAAGCAGAAAGAGAAGAAGCCCAAGCTGTTACAGAACAACAAAATACAGAAAGAAATGAAATTGAAGCTTATGAAAAGCAAAGAGCAGAAAAATTGGAGAAAAAAAGAGCAGAAGAAGCGGAGGCTTTAGAAGAAGAGAGAAAAGTACAACAAGAGGCTAGAGCAAGACGTTTGGCACGGAAAGAAGCACAAAAACAGTTAGAATTAGCAGATGCGAAGGCAGAACAATTAGCAAAAGAAAAAGCCCAAAATAAAGAAGAGCCAAAAGTGATGGAAGTGACTCAAGTAAAAGTAGAAGAAGATACACGAACAAGTGTAGATGATATTAATGTTACACGTGAAAAGAAAGAAGCTAAGATAGCTGCAGATGAGGCTTATGAAGATGCAGTCAAAGAGATGAGTCAAGAAGATTAATCTTCTTGAACACTCTTTTTTGCTTGTATCATCTTGATGATAGTCATCGAGATAAGAATCTCAAAGATACTTGCTAAGATAAGTTGATAATAGGTTAATAAATCTAATAATTTTGTCTCATACCCAATCGTCGCCACGGCTACAAGCAATGTAAGAGGCATGGAGAGAGACAGTGCGATGAGCAGTGCATCTTTTGAACCAGAAATTCCTCTCAATACAACGGCTGCTAATATTCTTGATAGTATCATCAAGAGTGTAATAAGAAGTGCTCCTGATATAACACCCTCAAGAGGTAAAGCCCCAAGATCAAAAGATGCTCCTACATTGATAAAGAAAATGGGTACTAAAAAACCAAACCCAAGACTAGACATCTTCTCTTCAAGTGCTTTTTCATGATGAAAAAAGGCTGAGATGGCAACCCCTGCGATAAAGGCTCCCAAAGCAAGCTTTAGATCAAGACTAAGCATCACAGCAATTAAAATGAAAAATAGAGCCATAGAAAGTCGTATATCTTGATCCGAGGTATCAAGTTTAGGCATCAAAGTATTTTTGAACTCTGGAAACCACCAAAAAAGCAGGTGTAACAATCTATAGATAAGATAAACTGCAAGAATAAAGAGTACCAAATAGCCCATTTTGATAAGTAGAGCAAAACTAAATCCTGTGGTAATTGTGGCATTGAAGATAGTAAGTACCACAATACTGCCAATCTCTCCAAGTACCCCAGCAATGATAGCAAGACGTATCCATGGTTGATCTTTGCCATATTCTTTTGAAAGAGCCGCAAGTAGACCTATGGAGATTAGAGGCATAGAGATGATGACTATGGTATGTAATCCAAAGAGTAAACCACTTGTAATCGAGAAAAAAACCATAAGTATAAGAAAGAGAATAGACTTTTGAATCACTTCTTTTGGACTAGTGGTAATCTGTTTGAGATCTACCTCCATACCCGCTAAAAATAATAGGTATAAAAATCCAACTTTAGCAATAAGATCAAAATACTCATTATGTTCTATAAAACCCAAATAAGCAAATATGGCTCCTAGCATAATCTCAACAGGGGGGATTGGCATACGTAGAGCTTTTGCAATAAAAGGGCTTCCCCAAATGAGTAACGATAAAACAAGAATAAGGGTGATATTGCTGTCAATCACAACTAATCGCTACCTTATAACCTAGGGTATCAAGCATTTTTTTGTCACTGCTTGCATCTATACCCTCAGTAGTTAAGTAATTACCTATAACCATAGCATTTGCACCTGCTTCGAACATAAGATTTTCTTGACCGCTAAAAAGAAGTTCTCTTCCTCCTGCAACCATAAGGAGTTTATCATCTCCTAAAAGGATACGAGCCTTTTTAATGATATTTATAGCTTCATTAAGCTCAATATTTCTTGTTTTAATAGGTAAGGCAGGGTTGGGGTGGTAAAAGTTAAGAGGCGTTGATTCTGGGGAGAGTGAAGCGATAGAGTTTAGCAGGGCATCTCTATCTTCAGTTGTCTCTCCCATACCAAAGATACCTCCTGAGCATAGTGCAAGACCTACAGATTTGACATTTTCACACGTCTCATAACGTTCACTCCACGCATGTGTTTTACAGATGTCAGTATAGTAACGCTCTGATGTCTCCAGATTATGATTATAGCTATCTAGTCCATGTTCTTTAAGGTAAGTGAGTTGCTCTTTGTTAGCTGTACCATTACAGGCAATGAGATTAAGTCCTTCAATCTCTTTTTTTATGGCCCTTGCAGCACGTGCAACAAAGTCTACTTTTTTGTCATCTAAACCTTTACCTGCGGTAACAAGACAGTAGCCCAAAGCACCATGAGCTTTTGCTACTTTTGCTTCTTGTACGATTTGGTCTATATTTTTATAGTTGTATCGTTCGATGTCTGCATGGTAACGTACGGACTGTGTACAAAACCTACAGTCCTCTGCACAGGTTCCAGAGAGGATATTATTGATGGCACATAAAAATACTTGTTTATTGTTTGACATCATTCGACCTTTGTCTTTATTGCTTGAAATGATGTATTATAGCTAAAAGCATAGCTAAATAGGTTAGTAGAATTAAATTATGGTATACTTTATTATATTGATTTTATGAGGGTATATTGGGGAGAGGGTAATTAGAATGAAGAGTCTTATTGTAATACTAATGACTACATATATTTTTGCAGGTACTATAAATCAAAAAATGATTATTACTGTAAGTAAAAATAGTTTTCAAGCAGAACAATCTCTTCATTATCTAGAAGAGTTTTTTTATAAGCATGGAAACTTCCCCCAAATAGAAATTAAAATAGAAAAGTTAGATGAATATTTTTTGGTAACCCTTAGTCCTGTTGATAATATAGTAACAAAGCATGAGCTTTATACTTTGTTACAACCAAAATTTTTAAATATTTTTACTGTTGATAATATAAAGATAAAAAATAAAGTAAAAGATAGTAGTAAAAGTACATATCTGAAGCCAGCAGTTTTAGAAGATTTGTCTAAAACTGCTGTTCAAAAGAAAGATATTGTACCAAAACTTGAAAAAAGTATTAGAAATAAATTGACATCATTTTGGAAAGCCATAGATGGTGATTGGCTAGCCTTAATTGCGTTAGCTATGGCTGGAATAATATTGATCTTTCGAAGTAATTATCAAATTGGAAAAATAAAAAAATTACAAAAAGAGATTGAAATGATACAGAGAAAAGATATGAGCTAAGTATAACTGGGGAGAGATACGGATATGTTAAATATAAATGCTATATTATTTTGGGTATTAGTGAGTCTTACTTCATTAGTATATGCCAATAATAATTTTATTATAGTGGTGTCTAGTGAAGATAAGATGTCAGTAGACGATACTAAAAAGAAAGTGCAACAAACCTTTCTGAATTCTGAAAAAATTTCTTTCGAATTGATAGAGCTTAAAGATAGTTACTCTTTACGTGTAGGACCTTTTTTCAATACTAAATCTCTTATTCTTCATTATATAAAAATAAGAGAAGTGTTTCCTAAATCTTTTATTTTCAATGAACCTATAAGTGTAAAGCCTAGGACAAAAACTGTAAATAAAATTGTGTATGTAGAGAAAGAAGATGAAACACTTTGGAGGGCATTATTTGGATTAGCTATCATCGGTATTATATCTTTATTCCTCTCTTCTGATCAATTGAAAAATCTTAAAAAGAAACATATTCGCATTCAAGAAAAGCAAGATGAAATAGAAACACGACAAACACTTCTTATAGAAAGAATGGGAGAACAGATACAAGAAGTAGCTATGAAAAATGTGAACGAGGAGAAACTACTTTTAAGTACAGACTTGCTTGAATTAGATCAAGCAACATTTACAGCACAAATAGAAAATATAAAACAGTGTGATGAAAATTTACTTCATGCAACGTATGAAATGATTGATTTTTTAAAAATAAAATCAGGGAATGTCATTATTAAAGAAGAAATATTTCAATTAAGTGGCATGTTACATAAATTGACAAATGCATTATCACCTATTTTAAATCAAAAAAAGCATACTTTATCGTATCATATTCAGCCAAATATTACGAGATATCTTGTTGGAGACACTGGTAGAATCTTACAAATTTTACGAAATTTATTATCTGATGTTTTAGCAGAGGAAGAAGGGAATGATATTGTTCTTGGTATTAAAATTAAAAATGAAGAAGATTTAGTCTTTAGCATTATTAATAAAAATCAGTTTCTTACAAAAGAAGAGGTTGAAGATATGTTTTTCCCTTGCTCTTGGGAAGAATTACAAAAAACCAATAAGGAATTTAGTTTTTTTGTCTTGAAAGAGCTAATCTCTCGTATGGGAGGAGAACTTCATATAGAGAGTGATAAGAGGCAAGGGACAATGTATGAGGTGATATTACCTTATATAAAAGATATAGATAATAGAGATGGACAAAAAAAATTAAAAGAAGCGTTGTCTTATAAAAAGGCTTTGGTCATAGATGATACAATAGCTAAAGCGAAAAATTTAATCATGATACTTGAATCATTTGGTATTGAAGTTGTCTTTAAAACTTCTGACCATTTAGCAAAATATAGACCTGATATAAATGGTATAGATTTTGTTGTGATTAGAGAGGAGGATGTGACTAAGAAAGTATTTGACTATTTTAAAACAGTTAATAAAGATAATATTTTAGATATTGTTGTTATCCATAATGTTTTTGAAACAGACAAAGTGTTTGATATGGCTAAACACCTCGCAAATGCAGAACTCTACCAGCCTCTAATTATTGGGGATGTACAAGAAGTACTCACTGATTTATGTTTGAAAAAAAGTCCAAATAAAAAAGTAATGATTAGTAAAGTATTGGATAACTTTAAAATTATTGAAAATATTGATGTCATGAGAACAGATTTTAAAGTTTTTAAAAATAAACATGTATTACTTGTTGAAGATAATATTGTAAGTCAACAGTTTTTAAGTATTATCCTAAGTGCATCTGAACTCATTATACATCAAGTGAATAATGGGCTTGAAGCACTATTGTTTCTCTCTGAACATCCAAATATTGATCTTGTTTTACTAGATATTGATATGCCAATTATGGATGGGTATGAGGTAGCCAAGAAAATGAGAAAAGATGATAGTATAAATGGTATACCCATTATTGCTGTAACAGGGCTAGGATTTACTTCTGAACTTGAGCAAATGGTATTTTCAGGAATTGACCATGTAATTATTAAACCTTTTAAAATAGGACACATATATACGGCATTAAAACAAGTATTTAATGAAGGTGAAGTTCCTTTACATCAATTACAAAAAGAAGAGAAGAAAGATATTGTTGATACGGATAAAGGATTGGCATATGTAGGGAATTCACTATTTTATAAAGAATTTATTGAACAAGTTTTATTAACATTAGAAGATTCTGGTACCTTGATTAAGATAATGATTGAGAATGATGAAATAGATAAGCTAAAAGCATTTTGTGTAGATGCGTTAGGGCTTACTAAGACAATTGGGGCAGTACGTTTTGTGAAGCTATTAAAAGAGATGCTAGTAGCAATTAAAGATAAAGAAGAGATAGAAAACCGAGATGAGCTATTATTTGAAGAAGATGAAATTAGTTTACATCACTTTATCTCTTCATATAAAGGAGAATGGTTTATTTTAAAGCGAGAGATTGAAGCCTATCTTCGCAGTTAGGCATCCACTTTCGTTTTACATTTAAAACATTCATAGACATCACCAGATTTAAGGGTTTTCTTACCCATAGTATAGTCACACTCAGGGCATTTTTTATCTACAGGTTCGTAATTGGCGATAAATTTACATTTAGGGTAGTTGACACAGCCAAAGAATTTACCACGTTTCCCTTCACGTTCTTGGAGTTTCCCCCCACATTCTGGACAAGGGACAGTAAGTTCTTTTGCTGGTTCTAGCGATTTTGCATTTTTACATTTAGGGTAAGCAGAACATGCGAGAAATTTACCACGTTTAGAGTTTTTGATAACCATCATAGACCCACATTTTTCACACTTCTCATCTGTCTCTTCAGGACCTTCTATCTCTGTGCCGTCTGCATTTTTAGTGTATTTACATTTAGGGAAGTTTGAACATGCGATAAACTCACCATAACGCCCTTTACGTAAAAGAAGTTCTGATTCACATTTAGGACAGTTCTCTCCCGTAGGAATAGCTACTTTAAGTGACTTGATATTTTTCTTTCCATCTTCAACTTTTTGTAAAAATGGTGTGTAAAATTCTTTGAGTATCGTTTGCCAACTTGTTTTTCCCTCAGCTACTTCATCCAGGGTCTCTTCCATCTTGGCAGTAAATCCAGAATCAACGATTTCTGGAAAGTGCTCTTCTAGCATTTCTGTTACAGTAAAAGCTATCTCTGTTGGGTGGATACGCTTTTTTTCTAACTCTATGTATTTACGTGTTTGAAGTGTAGTAACAGTAGGGGCATAGGTACTTGGACGACCGATACCTAGAGACTCTAGCTTCTTAATGAGACTTGCTTCATTGTAACGTGCAGGTGGTTCTGTAAAGTGTTGTTCTGGTGTGATGTCATCAAGACTTACTGCTTGACCTTTTTCTAAGTCAGGTAAGAGTTTGTCTTTGTCTCCATGCCCTGTGACTTTATAAAAACCATCAAAAAGAAGTTTTCTTCCACTGGCTTTAAAGGTACATTTATCACCTTTGAAAAGAATACTTTGAGATTCTATCTGGGCTTCTGTCATTTGACAGGCTAAGAAACGGTTGTAGATGAGTCTGTAAAGTTTAAGTTCATCTACAGAAAGGTAATCTGCTGCCATTTTTGCATCAAACTCTACCATCGTAGGTCTAATAGCTTCGTGAGCCTCTTGAGCACCTTTAGACTTGGTGACATAAGACTTAGCCTTGGCTGGGAGGTATTTGTCTCCATAGGTAGCTTTTATGTAGTCTCTTGCAGCAGATACAGCTTCTTTGGCAAGGTTCATAGAGTCTGTTCTCATATAGGTAATAACACCCATCGTGCCTTTGTCTGTTTTGACACCCTCATAAAGCTTTTGTGCAACCATCATTGTTTTCTTTGGTGAAAAACCTAATTGTGTGGATGCCGCTTGTTGGAGCGTAGATGTCATAAATGGTGAGGGTGTCTTAGTCTTACGTTTGGTTTTTTCTATAGAATCAACAGTAAAAGATTCTGATTTTGCAGCATCTACTATTTCAGTAGCATCTGCTTCATTTTTAATGGTAAGCTTGTCAATTTTAAGACCGTTATAGTCATAAATATTTGCATCTATATTTTTTTGGAACAGTGCTTCAATCGTCCAAAACTCTTCAGGTTTAAAGGCTTTAATCTCACGCTCTTTTTCAATCACTAGTTTAAGTGTAGAACTTTGTACTCTTCCTGCACTTAGTCCTTTTTGTATCTTAGAAGCGAGTAAAGGAGAGAGTTTATACCCCACAATACGGTCTAGTAAACGTCTTGTCTGCTGGGCATCAACAGAGTCCATATCTACCTTACGTGGTGTTTCAAGTGCATGTTGAATGGCAGATTTAGTAATCTCATGAAAGACGATACGTGGAAGCTCTGTCGGTTCTTTCCCTATGGCTTTTGCTATGTGGTACCCTATCGCCTCACCTTCTCGATCCTCATCGGTCGCGATAAAGATAGTTTCAGCTTCTTTTGCTAGCTTCTTGAGTTCTTTTACAGTGGGGTTAGCATCTCTTGGTATAGAGTATTTAGGTACAAGGTCACCTGTCTCATCATCAATGGTGATCCCAAAAGTACTTTTAGGAAGGTCACGTATATGTCCTTTAGATGCGATGACCTTATAGTCTTTGCTTAAGAAGTTGGTGATGGTTCTTGCTTTTGCTGGAGATTCGACGATAATTAAATTTTTCATAGTTTACTTACTTTATAATGAGGGAATTTTTGGCATTGTAACACATTTGTATGAAAAATCATATATAATGGTATAAAATCGATATTGAAAATACGAGGAAAACCTTGATGAAACAAATATTTAAATGGCTACGTATGATACTTGTATTGGCATTACCACTAAGTGCCGAGTTTCAACCATGGACTGAAAAACTTATACAGTTAAATCATAGAATGGAAGATATCAATATAACACAAGAGTTGGTTAAAAACCTTGCAGAAGAAGAGACAGAGTTTTATAATCAAGTTTTGGAAGATATCTTATTAAATAAAACAGATTTTTTAAAAAATCCTAAAAAGTTTGAACTTGAAACATTTAGTTTGGAGAGAATGATACGTATCAATAAACGTGCAGGAAACAAGTATGCTGTATTGAGAGATGAAGTATTAGTAAAATCGTACAAACTCATTCAAGTACAAAATAAAATGGTACGTAAGATATTTCAAGCATTAGATTATTATAGCATTGATGGGTTTGAAACAAAAATGAATGATTTATTTGCCGAAAGTCAAATCGAAATTCATGCGTTAGATAAAGTTGATTATAAACCCTATTTAAAGATTACTAAAAAGAATAAAGTATTAATAGAAGCACAAAAAAATATAAAAGATTTTTATGCACTACTTGAAGTTAATGCAGATATATTAAAATATTTTTCCATTTCTGATAAAAGAATCTATCGTTTAAATAAATATGCACAGTATAATGTACTCTCTTCTATACTTTTTATCAACAATCAACCACTTGTAAAAGTAGTGAACCCTTGGCTAAAACCGATAGGTTTAGACGTGATAAAGTTACTGCTTATTATCCTTGTATCATTGATTGTCTATTTTATTCGTAAATTCTTATATGGATTGATGGAACGTATTTTATTAAAAACTAAATATTTAAAACGGTATACACAAGAGATACTTGATGATGTGCGAGTATCTATCACATTGTTACTTCTTATTATAAATCTTGAACTGGTACTCTATATCTACTATGACTTTAGTACATTTGATTTGATGGGTAAAGTCTTTAATATTATTTATGGCATATTTTTTACAATCATTTTATATCAAATTATTAACGGTATTGCTCGTGTTAGAATAGAAAATATTGGGCAGTCAGATAAACGTATTAAAGCAGAAATGATTAATGTTGCTATAAAAATTATTAATTTTCTTATTATTATTTTTGGCTTGCTTCTTGTATTGTATCTTGCAGGTATTAATTTAACAACTGTACTTTCTGGTCTTGGTATAGGTGGCTTTGCTATTGCACTTGCGGCACGTGAGAGTCTTGCAAATTTCTTTGGGACTATCTCTATTTTGATGAGTGATGTTTTCTCGCAAGGAGATTGGATTGTTGTGAATGGGAAAGAAGGTACCGTTGTGGAGATAGGGTTGAGGGTAACAACCTTACGTACGTTTGATAATGCGATGATTTCTATTCCTAATGGTGTATTGGCAAATGGAGATGTTAAAAATTGGAACAGGCGAGCCATTGGTAGACGTATTAAGATGAAGTTAGGAATTAAATATAACTCTAAAACACAAGATATTAATAATGCCGTCAATGCAATTAGAGAGATGTTAAAAGAGCATAAAGATATCGCCACAGTAAATACAAGCTATACGGCACGTCTTACTAAAAATACAAAACTGGTTTCTGAAGAAGATGCCTTAGGTGTGAAGCGGACACTTTTGGTGTACCTAGATGAATTTTCAGAGTCACATATCAGTATCTTGGTGTACTGTTTTACAAAGACGACAGACTGGAATGAATGGTTAGCTGTAAAAGAAAATGTGATGTATAAGGTGATGAAGATATTGGAAGAAAACAGTTTAGAGTTTGCTTTCCCATCACTCTCTGTTTATCAAGAGAATGATGAAAAGTAGTGTTTTTAAACCACAAGTTCAGGGATGCGTATTGCCTGTCCTGGGTAGATTTTATCTGCATCTTTTATCACTTCAAGGTTGGCTTCAACGATGAGAGGGTATTTGCTACCATTTCCGTAAAATTCAGATGAAATGCCCCAAAGTGTATCTCCTTTAACGATGGTATAAAAGACAGGTTCAAATACCTCTTCTTCTCTTACATTCTCTTCAGAAATTTGTGTAAGGGTGACAAGTTGATCTGCATTGACTTGTGAGATGCCCTCAACATTACCTGCGATGAGGATTGCTTTTTCTTTGGTAGCCACATCCGTAGCTACACCACCTAAGGCGACAGTCTCTCCATCTACTTCGACCACAAGACCCTGAACAGGAAGTTCAGAAAAACTTGTTTCTATCTCATTTTTGATGGCTTCATTGTCATCACCTTTGCCTAATATCTTTTTGCCTGCACTGCTTAAAAAATCAAAAAATGCCATTCTTTTCTCCTAATATATAAAATGTATGGTCATAAATTATAATAGATTTTTCTTAAGAAGACGATGGGGTAGTGGGCTAAAGTTTTAGCCCTTTAATATGTTAGCTTATTTTGTTTTCAATATTCTTGGAAGTGTGATACCTGTTTGACTTTGATACTTTCCTTTTCTATCTGCATAGGTAGTTTCACATGCTTCGTCACCTTGCAAGAAGAGGACTTGAGCGATGCCCTCGTTTGCATAAATCTTTGCAGGCAGTGGGGTTGTATTTGAAATCTCTATGGTAATATGCCCCTCAAATCCGGGTTCAAAGGGTGTCACATTAACGATGATACCACAGCGTGCATAGGTACTTTTGCCTAGACAAATTGCGAGTGTATCTTTAGGCATTTTAAAGTACTCTACTGTACGTGCCAATGCAAAAGAGTTTGGTGGTACGATACAAATGTCACCTTTAAAGTCTACAACATTGTTTTCATTAAAATCTTTGGGGTCAACCACTTCAGCATTGATGTTGGTAAAGATTTTAAATTCATCTGTGACACGAATATCATAACCGTATGAGCTAAGTCCATAACTTACTACACCTTCACCTACTAAGCCTTCGCAAAAAGGTGTTATCATCGCTTCATTTAGTGATTTCTCACGTATCCATTTATCGGATTTTAATCCCATAGTGTTCCTTATTTTCTGATGTATTGTACGTCAGCATTGGTTTTTAGTTTTTCAAAATAATCTTTGAGTGCTTTGGTTTGTTGTTTTTGTTTCCATCTTGCGGCTACTGCACCTTTAGCAGACTCAAAGGGCATTGCAGATTTTCCATTTTTTGAGAGAACTTTGTAAGAGATGTAACGATCACCTGCATTAAAAGGTCGTGTATAAGAGCCATCTTGTGTTTGAAGAATACTTCCTAGCAGTGTTGGGTTGAGTTCTTTTGTCTTCTTGGTAACTGAACGGCTAGTCACATATTTTTTGTTTTTTGTTTTAAGAAAATCTTTCATTTTTTGTTCTGAACTGGCACTATACTCAATAAGACTTACACTATTTGGAGCAAAAAATTCATCTTTATTGTTTTGGTAATAGAGTGCTAGCTCATCTTCTGTTGGTTCAGGAATGGTACGCACAACATTTTCTTGAAAAAACTTCTCTTTTTTCATAGCATCTCTAATATTTGAACGGTATCTACTCCAAGATGTACCTTGTTCTTTTAAAATCTGTTGCATTTTAGGTACGGTGATGTTATTTTGTGCTGCGATAGAAGAGATTTTACTGTCTATAGCTTTTTCATCTATGGCGATATCTTTCATCGCCGACTTTTGGAGTCGGTCTTGTATGAGTAGACTCTCTGCTTGTTTTTTTGAAACAGACATTTGTGTTTGAATGGCACGTATCTCTGCGGTAGTGACAGGTTCACCCTCTACGATGATGGCAATAGCATCAAGCATTTTTGCATCTATCGAGGTGAGAAGTGTAATGAATCCTATTAAAATAAGTTTTTTCATGTGGGTGTCCATTTCTATATAAAGTAGATAAATTATAACATATTCGTGTAAATCTAATATGAATACTCGCTATAATAAAAAACTTTCGTGTAGGAGTTGTGAAAATGAAGAAAATCATCATCTTATTTATGTTTATAGGGGCATTTTTATTTGCCCAAATACAAAATGAGTGTATTGTCTGTCACGAGGGGATTAAAGACATCCGAGATAAAAATTCTGGGATGATGCAAGCCATTTTAGCCAAGGCAGATGAAGCAGGAGCAAAAGGTAACGACTGTATTGTTTGTCATGGGGGTAACCCTGAAACGACTAAAAAAGAAGAAGCACACAACGGTACATTGGCATACTTTTCGGAACATGAAGGGCCTAAAGCTTTTTACCCCTACCCTGCAAGTCCATGGATAAATGAAAATACCTGTGGCATGTGTCACCCCAACCAAGTCGCAGCCCAAGAGAATAACCTTATGGCAACAGAGCAAGGTAAAATTCATGGGGCACTGTGGGGCTTTGGTGCAAAAGAGGGTTACAAACACACTTACACCAATTTTGGGGGAAAATCACCTGACCCACATAAGCGTTTAGGCACAAAAACTTACCAGAAGTACATGGAAGAACTCAAAGCACTTGAACCTCAAGGTTTTTTGTCCGAGACAAAAGAACTTCCTGCCGCGCCTACTGCAGAAGAAGTAGAACGTGACCCAAGTCTTTCAGTCTATACTTACTTACGTCAAGAGTGTTTACGTTGTCATACAGGTGGAAAAGGTCGTAAAAGACGTGGAGACTACCGTGGGTTAGGCTGTGCTTCTTGTCATGTACCTTACTCAAATGTAGGACTTTATGAGGGTAAAGATAAAAGTATACCGAGTATGGAAGATGGACATATGTTAGTGCATGCCATACAGTCTTCACGAGAAGTGAAAGTAGAAGTAAATGATGTCAATTACTCAGGCATACCTGTAGAGACATGTACAACCTGTCATAATCGCGGTAAGCGTATAGGGGTGAGTTACCAAGGACTAATGGAGACAGAGTACCAAGCAACGTTTGACTCTGATGGCAATGGACAACCTAAACTACATACTAAACGCTATCTACACCTTACTGAAGATATACACTACTCCAAAGGGATGCTATGTCAAGACTGTCATACTTCTAACGATATGCATGGTGATGGGTTCTTTAGAGGGGCGAACTTGGGAGCGGTAGAGATAGAGTGTCAAGACTGTCATGGAACCACACAGAAGTATCCATGGGAGCTACCGTTAGGGTACTCCGATGAGTTTGCTACCACACCTAAAACAGGTAAAGCAAGAGGAACAACCAAAACGCTTGCAGCATACTTAGAACAAGGGGCTATCCCCAAAGATAGAGGTGATGGGTTTTTACTCTCTGCAAGGGGAAATCCTTTGACCAAAGCAGTAAAAAAAGGC
>Ga0256834_1001904_pt1 | contig 13664 bp, 10 predicted proteins | sample 4281140metaG_FD_190536 | JGI IMG/M metagenome (GOLD analysis project Ga0256834, IMG submission 190536) | Hydrothermal vent microbial communities from East Pacific Rise, Pacific Ocean - 4281-140 | ecosystem: Environmental > Aquatic > Marine > Hydrothermal vents | place: Pacific Ocean: East...
ATTGCATCCCTATTTGATCTTGCTCCGGACGGGGTTTACCTTGCCACAAACAGTTACCTGCTGTGCGGTGCGCTCTTACCGCACCCTTTCACCCTTACCTAATCGATCGAAACCAATCAGGCGGTCTCCTCTCTGCTGCACTAGCCGTCAGCTCGCGCTGCCCAGACGTTATCTGGCGTCCTACCCTATGGAGCCCGGACTTTCCTCCGCTCTAGCCATTACGACTAAAGCCGCGATTGCTCGGTCAACTCACGGCGCGAGTTTAGCACAGCTATTTGCAAGTACGATTAAATAAGAGCGAGTTTTCCTGAATAAAGAAAGAACAAGCATAAAGAGCTATATAAAACGGGTAGTTGTAATTTACCACCCCCCTCCTTTTTCGACGTTTTGTATCTTAAACAATACATAAAACATCGAAAAAGAGGGGGGATGACTTATGAATAAGTTAGTTTTTAGGGCTAGAAGTATAAATTTGAGTACAAGGCTCTGTCTCATCCAGACAAATTGCTCGATAGATTAATTGTAGGCATTTATCTGCATATTCATCGATTGTTTCTGGAGCATTTTTATACTTCCAATGCTTTAAGTAACGCTCTTGAATAAGCGATAACGCCATTGTCGCCACAAATTCTGCTTTGTGACAAGTATCTGTATTTGATATGAGGCTACCTATCAATGTTTCTAGCTCTTTTACCTGAATAAGCTCAATTTTTAATGAACCCTCTTGGTCTGCTGAGGGCAAACTTTTAGTCTCAAAGTACAAAAAATAAAACCATGGTTGCATTAATGTCGATGCGTATAAATATCCTCGCATTAAAACCTGCAATGCAAGCTTTGGGTCTTTTTGCTCACGTGATTCTTCTACTATTTCTGCACACACAACCGAAACAACATCTTTAACGATTACGGCTATGGCTTCTTTATTAGAGATACTGGAATACAAGCCCCCCATGCTCAATCCTGTTGCTGTTGAAAGGTCGCGTAATGACATTGCCTGAAAACCACTTTTAGCGCTCAACTGAAAAGCAGCATCAAATATTTTCTTGAGATTTTTAATCGCAAACTTTTCTTTATTTACTTTTATCTTGTCATTATTTCGCTCAAAAATTAGCGCATAAAGAGCATCGCCCTGATAAAGAAAATTATTACAAAAATCAACATACGATTGAGAGTTTGACTGTAGATATTGATGAGCGATTGCTGACACGTAATTTAATCCTTATTGGAAATTTCTTGACTATAGTCTACACTTACTTTAAATTAAAAGCGAACGCTCGCTCTATTTTTAATACTCTGACTAAAATGGTACATCCAATGACAACTTTAATACTACTCATACTTTCAATAGTTGGAGCTATGACACTTGCTTTTCGTAGTAGTCCAATAAAAACAGCGAGTATATTTTTAGCTGGAATGACACTGATTTCATTCATCATGCCTGCTCACTGGCTTTTATCGTTAGTATTAATTATCACTACACTGGCAACTTTAGTGTTCTCAATTCCTGAAGTGCGCATGAAGTTAGTATCTAAACCTGCACTCAAGATTATTCGTAAAATCCTCCCCCCTATTTCAGAAACAGAGCAAGTAGCCATCGATGCGGGAACCGTATGGTGGGATGGCGAGATATTCAGTGGGAAACCAAATTGGAACAAACTACTATCCGCTCCCGTCCCCACACTCACAAAGGAAGAACAAGCATTCTTAGATGGCCCTGTAGAAGAGCTTTGCCAAATGTCAGATGCTTGGAGCATTAATCACGATTGGAATATCATCCCAGACCACATCGTTAAGTTTGTTTGTGATAACGGTTTTTTAGGGATGATCATTGACAAAAAATACGGAGGGCTTGAATTCTCTGCCGTTGCTCAATCACAAGTGCTTCTCAAGCTAACCAATACAGGTGGTGGCATCACATATTTAGTCGGTGTACCCAACTCGCTTGGACCTGGTGAGTTATTAATTAAATACGGCACCGAGGAGCAAAAAAATCACTATTTGCCACGTTTAGCTAAAGGCAAAGAAATTCCTTGTTTTGCATTAACAGGCCCAACAGCTGGCTCTGATGCAACTTCAATTCCTGATACAGGCGTAGTCTGCATGGGAGAATGGGAAGGTGAAGAAGTTTTGGGCATCAAACTTAACTTCTCAAAACGCTACATCACACTTGCACCAATTGCTTCTTTGATTGGCTTAGCATTTCAATTACAAGATCCTGATGGATTGATTGGCGATACAAAAGATTACGGCATTACTTGTGCGCTTATCCCACGTACAACGCCTAACCTTGAGATTGGTCGTCGTCATTTACCCGTAGGTGATGCTTTCTTAAACGGCCCTATTAAAGGTGAAGACCTTTTTGTACCGCTAGATACTATTATTGGTGGACAAGAAATGGCTGGAAAAGGCTGGATGATGCTAGTGAATTGCTTATCAGTTGGTCGCGCAATTACCCTACCAACTACCGCTGTTGCCGCCTCTAAAAGATGTGCACTTGGCACCAGTGCTTACGCAAACTTACGCAAACAGTTTGGTGTATCAATCAGTAAATTTGAAGGGATAGAAAAATCACTTGCGCGTATCGCTGGCTTATCTTACATCATCGATTCTGCAAGAATACAAACCGTTCAATCTATCGTTGATGGGCAAAAACCCAGTGTTGCTTCGGCAATTTTAAAGTACCACTGTACCGAAATGGCGCGACAATGTTTGATTGATGCAATGGATATTCACGGCGGAAAAGCCGTTATGAAAGGCCCTAAAAACTATCTTGCTTCAACTTACGAATCCATCCCTGTTGCCATCACTGTTGAAGGCGCAAATATTCTTACGCGTAATTTAATGATCTTTGGGCAAGGTGCAATCCGCTCTCATCCCTTTGTATTAAAAGAAATGGAATTAGCAGTAGCTGAAGATAACAATGAAACATTGGAAGCATTTGATGAGACGCTTACAGGGCATTTAGGCTTTGGAGTAAGCAATTTTGCGCGCTCATTTGTATTGGGCTTAGGCTTACCTGTGGGTGACTCACCTACAGAAAGCAGTCAATGTAATCCATACTATCGCCACATTAATCGCCTAAGTAGCGTGTTTGCTTTAACAGCAGATGTATCAATGCTAACCCTAGGCGCAAAACTTAAATTTAAAGAGAATTTGTCAGCGCGTTTGGGCGATTTATTAAGCACTCTCTTCCTTGCCAGCATGGTATTAAAAAATCATAAAGACAATAACTATGCGAGAGATGAATGGCCAATCGTACAGTGGTCATTGGATCACCTTTTCCACGAATTTCAAATTGCCTTTGATGAATTAATGCTGAATTTTCCTAATCGCGTTGTTGCAGGAGTTATCAAAACAGCCGCCTTCCCGATTGGCAAACGATTTAAAGCACCGCTTGATAGCTTAGAAAAGGAAGTGGTAGCAATCATCAGTCAAGACAGTGGCGCGCGACAGCGTTTAACCGATGGCCCATATACAACTATTGGGGAGAACAACCCACTAGCAGAGGTGAATCAAGTTTTCTTAGAGAGCCTTGAATTAAAACCACTGCAACAGACATTACGTGCCGCAATTAAAGATGGAACATTGCCGAAAGTTGGTGGTGAAGCATTGATTAAAGCAGGCTTAAAAGCAAAAGTAATCAGCAAGAAAGAAGCAACTGCACTGGCTAAATTTGAAGCACGCTTAATGGATATTATTAACGTGGATGATTTTGATGAATCTGAATTAGTGCGAATTAAATATAAAAAACCACGAGCTAAACTGCGTAAAGCTAGTTAATTAAATTTTTAAGTCAATATCCTCATAAAAATTTGCGAGCATAATGAAACAAAAAAGTTTATTCAGGGTGGTAAGACAGTTTTCTCCTTTGGTCTTATCATCCTTTTTTTGCTTTTTAAAAAATCAAACATCAAAAAAACATAAATCATCGAAAAAAGGGGGAGGTGGTCTATAAAATGGTTGTTTTTAAAGCCCACCTCCCCCTTTTTTCGATGATTTATGAGATCTTCTGTATCTTCAAATAAGAAATTTATAACCTTGCCACGCTCAGCTCAATAATTTTTGCGTCTTTATTCCTTCAAAGACATAGCTTGCTTATACAATTCATTCTTCTTACGCCCTGTAATCTTCGATGCTAAACTTGCCGCTTGTTTTACAGGTAATTCATCCACTAATATTTTTAATAATTCTTCTGTGGAGCTATTAATTTCATCACTTTCTGACTCGTCAATATGCCCAGCGATCATCAGCACAAACTCACCCTTCTGATGCACTTTTTGCGGTGTTGCATCTTCTCTTATCCATTGCTGTAAACCCGACAAATCTCCACGGTAAACCTCTTCAAACATTTTTGTGAGTTCGCGCGCTAAAACCACCTTTCGCTCTGCACCGTATATTTCAAACAGAGCATCTACCGTCACCGCAATTCGGTGGCTAGATTCATAGTAAACTTGTGTGCGCGGTTCTTTAAGGTTAGCTTGCAGTGCTTTATTACGCCCTACATTTTTTGCTGGCAAGAAACCTTCAAAGGTAAACCGATCTGTCGGCAAACCTGCAATAGATAGAGCTGTGATAATGGCACTCACTCCAGGAATTGGCACAATATTATAGCCCAGTTCACCTAACTCACTCACAAGATGATAGCCAGGGTCGCTAATTAATGGCGTGCCAGCATCACTCACTAACGCTATTTGCTCACCTGCATCTAGCCAGCCCTTCACCGCATCAACTTTATGGCGCTCGTTATGATCATGCAGTGCTTGCAAATCTCCTTGAATACCAAAATGAGTAAGTAGTTTTCGAGTATTACGCGTATCTTCTGCACAGATGCGATCTGCCATTTTTAGCGTTTCTAATGCGCGTTGTGTTATATCACCAAGATTACCGATAGGTGTTGCTACAATATAAAGTGTACCCATTTTTTCATGGGTGCTTTTACTTAGATTTTTATTTTGGCTTTTATCTAAGTTTGGCTCTGTGTTTTCGTATGACATTAGTGGTATATTTCAGGCTGATTAAAAATTAAACAAGGATGTTTGATGTGAATAATAGAATAATACGCTCTTCACTGGTTCTAACGCTTTTAATATCGCTCAGCGCGTGTTCTACAATCTCAGACATTGTACCTCTCCCATCCATTGCATTGCCAACTTTAGATCGACATGCCTTACCTGCAGGAAAAGATATTGAGCTAGCCAACGCGTTACTTGCAGCAGGTAAAAAGCGCGATGCTGCCAGTGCATACTTTGAAGCATCACAAAATTATCGTTCCCCAGAACGTGAACGCTTAATTTTACAAGCTGCAGAACTCGCCGCATTTATAAAAGACAGTAATCTCGCACAACGCTATTTATCACCACTACGCTACCCTGCTTTAAACGGAGAAAATCAAGCACGTTTTCGTTTTACGCAGGCGCAGTTAGCATTAAATGATAAAAACTATCGTGAGGCCTTACGAATTTTACCTCAACGTACAATTGGTTTACCTGATGGACTTGCCAGCAAAATTCTCAACGCGAGAATGCGCGCAGCACAATCTAGCAGAGATAGAATCTCACTGGTTCAAGAATTAGTATTACAAGAGCCAACACTCAAAAATGATTATGAAGTAAAACTAAATCACGACCGTATTTGGAATCATATCCAACAAATTCCCAAACAATCGTTGAAGACACACAAGAACAAAATCAATCACGCTGTATTAAAAAGCTGGTTAGATTTAGGCTACCTTGCTCGCTCAGCAAAAGATGCAGGTGAAATCAGCCCTACTACTAGTGCTAAGTTAAAATCATGGCAGCAGCGCAATCAAAACCACCCAGGCAACAATAAAATCGCAGAGATATTAAAGTCTGCACCAGCGGCAACGGTTACACCTTATTTAGGCGGTGTAAAACCTGTTAGACCAGCAACAACAGAGACATCTATCAAAACTTCTGGAAAGCAGTTTGCTGTTATTTTGCCACTTACAGGAAGCCGATCAAAGCTAGGCAATACCTTATTGCAAGGTATTCAAGAAGCACACAAACAATCAGGCCAAAATACTGACCTAAAAATATACAATTCTGCCACTAGCTCGATTGAAGGCTTATATAAAACAGCGATAAGCCGTGGCGCTGATTTTGTGATTGGCCCATTTGATAAAAACAAAATCACCAGCCTATCCCAACTCCAATTAAGCAAAACAGTGCTTGGGCTTAACTATATTTCAAATGGTAGTAACAGCACTAATAACAACCTCAAACAATTTGGTTTATTACCTGAAGACGAAGCTGTTCAAATGGCACAATTTGCAATAAATCAAGGCAAGAAACGTGTGGCAATACTCACACCAAATTCTGCATGGGGGAATCGCCTACGCGATGCCATGCGAAGAGCCATAATAGAACGAGGTGGAAAAGTAGTAATTACAAAAAGTTACCTCAACAGTGCTTTAAATTATTTTGCAGATGCCCAAAACTTAGCATTTCGTAGTGATGAGCTAGATGCCATCTTAATGGCGGCAGCCCCTAGCCAAGCGCGTATTTTATACCCAAGCTTACGCCAAGAAATAAAAAACCTACCCATATATGCTAGCTCTCATGTTTTTAATGGCACTGCTAACCCTAGTGAAGATGGCAAGCTTGACGGACTAATATTTACAGAAACACCGTGGATTTTAGAAACTGTAAAAAATAAAATTACACCAAAATCTAGCTTCCCACGCTTACATGCTATGGGTATGGATGCCTTTATGATCGCTTCTGGCTTAAAGAATCTACAAAATTTTGGTAGCTCGCTAAATGGTAAATCAGGGCGAATTCGTTTAAGCAAGGATGGAACCTTACATCGCACGTTACGCTGGGCGCAGTTTAAAAATGGCATTCCTGTTGCCTTACAATGAGTGAGAAACAACTTGGTTTATTTGCTAGTTTTTCTGAAAGCCTCTCCAAAAAAATTACCAACAAAAAAAAGAGCGGTAATGATGCTGAACAACAAGCTTGCAAACACTTACAATCAAACGGCTTAACACTGTTAGAAAAGAATTATTCTACAAAAGCAGGGGAAGTTGACTTGATTATGCTCGACGATAAAAGCAATGATGAAATGCTTGTTTTTATTGAAGTACGATATCGTAAAAATACAGATTTTGGGGGTGCTGCAGCCAGCGTCACACCCAAAAAACAACAACGAATCATCAAAGCATCGCTTGCCTACCAACAAAAACACGCACCCCAGTCGTCTATGCGTTTTGACGTGGTAGCCATAGAAGGCGATAATAGAGAATTGAACTGGATACAAAATGCCTTTAGTGGCTTTTAGACTAAATATACAACAAATTTTATGAGTAATAATCGCATAGACTTCTTTAGGGAAGCTGCTCCTTACATCCACCTTCATCGTGGAAAAACCTTTGTTATCGCCTTTGAGGGTGAGGTTATTGAGAGCGCGGAGTTTTCTCAACTGATACATGACATAGCTATTTTATCAGCACTTGGTGCGCGTATCGTATTGGTACACGGCGCACGTTCACAAGTTGATAAACACTTAGAGTCACTCCAGCACGATATTCAAGTTGTTGATGATTTAAGAGTGACTGATGATATAACCTTGCAAGTTGCCAAAGAAACCATTGGTGCTTTAAGGGTTGAAATTGAAAATCAGCTTACACACGCGCTCAGCACACCGCCTGTTATCAATGAAAGCTTGGGGGTTTTATCTGGTAACTTTATTACTGCAAAACCTTTAGGCGTACATAACGGAACGGATTATCAACACACAGGCACAGTAAGAAGAATTAATGCAAAACTGATTAAACAATTGATTGATGCGGGCAGTATTGTATTGCTCTCATCATTAGGGTTCTCACCCTCTGGTGAAGCCTTTAATTTACGTTATGAAGATGTTGCCAGCGCAACAGCAAAATCACTTCAGGCCGATAAGCTCATCTTTATTCACAATGATGATGCCACACCCACTAGCGATGTAGAGCTTAGGGATCTTGATACCTTCATCAATGAACACCCGCCTCAAAAACGCTTATTAAATCACATCAAAACAGCACTACAGAACGGTGTACAACGCGTACATTTACTTAGCACCAAAACGACTGATGCTTTATTTTTAGAACTATACTCCCGCGATGGAATTGGCACGATGTTTAATGCCAGCTTGTATGAAGAGACTCGCCAAGCCGAGGTTGCTGATGTTAGTGGCATTATTGACCTCATCACGCCACTTGAAGAAAAAGGTGCATTAATCAAACGCTCCCGCGAACAGCTCGAACTTGAGATTAACCAATTTAGCGTTATTGAGCGTGATGGAAAAATTATTGGTTGTGCCGCACTTTATCCTGTCGACAATAATATAGGAGAGCTTGCCTGCTTAGCAATCCACCCCGAATACACGGGTGGTGGGCGCGGAGACACCCTCTTAAAACGCATAAGCAAGGTTGCAATAGAAAAACAACTTAACCAGTTGTTAGTTCTCACGACACAATCTGTTGATTGGTTTAAAGAAAGAGGTTTTGCACTAGGTGATGTTAGCGATTTACCTGAACAAAAAAAGGTTCTTTATAATTTTCAGCGCAACTCTAAAATTTTATTAAAGAATATCCTGCTCGCATGACTCCGAAAGGTATTCTCAATACTATCGTTATCAACGAAAGAATCTCCACATCTGGGCAACCTTCACCTAACCAGTTTGAAGAAATTTCCGATGCAGGATTTACCAGTGTAATTAATCTAGCTATGCCAGATTCAACTAATGCACTACCTGATGAAGGTGGGTTTGTGAGCGAAGCAGGTATGAATTATTTTCATATTCCAGTTCCTTTTGAAGCCCCCACACGAGCCCATTTAAGTTTATTTTTAAAGATGATGAAAGCATTAGAAAAAGACAAGGTTTGGGTTCACTGCGCTTTAAACTGGCGTGTTTCTGCTTTCATGCACCATTACCAGCGAGAGATTTTGAAGTTAGCCAAATTTGAACGAACACCCATGCTAGAAAGCTGGCAACCTGACGAGGTTTGGCAAGAGTTTTTAGATTTAAACACCTAGCAATCATAAAGCTGGGGCTTTATTGCAACGCTCCACCCTTCAGCTCAGCGTTAAAAAGCAAAAAACATTGTTTCAATCAGCTTAGCTCACTATTTTATATTGATTTTGTGCTTGTTTTCCGTACAAATCATCGAAATAAAGGGGGGGTGATTAAGCTACAATGCTGTTTTTAACGTATTTATGAGCTAAAAACTTTAAAAAACACTTCCTTTTACATCAAACAAACGCGCATATTCCCTAGTTGCATATCTGTCTGTCATTCCTGCTACATAATCTGCAATAATTCGAGCTTGTCCTGTCTCTCCACCGTCTAACAATGCATCTCTTGCGAGTTGCAAATGTTCAGGTGGCAATAATCGAATGTCTTCCATAAAGGCATTAAACAAAGCCTCTATCACTTGGTGCGCCTTACGCGTCATTCGGTAAACTTTATGATGGAAATATAAATTTTCACGTAAGAATTTTTTTAGCTCTTGACTACGTGTGATCATTTCTGAGCTAAAACTTATTAGCTGTTTCTCATGCTGCCTTACGTCAGAAATACTTTGTGGGTTTGCTTCTTGCAAGTTTGTTTTACTGGTTTCCACAAGATCAACAACTTGTTCACCAATCATCCTTCTTATCGTTTCATGCACACAACGATTGCCTGTTAAATCGGGGTATTTCCACATGACTTTATCGTACTGTTCACTAAATAGATCGACCTTACGCATTTGTTCAATAGTAATTAAACCTGAGCGTAAGCCGTCATCAATATCGTGATTATTGTATGCAACTTGATCAGCAATATTTGTAAGCTGAGCCTCTAGTGAGGCTTGGGTTTTATTAAGGAAGCGCTCACCGACATCACCTAAATCTTTTGCATTTTTTAATGAACAATGCTTAAGAACGCCTTCACGTGTTTCAAAGCTAAGATTTAGCCCATCAAATTCCGCATAGTTTTTTTCTAGCTTATCAACGATCCGCAGTGATTGTAAATTATGTTCAAAACCACCGTAGTTTTTCATGCAAGCATTAAGTGCATCTTGCCCTGCGTGCCCAAATGGTGTGTGACCAATATCATGTGCCAATGCAATGGCTTCTGTTAAATCTTCATCAAGTCTTAATGTTCGTGAGATTGCTCGCGCTATTTGGGCAACTTCTAAAGAGTGTGTAAGGCGTGTACGGTACAGGTCACCTTCATGGTTTACAAAAACTTGTGTTTTATATTCTAAGCGACGAAAGCCCGTTGAATGAATAATACGATCTCTATCACGTTGAAATTCTGAGCGATAAGTTGGGGATGCTTCAGGAAATATTCGTCCAATACTATCTTCTGGATTTGCAGCATAAGATGCTTTAAAACTCATTTACACTTCCCTACTCAATACTTTTTGCAGTAGGTCTGGGTCAAAATCATGACTTATAATACTTTCACCTAGAGATTTCATTAGCACTAAATGTAAAACACCATCTTGTACTTTTTTATCTATAGACATTAGATTACTAAATTGTGCCGCAGATATTTCTTTGGGCGGTTCTACAGGTAAATTAGCTTTTTTAAGTAATTCCTTAATACTGTTTACATCTGCCCCATCAATCCAACCATGCTCTCTTGAAAGCTCTGCTGCCATCACCATGCCTGCTGAAATAGCCTCACCATGCAGCCAAACACCATACCCCATACCTGTTTCAATCGCATGACCAAAGGTATGACCTAAATTTAGCAATGCACGTTGACCTTTTTCTTTTTCATCTGCCGCCACAATATCAGCCTTGTGCTGACAAGAACGGTGAATCGCATAGGCAAGTGCTTCAGGGTCGCGTTGTAATAGCTTATCCATATTTTTATCAAGCCAATCGATAAAATCAAGATCATTGATATAGCCGTATTTAATTATTTCTGCAATACCTGCACTTAGTTGGCGGTCATCTAAAGTGTTAAGTGTTTCTGTATCAATAATGACACATTGTGGCTGATGAAAGGCACCCACCATATTCTTGCCCAATGGATGGTTTACACCCGTTTTACCACCCACTGATGAATCAACCATTGATAGTAAGGTTGTAGGAATTTGAATAAAGTTGATACCACGCTGATAACTTGCGGCAGCATAACCTGCGACATCGCCTACCACACCTCCACCAAGTGCTAGTAAGGTGGTTTTTCTATCACAGCGGGCTTCAAGCATCTCAGTATAAATCTGCCCTAGTGTCTCGAAGGTTTTATACTTCTCACCATCAGGTAAAAGAATATCGGTGTTAGAAAGATTAGGAGTTAGCTGGTGTATTTTATCAAGGTACAAAGGGGCAACGGTTGTATTTGAAACAGTTACTGTGGTCTTGCCTTTGATACAAGGCTCTATTAATTCAGGGTTATTTAAAAGCCCCTGGCCTATGTAGATAGGATAGCTTCGAGTTCCTAAATCAACGTGAAGTGTTTTCATTGCTGCTTTCATTTAAGTGCATCCTGCTTGAGTGCTTCTTCTACTCGTCTTACCAATGTTGTTACTTTTTGTTTACCTGTCATTACCACAGTATCAGCAACCTCTAGATAATAAGGCTCGCGATCATCCAGAAGTTTTTTTAGTGTATCTAAAGGGTTATTGGTTTGCATTAGGGGGCGTTTTTTATCATGACGAATTCGTGAATAAAGCAACTCCGCAGATGTACGAAGATACACAACATGCCCTCGTTTACTCATATTTTTACGATTAATCTCACGAAGAATACTACCACCACCCGTTGCCAAGACAATGTCATCTTGCTCACAAAGCTCAGCAATGACTTGCTCTTCTCTATCACGAAAGCCCTGCTCACCTTCTATCTCAAATATTGTGGCTATATCAACACCTGTACGTTCTTCAATTACACGGTCTGAGTCATAAAACTCTTTGTCCAAACTTCGAGCAATATTTCTTCCAATAGTTGATTTTCCTGCTCCCATCAAACCAACTAAAATAATATTTTTTTCCATGATGGGTTTATGCCAGTTGCACTCTAACTAATCAAGAAATTAGTTTTTTAGGCATAAAAAAGGGCTGGTAAATTACCAGCCCTTTTTTATTTATTACAACAGACTATTTCAATATTTTAGGGGTTACAAATATTAATAACTCTCGTTGATTTTTTCTTTTACTCTTTGCCTTAAAAAGATTTCCTATAATTGGAACATCGCCGAGTACTGGTACTTTGGTGACGCCATTAATATTGGTTTCCTCATGGATTCCACCTAAGACTACTGTCTGCCCATTGCCTACTAACACTTGTGTATTAATATGACGAGTACCAATTACAGGTAATGGACCTGATGCAGAGATAAAATCTTTTTCTCTTTCATCCTGCCTAACATCTAAATCCATAATAACATGCTCATCAGGAGTAATTTGAGGGGTAACCTCAAGTTTTAATAACGCCTTCTTGAATGCAACTGTAGTTCCCCCGCTCCTACTCTCCGTTAAGTATGGGAGATCTACACCCTTTTCAATACTTGCTTTCTTTTTATCTACCGTTACTACTCGTGGCGTAGAGATTACTTCACCTTTGTTTTCAGCTTGAAGTGCTGATAATTCAAGATCAAGTAAAAAGTCTTTGCTAAGAAGTGATAGTGCTAACTTACCTGCAGCTCCTGCTGCTGGTAAGTTAACATTTAAGCGATCTGCTAAAGTTGGAATACCTACCGAGCCAGTACCACCGGCTAAATCATTTACCATTGAGTTAGTTCCATTAATACCGCCTGATGTCGCATACTTACTACCGAATTGAGTTACACCAAAGCGAGCACCTAAATCTTTACTAAATTCATCAGTAGCAAAAACAATGCGTGTTTCAATTGAAACCTGTCTAACCGTCACGTCTAAATTTCTAACCATATTACGGATTTCACTAACACGAGATGCTGTGTCTTGTACTAACAGCGTATTTGTTCGCTCATCAACAGAAACAGAACCGCGCTTTGATAGTAATGACCCTTCACCTTTAGCACCTGCCGACTTAACAAGTTTTTGCATGTCAGCTGCTTTTGCATAATTAATTGAAATATATTCAGTCACCAATGGCTCAAGCGCTTGCTTGCGCTTAAAGGCTTGTAATTCACGCTGCTCTTTAGCATCGAGTTCAACCGCTGGTGCAACCCAAATTACATTACCATTATTACGCATTGCTAGACCTTTAGACTCTAAAACAATATCTAGCGCTTGATCCCAAGGTACATCTTTTAATCGTAAAGTGATGTTACCTTTTACGCTATCACTTACAACAATATTTTTATCAGTAAAATCTGCTAATAATTGCAATACAGATCTAACCTCAATATCTTGGAAATTTAATGATAGTTTCTTACCTTTATATACTTTCTTTTTTGCTGCTAAGGGGTTCTTCGTAACTTTACGCTGTTTTTTATTCAAACTAACAATGAAGTCACTACCTTTGCGTGATGTTTTAAATTCAAATGCTGAATTTGTAAGGATTTTAACTTGCACATCAGAGCCACTTTTAGAAATATCTAAATAAGACGCAGGTGTAGCAAAATCTAATACATCAATGCGTTTTCTTGGCTGAGGAACCTTAACATTTTTCAACATTAAAACAATCATATTGCCCACTCTACGTGTTTCAACTACTGTAGAAGGGTGAGGCAATTTAATGATT
>Ga0256834_1001905_pt1 | contig 13662 bp, 23 predicted proteins | sample 4281140metaG_FD_190536 | JGI IMG/M metagenome (GOLD analysis project Ga0256834, IMG submission 190536) | Hydrothermal vent microbial communities from East Pacific Rise, Pacific Ocean - 4281-140 | ecosystem: Environmental > Aquatic > Marine > Hydrothermal vents | place: Pacific Ocean: East...
AGCGGCAATCCTTCTCTGCATCCTGAGCATGAGCATCACCTCGCGTTGAGGACCTTAATCCCGAGCTCCTTGGCCCTCGCGATTATGAGTTCCCTCTTCCTCGCGCCGACGGTTCCAGCTATCCTCGCTACCTGCCTGGTCGGGTCAAGCTTTTCCAGCTCCTTGAGGTTGTGAACGAGGACCTCCTCGTAGCCGCTCGGGTGAAGTCCGCGCACGGCTTTAGGTGAGCTCCACCCTACGCTGGGTGAGCGGGGCTTGCCCTTCTTCTTGAGCCTCATCTTGCTGTCGATTCCCTTCGGCCTTCTCCACTTGGGGTCGTTCTTGAACTTCGGGAACCTCCACCACTCCTGCCTAAGGAAGCGGGGCTTCTTCCTCTTGAGCTCGGCCCTTATCTTGAGGAGTCTCGCCTTCTCGTCCATTTCTCACACCTCAGAACTTTATCGGCTTGCCAGCCTTCTCAACTATGTAAATACCATCCTGGAAGACACGTCTGTCCCACTTCGTTATCCTCGTGGCCTGCTCGATGTTGGCCGCGGTCTGGCCGACTGCTTCCTTGTCTATACCTTCAACCGTTACCTCCTGACCACGAACCTTGACTGTGACACCCGGAAGGATTTTGGCCCTCCTCGGGGCCTTTTCACCGAGGAAGTTCTCGATGATAACTTCGTCACCCTGAACCTTAACGGTAATCGGGAAGTGGCTGTAGACAACCTTGAGCTTGTAGGTGAACCCCTTGGTGACGCCCTTAATCATGTTGTTGATGTGAGCACTGAACGTTCTGACTATTGCTATGTCCTTCTTCCGCGGGAACTCCTTGTATATCACGACCTTTCCGTCCTCGGTGAATATCTTAACCCCTGGATACTTGAGCTCCCTCTCCAGCTCACCCTTCGGCCCCTTGACCTTGACGACGTTTCCCTCGACCGTAACCTCGACTCCCTCTGGAACTTCAACTTCCTCCCTCACCCAAGCGTCTATCGGCATCGCTCTCACCTCAGTAGACGTAGGCTATCAGCCTTCCACCGATGCCCTTCTCACGGGCCTCCTTGTGGGTCATAACTCCCTGGGAGGTGGACACTATGAGGATTCCGAACTCAAACGCTGGAAGGAACCTCTTCTCCCAGTACTCGTAGTCCCTGGCCTTGACCGGGAACCTCGGCTTAATTGCTCCTGCCTTGTTTATCTTGCCGATGAGCTGAACGCGGTAGATGCCTGCCCTTCCATCGTCTATGAACTCGAACTCGCCGATGTAGCCGTTCTCCTGCATAACCCTGAGAACCTCACCGATGAGCTTCGAGGCGGGCTTTATGTAGACTTCCTTCTTTCCGACCCTCTCGCTGTTGGTCATGTGAGAGAGAGCGTTCGCAAGCGGGTCAAGCAGAGTCATCGCTTCTCACCTCACTCATATTTCCTGAAGCCGAGCTTTGGAGCGACCTCGCGGAAGCAGTGCCTGCAGAGCATGAGGCCGTGTATCCTGATTATCGGGCCGTACTGGCCGCAACGCATGCACCTTCTCGCTCCCTTACCAAACTTTCTCGGCTTTCTCTTGTTGTAATCCGCCTTCGCCATCTCACAATCCCTCCACGTTGACCTTGAACTCCTCCATAGCGAAGACTATACCCTCTTCCTTAGTCAGCTTGTGCCTGTTCGGAATCTTCCTCCTCTGCCTCTTCCTCCTCGCAACCCTAAAGCCGGGCCTCTCAAGGGTAACGCAGACGTCCATACCGAAGATGCCTATCTCGGGGTCGTACTCGACGCCCGGTATGTTGATGTGCTCCTGGATTCCAAAGCAGAAGTTCCCGTGCTCGTCGAAGTTGCCGACGCTGAGCTTCCTGTCCACGGCCTCAAGGAGCCTGTCGAGCATCTCGTAGGCCTTCTTTCCACGGAGTGTAACTTTAACCGCTATCGGCTCACCGCGCCTTATTCCGAAGTCCTTGTTGGTCTGCTTCGCGCGCCTCCTAATCGGCTTCTGACCGACGAGCTGCTCAAGCATCTTCTCGGCCTTGGTTAAGCGCTCACCGCTCTCGCCGACGCCAATGTTTATTGTGACCTTCGCAATCCTCGGCTTTCTCATCGGGTGAGCCTCCCAGTCTGCAAGAATGGCCTCCCTGTTAATCTGCATCGTCTCTCACCTCACGGAAGGGAAATCTCCGGCTTGTCCTTACCCACGACGAAGGCGTACTCCTTCAGGGTGTCGAAGAGCTCGCCGTTCTCGTCCTCGATGGTGACGACGTCGGGCCAGCCCATTGGGAAGTGCCTGACCTCGACTATCTTGCCCTTCCTCGCGACGTTCTTACCCTGGGTAACGAAGACGTAGGCACCGACCTCGAAGGGCAGTATCTTGACTATCTGCCTCTCCGGAACCTTCATGATGACGGTGTAGGAGGTCTTGTAGGCGTCCTTCTCGGCGAGGCTAACGAGGTGGTTGGTTCCGTCGTGGAGGTTGAGCTGGACCTTCGCGCCCTTGACCATCCTCTTGTTGTCAATCCTGAAGGGTTTGAGCTTGGCTTCCTCCCCGCTTATCGGGTGGAGGATGAGCTTGCCAATCCTGTTGGGCAGAACCCTGTAGTGCTCTCCGGTTTCCGGAATCGAGACGACGTCCATGATTCCAACCGGGAACTTGTAATCCTTCCTAACGCGACCGTCAACGAGTATCTTGCCCTCGTTGAGTATCTTTCTGGCTTCTCTCGCGGTTCTCGCGTAGCCAAGGTAGTCCCTGACTATGTAGAGGAGCGGTATGGAAGTCTTCATGCTGTGCGGACCCGGACTCGGGCGGACGGCCCACTTATATTCCTTCCTCCGTATATACCAGGCGGTCGGAGCGGCAAGCCTCTTAAGGTGCCTCTTCGGACCCTTTCTCGCCATCACTCAGCCCTCCTCTTAATTATTTTCTCTCTCCTCTCATCGTCGAGGTTGAGGTCAACAATCATGACGTTCGAGGGATGAAGCGGGTAGTAAACCTCGGTTCCGTCGGTCTTCTTCTGGGTGACGCCCTCAACATGAATCCTGTAGCGCTTGAGGTCGACCTCGACGACCTTTCCTTCCTTGCCCTTGAAGTCACCGCGCATGACCTTGACCTTGTCGCCAACCCTAATCGGGAGGTTCCTGACGCCGTACTTCTCCCTCAGCTCCCTGCTCAGGGTGGCGCTCATTATCTTGTTCCTTAGGTGAAGGGGAGCGTTGTGGAGGAACTTCCTCTGCTTTCTCGGCTGCTTCATATCAAGCTTCATAACTCTCTCACCTCACAGCACTATGCTCGCTATGCTACCGAGCCTTACCCAGCGCTCGGCGGCTTCCCTAGCTATGGCACCCCTTATCTCGGTTCCCCTCGGGACGCCTTCGGGGGTCACTATCGCGGCCGCGTTGTCCTCGAACTTAACGCGCATGCCGTCGAGCCTTCTGTACTCCTTTCTCTGCCTGACGATTACGGCCCTGACAACCTGGTGTCTCATGTCGGGCCTTCCCTTCTTGACCGTGGCGACGACCATGTCACCGACGCCAGCGCTGGCGAGCCTCCTTCTGGTTCCCTTGTAGCCGACAACGCCGATTATCTGGATGACCTTGGCACCGCTGTTGTCGGCGACCTTGAGGTAGGCGCCGACCGGAAGAGCGCGGGTCGGTCTGACGGGGCTGATTCCCCTCGTCGCACCGGCACCCTTCTTGGCCATCGCCTCACACCCCCTCCTTTCTCTCGGCCCTCTCAAGAACGGCCACAACGACCCAGCTCTTGGTCTTGCTTATCGGCCTGGTCTCTGCTATGAGAACCTTGTCGCCGGTTTTTGCATTTATGCACGGCGGGTTGTGGGCGTGAACCTTGCTCCTCCTGAGCTCGTAGCGCTCGTATTTCTTGAGGTAGTGGTAGTACTGCCTCTCGACGACGACCGTTTTCTTGCCCTTATCACTAACAACGATGCCCTCAACGTACCTCCCATGTATCTTAAGGTTCCCATGCCAAGGGCACTTGGGGTCATCACACACCTCAGCGGGAGGCTGAATCCTCAATCCAATCTCTCTCATTTCCGCCACCTCTTCTTGAGCCTCATCTCGGGTCTTCCAATCAAATCACGACCGTTGATTCGGATTTTCTCATCGCCGAGGTCGAACTCAATCTCGACCACGTCCTTCGGAACGACCCAAACCCTCTCCCCACATATGGTGAGGGTGTTCCTCGTCTCGTCGAGGACGTAGCCCTCGATGCCGACCAGCTCTGGATGAGATGCCCTTATAATCTTTGCTTTGAGGCCTATGAGCTCATGCCAGACCACGTTTTTCCGCGTCACTCGACCTCTATGAGCTCCTCGGAAAATCCAAGGTCTGCGAGCAACTTCTTGATACGGTCCCTGTGGTCGCCTTGAAGTTCTATCCTTCCCTTCTTTACGGTTCCGCCGCATGCCAGCTTCGCCTTCAGCTTCTTTGCGATGTCATCTAAGTCAAATTCCTTTTCGTCTATGCCCTCGATTATGGTCTTAAGCTTTCCGTAGCGGGCCCTCTCAATGTAAACCCTAATCCTCTGCTGTTCCTTCAGGACCTCCTTAAAGAGCATCTCATCCAGAGGGTTCACAATCCTCGGCACCTAACCTCACCTTTTCTCCCTAAGCTTCTCCTTTTTTATTGTGAGCAGGCGCGCGATGTCGCGCCTTAGATTCCTAATGACCATGGGGTTCTCGAGCGAAGCCCCCATGGTGAGCACACCCCTCTCCTTGGCAAGCTCAAGCCTTAGCTCCCTTATCTTCTTGTCTATCTCCTCGATGCTCATCTCCCTAATCTCACTGGGCTTCATTGCCGCTCACCTCTTCCTCGATTACTTCCTTGACCTCAATCTCATCTGGCAACCTCGCGTCGGGCGGCATGATGGCGACCTTAACGCCGATGACACCGAGCTTGAGCAGTGCCTGGGCGTAGCCCTTGCTGACGAGGGTCTCAGCGGGGTTCCCGACCTTGGCGAGGTAGCCCTGGTAGAACCTGACGCTTTTCGCCCTTTCGCCGGTGAGTTTTCCGCTCAGGCGAATCTCAACACCCCTAGCTCCGTTCCTCATGATGGCCCTGATTGCTGAGTAGGCCGCCCTCCTGAAGTGAACTCCCTTCTCAAGGGCCTGGGCAAGCCTTACCGCCTGGACCTTGGCGTTGAGGTAGGGGTTCTTGATTTCCTCAACCTCAATCTGCGGGTTTTCGAGGCCGAACTGCCTCTCGAGAATCCTAGTGAGCTCTCTGATTCTCTTCCCACCCCGACCTATAACGTAACCGGGGCTTGCGGCAAAGATTATAACCTTTGTTCCGAGGGGAGTTTTCTTGATATCGAGACCTCCGTAACCCGCCCTTCTGAGTTCCTTCTCAAGGTACTCGTCAATGAGCATCTCCCTAACGCCTTCCTTGATGAAGTACCTCTCGATGGCCAAAGGTCTCACCTCCTAATCTCCTCGACGACTATCTCAATGTGGGTGGTCTGCTCGTTGAACGGGGTGGCCCTTCCGAAGGCCCTTGGAATGTAACCCCTTAAGACTGGACCCCTGTGCGCTGCCGCGTGGATTATCTTGAGCCTGTCGACGTCGAGGCCCTTCTGCTCGGCGTTGTTCTTGACGTTGAGGAGTATCTTCTTTACGGCCTTGGCAACCTTGACCGGATACCTTCCGGGACCGAAGCCCCTGCCCGGCTTGTGGCCCTGGCTGTCGTTGAAGCGCCTCATCGGAACTGGCCTTCTCTTTGCTATAACGTCGTCGAGGTACTTAAGGGCGTCGTTGAGCATCATGCCCCTTATCTCCCTAAGCAACTCGACGCTGTGCTTGGGCGAAATCCTGAGGTCCCTTCCGCTCGCGCGGGCCATTCTGTCCGGGTCAAAATTTTGGAATGAGTAGGAAAACCTGCCCCTGCTCATCTAAACCACCTCACTTGATTGCCACGAACATTGATGACCTTGTAGCTCCGACACCCGGCGAGCCGTGCTGGACTACCTTCCTCGTCATGGCGAACTCCCCGAGGTAGTGCCCAATCATCTCGGGCTTTATCTCAATGGGAACGAACTCCTTGCCGTTGTGGACATGGACGGTGATTCCCACCATCTCAGGGAGGACTATCATGTCCCTGCTGTGGGTCCTTATGGGTTTGGTGTACTTGCCCTTCTTGGCCAGGCGAATCTTCCTGAGGAGCTTCTTCTGCTCCGGGGAGAGGCCCCTCTTGAGGCTCCTCCTCTGCCTGGCCGGGAGGAGCTTGGCGAACTCCTCAAGGGACATGTTGAGCAGTTCGTCGAGCGTGTAACCCCTATACCTAAACTCCTTCTTTCTCGCCATCTTCACTTCCTCCTACCGGTTCTTCTCGCGGCTATGTGACCGACCTTCCTTCCGGGCGGAGCGCGCCTCGAAACTGTCGAGGGTCTGCCTATGTGGTGCTCCTTACCGCCGTGCGGGTGGTTGACGGCGTTCATCTTGACACCCCTCGGCTTGGGCCAGAACCTGTTTCTGGCTTTGGCGATGTAGTAGGCCTTACCGGCTTTGACTATCGGCTTCTCAAGCCTTCCACCGCCGGCAACAACACCTATGGTTGCCCTGCACTCGGGCTTGAACTGCTTGAGCTCGCCGCTCGGAAGCTGCACGATGACCTTGTCCTTCTCCCTCGAAACCACGAGGGCGTAGGTTCCCCCAGCTCTAACGTACTTCCCGCCGTCGCCCGGAACCCCCTCGATGTTGTAAACGTAGGTTCCCTCCGGTATCTTGGCGAGCGGAAGCGTGTTGCCTATCGCCACAGGAGCCTCCGGTCCAATGTATATCTCCTGCCCGACGAGGACTCCTTCAGGGGCGAGGATTAACTTCTCCGTTCCGTCCTCAAACTTAACGCGAGCGACCGGAGCGGTCCTTCCCGGGTCGTGGAGGATTTCCTGAACGACTCCCCTGAGGGTCTTCTCCTTCGTCACGTTGAGAGGAACGTACTTAACGGCACCCCTATACCTGTGGGAGGGAGCGCGGAAGGTTGTAGTGCCCTTACCTCTCCTCTGCTGTATGAGACTCTTTCCCATCTCACATCACCTCAGAACAATCCCAACCTTGCGGCAATCTCACTCGCGTCGTATTCGGGCTTGAGCTTGACGTAGGCCTTCTTCTCGCCCCTCATTGTGATGAGGGTGTTGACCTTCTCAACTTTAACGTTGAACATCTCTTCCACGGCTCTCTTGATATCCTGCTTGGTTGCCCTCCTGTCCACTATGAAGGTGAGCTTGTTCTCCTTCTCGATGAGCGAAACGGCCTTCTCGGTAACGAGCGGCCTTATGATAACTTTATATGGGTCCATCTCTCATCACCCGTAGATTTCCCTAAGCCTCTCTATAGCGCTCTTCGTCCATATCGTGAGCCTTCCCGGGTGGGTTCCGGGCGCGAGAAGCTCAACGCCGAGGTTGTCAACGGTAACGACGTCAACTCCCGGGTGGTTCCTCGCTCCCTGGACGATTCCCTCGTTCTTAGCCACAACGATGAGCGGCCCCTTGGCCTTCTTGTAGCGCCTTCCGCGCATCTTGCCCTTTCCGGCCCTTATCTTGGTGTTCTTCTTGGCCCTCTCAATGTCGTCCCATATTCCGAGCTTCTTGAATATCTCCCTGGTCTGAGCGGTCTTGAAAACGCCCTGGAGGTCGTCAACTACCACGAGCGGGAAGGCCGGGACGTTGTCTATAACGTGTCCCCTTGCCCTCACCAGGTCGGGGTTTGCGGTTGCGGCTATGGCGCTCATTATAGCGAGCCTGCGCTCCTTCTTGTTGATGTCCTCCCAGATTATCTTCTCGACCTTCGGCGGGTGGGTTCTCCTTCCGCCCCTCGCGAAGGGAACGAAGGCCGCGAACCTTGGCGGGGTCTTTATCCTCTCGACCCTCGCCATTCCGTGGCCCTTACCGATGTTCTCGGTAACGCGCCTCTTTCCAGCGAGCGGGTCCCTTCCCTGGGGCTGTATCCTGTGGGTCCAGGAAGCGATGACAGCCCTCCTGATGAGGTCGGGCCTGAAGGGAGTGCTGAACACCTTGGGAAGCTCTATCTCCTCAACGGGCTCGCCTTCGAGATTGAAGACCTTAACCTTCATCTATCTCACCTCACTGCTTGGACTCCCTACTGACGTAGGTTATCTGGGGCCTCTCAACGGGCGGCTTCTTCTTGGGCGGCCTTATGGCGGGCCTAACGCGGACTATTCTCTTGAAGGCTCCGGGAACGCTACCCTCAATCATGAGGAAGTCGCTCCTGACGATTCCGTAGTGCGGGAAGCCACCCTTCGGGGTTATCTCAATCTCGTTGCCGTTAAGGTTAAGCTTTCCGTTCTCGCCTATGGCGATGAGCCTCTTGTTGAACTCGGTCCTGTGGTGGAATCCCATCTGACCCGCCTGGGGAACCGTCCACATAACCCTTGGCGGGTGCCACGGACCGAGGTTGCCGATGTGCCTGCCCTTTCCAGCCCTCTGGGCCTTGTGGAACTGTATCTTGACTCCCCAGCGCTTGACCGGGCCCTGAGTGCCCTTACCCTTGGTGACAGCTATGACGTCGAGAAGCTCCCCCTCGTGAAGAACTTCACTTGCCCTAAGCTCCTTGCCTATCTTCTCCTTCGCATAGCTGAACTTGGCCTTGACGTCGTCACCGCCGATTGCGTACTCCATAACTTCCGGCTTCTTCTTGAGCTTGATGAGCCAGGGCTGGGTGTGGACGAGAAGCCTGACATCAACAATCTCGCCGTCGTTGATTAGGTCCTCAAGCTGACCGAGCTTGGCCTCGAAGGCATCTTTACCGTAGTTCTTCGGCAGGGTCTTTATGCGCCTCCTGACGTTCTCATGTAGCTCGGGGAACCAGACCTCAGTTGCGGTCTCAAGGCCAAGGTAGCCCTGCTTGTAGGCTCTGATACCGTAAACGAAGAGCGGCGGAACCTCGACTATCGTTACCGGAACGAATATTTCCTTGCCTTTGGTCAGTCCGGGGCTGTCGTCTATCATGAGTATGTGGGTCATTCCGGCCTTGTAGCCAGCAAAGCCCAGCATCCTGACCTCACTGTCCTTTGGCCATTTCTTGATTCTTGGAACCACACTCCTAGCCCTTTTCCTTGGGCTGAAGGCGAGTGAACCTCTCCTTGGTCTGTGAACCTTTCCCATATCAATCCCTCCTCATGAGATTGAATATCGCCAGCGTAGCGAGGAGCGCCTCCTCGGTGCGGACGGTTTTAGTCTTCTGATTCGGAATCGTGTTGAGCACGAAGTCGAACTCGTACTCACCGCCGAGGAGCTCCATGACGCCCTTCCTCGGCGAGCCGAAGGCGATACCAACCTCCCCTTCGAGCGGGGGAAGATTGACCTTTCTCACGTCGCGACCCTTCCGCGAGGTCGCGATTGCCAAATCCAGGTGAGCCTTTTTAAGTGTTTTCGCCAGGGGTTTCCCGCTCAGGTGAACTTTGTACCCCCAGTATTCAGTTGGCTTCGCTGGAACGGCCTTGAGGGGCTTCGTTGAGACTATTCTGAACGTTGCCCGGCCTTCAACGTTCCCTTCAACGATTGCCAGCTCGTCGAGTCCGATGTCCGCGTAGATTCTCCCTCCATCTCGGAAGGCGTAGCCCTCGCGGATTTCCCCGACCTTTGGTTTCCCCTTGAGCTTGTGGTGCGGCGTTCTGAGCGGGGGGACGACGCCAACATAGCGAAGCTCGGGCATCAAGGGAAACAGCCTCTTTCTGAGGTACTGAGGTGTCTCCATGTACTCAAGGACCGTTTTTATGAACTTCCCGTCCCTGCCGCCTGCCCTGTAAATCCAGATGTGCTCGACGCCAAATATTGAGCAGGCCCTCGCAACCTGCCCAACTTTGTACGTTCTGATTTTCGGGTCGTCGGTTTCCTCAAGGAGGGAATCGGGAATAAAGACGTGCCAGGCCATTTTCCCTCATCTTGTCCCCACTGTCTCCCCTAAGCTGAAGGGAGCTTATGGAGACTATTTAAAAGACTTTCGAACCCTGCAACCCTTTTTCTTGCTGAAAAGTGTAAAATTTTTTTGCAAAAGAATTCGAGAACAGACCCTCACTCCTCCATCTCCACCCCGTAGACTTTCCTTGGATTCTCGACGTGGATTTTGTAGACGTCCTCCTCCGTGAACAGACCGTTCTGGAGGAAGGCCTTCGTTCTCCTGGGAACAGTCTTCGGACCGAGAACAGCTCCCGGCCGTCTTTTGTCGTCTATATAGTCGGTCTCCATCATGAAGCGGTTTCCCTGCTTTATCGCCTCCTCTATGTTCTTCCTGCTCGCTATTATGCTCGGAAAGACGCCGACTTCTTCCGCCACCTTCACCAGCGGCGGCGAGAAGTGCTTGACGACGCGGTAGGGCTTTATACCGACTTCCCTCACGTATCTTCCAAGCTCCCTGAACTTCCCCTCATCGAAGCTCTCGGTGTGGAGCTGAACCGCGCAGTCCGCCTCTTTAGCGAGGCTCATCCCGTACTTCATCAGCTCTATGCTGGCGTTCCAGACTTCCTCGCTCACCTCGTAGTGCGGCCTTCCTATCTCGCCTATCGCCACGGCCTTGCCCTCAAGGCACAGCTTTTGCGCGTATTCTAACGCCTTCATGACCTCGTTCCTCGCGTATTCAAGGCCCTTTTTCTCGGCCAGATATACGAACTCCGCCGGGTGGACGCCGACCACTGCGAAGGCTTTAACCGGCGTTTCGCGGTTTATCCTCTCAACCAGCTCAACGTGGAAGTCCATGGCCTTTATGAAGTCCTCCGCCTTGAGGCCCGGGAAGCCGTAGTCGTGGGCCGTCTTGTATACCACCATCAGGTGCGTTCCGCCCGCTCTGTGGAACTGCTTCACCGCCTCGAGGAAGAGACCCTTGAAGGGGTCAACGTGGAAATGATTATCGAGGATTATCATTGCTCCCACCTCACGACTGGTAGATTTCGAGAACGTCGCCTTTTTTAGCGTTTGTCTTCCCCTCAAGAATCAGCGCGACCCTGTCGCCGTCAACCGCGAAGTCAACCCTCTTTCGCTCCCTCTGGATTTCCCGGATTAGGGCGATGTTTTTTCCCTTCACCTTGTAGCCGGGGTAGATTATCCCCTCAACGGTTCCAATCAGCGTCTCCCTGCCGAGGACGTTGAGAATCTGCTCAACCCTGAACTTCGCGACCGGTTTCCTCGACGCTATGAACTCCCCGGTTTCTCCCTTCCGTCTTTTCAGAAAGTCGAACAGTCCCATGCTCCCACCGGAGAGAGTGGGAAAGAGGGGAGAAAAGCTTATCCCCTGACGAAGTGCACCGAGTAGATGCAGGGGTCGAAGGCCCGGTCGGTCTCTAAAACCCCGTTGTCCCTGCAGGCAGATGGGCCGAGAAGAGTGGAACGGTCACCAACGCCCTCGGAATGGAGATGAAGGTTGAGAAAGTGAGGGAAGGCTACTCCCCGCTGGGGCTTTTCTCGTGATTCCCCTTTTTCTCGCAACTTTTAAATAATTTACTCACAAGTAAATTACTGGTGAGTATAATGTTCATCAACAGGGAGGCCGAGCTGTCCCTGCTGGAGGAGAGGTTTGGGGGAAGCAAAGCGGAGTTCATCGTAGTTTACGGGAGGCGCAGGGTCGGGAAGACGGCCCTTCTCCTCGAGTTCCTGAGGAGGAACGGCGGAATCTACCTTCTCGCGAGGGAAACCAGTGAGACCGAGAACCTGAAACGCTTCTCCCAACGGGTGGCGGAGCACTTTAACGACGGCTTTCTCGCCAAGAACCCCTTCCAAAGCTGGGACGCCCTCTTCGAGTACCTCGCTCAAAAAAGCGCTGAGAGGCTTGCGGTCGTTATTGACGAGTTCCCGTATCTGGTGAAGGCAAACCCCGCCTTGCCCTCGATTCTTCAGGAGTACTGGGATTTGAAGCTCTCGCGGGGCAGAATCTTCCTCGTAATCTGCGGTTCGAGCGTCTCGATGATGGAGAAGCTGCTCGGATACAAAAGCCCAATCTACGGCAGGAGGACCGCACAGCTGAAGGTGTCTCCCCTGGGCTTCTTCGAGGCGAGAGATTTCCTGCCAAAGTATTCGCTTGAGGACTTCGTTAAGGCCTACGGAATCCTCGGGGGAACGCCGGCTTACCTGCTTGAGTTCGACGACTCAAAGACCATCGAGGAGAACCTCAGGGCCTACTTCCGCCCGGATTCGTTCCTCTACGGCGATGCGCGCTTCGTCCTCATGGAGGAGCTTGAGGAGCCTAGGAACTACTTCGCGGTTATGGAAGCGGTAGCGGGGGGAAAGACGACGCTCGGCGAGATAACCAACGAGACCGGCCTCGAGCGCGGAACCGTGGCTAAATACCTGAGCGTTTTGATTGATTTGGGCTTCGTGAGGCGCGAGCTTCCCGTTACCGCGAGCAGAAAGAGCCGGAAGGGGCGGTACTACATAGCCGACCCCTACTTCGCCTTCTGGTTCCGCTACGTCCACCCGAACGTGGACTTGATAGAGACGGGACAGGGTGATTTTCTGGTGGAGCTTGTGATGGAGAACCTGAGCGAGTACCTCGGCTGGGTTTTCGAGGATATTGCCAGGCAGTTTTTAATCGAGCTGAAGGGGGCTGGAAAACTGCCTTTCAGGTTCACGAAGATAGGCAGGTGGTGGAGAAAAGGAGAGGAGATTGATTTGGTCGCTTTGAACGAACGCGAGAAGAAGGCACTTTTCGTTGAGGTGAAGTGGAAGGACTTGAATGAGAGGGAAGCGCGGAGAGTTTTGAAGGAGTTGGAACGGAAGGCTGGGCTGGTGGGACTTGATGACTGGGAGCACTATTACGGCTTGGTTGCTAAGAGCGTTGAAGGAAAAGAAGAGATGAGGGAAGAGGGATTTTTGGCCTGGGATTTGGAGGAGTTCGAAAGGCTTATTGGTAAATCCGTAAATAGGTAAACTGTGGAGGGGTAACGAGATGGTAAGCGAACACATCGCAAGGTCCTATGAGCGAAAGCTCCACGTACCTGAGGGCATCCTCGGAAGAAAGAAAAAAGCGATGACAATACACGTTACAAAAAACGTGCGGAAGGAAGCAACATTGCTTGCAGAGAAAGATTATTTGCGCGCTCTTCTGGAAAAACATGGAATAAGTGTTGACAAAAATATCGAAAAAGCGATAGAGGAGCCAATATATATCTATTCCCTTCACCACCCGGATAAGAACCCATACAATAAAGATGAAACGAAAATCAGAGTGGCCGCACCCACGGAAGAAGATGCCGCAAAATACACTACACTCCTCCAGATAATCTCAATCCCGCTGGCAGCAAGAACTAAAAGCCACATAGACGCAAAGATTGGGCTAGAACACGCCATGTGGCCGGCCGTTGATAGGAGAGGAGATCCGAAAATAATTGTCAGAGTTAATGAGGAACCAAATCTTGAGAAAAAGAATGAAAAAACGATATACACATACACGGGGTATCCCTTGCTCCCATTCGAAGAGTTCAAAGAAAAGGCGCTAGAACGAGCCGCCAAAAATATCTACAACGAATTGAGAGACCGCCTTGGTAAAGACATAAGTCCAGGAGAGTTTGTAGAATTTGTAAAAAAGGCGGCGGACGCCGCCGAAAAAATCGTAGAAGAGAAGAAAAGAAGAGCGAGGGGAACAGGATTTCAGCCAATTGATGGGGATTTAGAAAAGATTCCCGAATTCGTTGAGGCAATTCGCATGATCGCAAAAATGATGCCAGAGGACTACT
>Ga0256834_1001906_pt1 | contig 13653 bp, 11 predicted proteins | sample 4281140metaG_FD_190536 | JGI IMG/M metagenome (GOLD analysis project Ga0256834, IMG submission 190536) | Hydrothermal vent microbial communities from East Pacific Rise, Pacific Ocean - 4281-140 | ecosystem: Environmental > Aquatic > Marine > Hydrothermal vents | place: Pacific Ocean: East...
AAGTAGGTATGTTTTTAGAATTCTAGCTTTTAAAGAAATCATGTCCAATCCACAGAAATACGGTTTTAATTTTAGAGAAAGCGATTTATATGAAACGATACCAACCTATAAAGTAAAGGTAGATACAGCAGTAACCGATTTTGCTTCCTTTGCTATAAAACATGGTATTAATTATAAAATATTAAAAATTCATAATCCTTGGTTACGTGATAATTATTTAAAAAATGCTTCAGGAAAAGAATATTTTATTGAAATTCCCGAGGAAGGTTATTATAAAAATAATTAAATGAAAATGAGTACAACAATAATAATTACCCTTTTAATTATTGGGGTTTTAGCAGGAGTACTTAGTGGACTTGTTGGAGTAGGAGGTGGCTTGGCAATGATACCTTTAATGATTTTATTTTTAGGCTACTCACAACATGAAGCACAGGGAACAAGCCTGGCTGTACTTGCTATTCCAGTAACTTTTTTAGCGGCTTATAACTATTATTCTGAAGGTTATATCAACTGGAAATTTGCCTTAATCATTGCTTTAGGGTTTGTTGTTGGTGGTTTTTTTGGATCTAAACTAGCAATTTCAATCAATCAAGCAATGTTAAAAAAAATATTTGGAGTGATATTATTAATAGCAGCTTTTAAAATGTTTTTCGGAAAATAATAGCTTAAGGTTTTTCTTTAGAAGACAATTCTGTTTTTTCTGAACTAATATTTTTTAATAAAGAAATCCCATTTAAAAACGAATTATAATTCAACTCAAACGAAATGGCATATTCTTCATTATAATAATGTAATACACCGCGTCTAACATCTACAATTCTTTTATTTTCATCTATAAAAAAAGAAGTAGGAAACCCTAAACTGTGTTTCATAGTTTCAACAATATGGTCGTTGGTGTTTTCTTTTTCATCAACATAAACAATGGTAATATACTTATTATAGTCCTTAGAAGCTTTTTTTACTTTGTCTTTTGAATCCCAAAACAGAATGATAAAATCTATTTCTTTATGGTATTTTTTTGCAATTTCATTTAAAGCTGGAATTTCTCCAGAACCAGGAGTACACCAAGAAGCATAAGTCATTAGGAATATAGGTTTGTCAAAATCGTTCAATTCTACTTTGCGACCCGATAATTTTCTAACCTTAAAATTGTCTAGATAACTACCATTAACTACATTATTAATTAGAGAATCAAAAAGGAATTCAGAGCGTTCAAAATCATTTTCTAAATTAGCTAATTGCGATTTTATTCTGTAAGCTTTAATGTTTTCTCCAATAACTTTAGAAAATAAATTTCTGGGCTCTATATTTTGAGATAGTGCTGAATATGATATTAATAAGAATAAATAAAGTAGTTTTCTACCCATACGCATTCTGTAAAGAATTGGCTACAAAGGTAATACTTCGATTCTAGTAAAGAAAATAAATTCGTTGAAATGCATTAATCTTTACGTTGATGTCTGTTTTTGGTAAGAAAAAATACAGAAAGTTTATTTAAAATCTTCTGCCACCACCACGATTAGCTCCACGACCAAATTGTTGTTTAGGTTGTCCAGCCTTTTTCATTTGGTCTTTCATCATTTTAATTTGATCGGCTAACATATTGTGTTTGTCTAATTTTTTAGCTTCCGTTAAAAGAGCTTGTGCTTCTCTTTTTCGGTTTTTAGACATCGCGATTCCGGCAAGATTAAGTTTAGCCATTGCCATATCGGTATCCATTGATAAGCCCAAGCTTACTGCTTTTTTGAAGTATTTCTCAGCTTCATTCATATTGGTTTGAGAAACCATTAAGCCATTTAAGTAATTATAATACCCTTGTTGCTTCTTTACTAGAGATGCTTCAGGGTTTTTAATTTTGTCCAACCATTTTTTTGCACCTGGAAAGTTTTCTTTTCGTAATTGTAGAAAGGCTAAAAGAATGATTTCGTTTTTAAAATAAAGAAAAACAAACATAGAGGAAAGTAGAATGTACATAATTCCATTTCCTATATTTCCTTCTACAAATTGCCAAACGGCTACAGCTAGTATTAATACTGTTAAAACTAATTTTATATTTTTATTGAACATGGTCTATTTTTTATGGGTGTCAAAGGTATAAAAAACTATTCGAAATATTTTAATATTTTGGTTTGTGTAAGTAAAAAATGATTGTATCTTTGCGCTCAGTTTTGGGGGAATATATAACCGAAACATTTAAAGCATTACAATTCAGATTATAAAAATATAAGACATGCCAAAAAGAACATTTCAGCCTTCAAAAAGAAAAAGAAGAAACAAACACGGATTTAGAGAGCGTATGGCTTCTGTAAGTGGTAGAAAAGTGCTAGCAGCACGTAGAGCGAAAGGCAGAAAGAAAATTTCTGTTTCATCTGAAACTCGTCATAAAAAATAATGTTGATAAATACATATAAAAAGGTGTTGTTCTTAGAGCAACACCTTTTTTTTATACCCTTTTGTATCGTAATTTAACCCGCTGAAAAAAGATTTATTATTATGCCTAAAAACACCAACCTTTCTTCAATTTTAATTATCGGCTCAGGACCTATTGTAATTGGTCAAGCTTGTGAGTTTGATTATTCTGGTTCTCAAGCTTTGCGCTCACTTCGTGAAGACGGAATTGAAACCATATTAATCAATTCCAACCCAGCAACTATTATGACAGACCCTTCTATGGCAGATCATATTTATTTGCTTCCCTTGACAACTAAATCAATTATTAAAATACTAAAAGAACATCCAAATATTGACGCTGTTTTACCAACCATGGGAGGACAAACTGCTTTAAATCTTTGTATTGAAGCTGATGATAAAGGAATTTGGAAAGATTTTGATGTAGAAATTATTGGGGTTGATATTGCTGCGATTAATATTACTGAAGATAGAGAGCAATTTAGAGAGTTGATGCTTGAAATTGGTATACCTATGGCGCCTCAAGCAACTGCAAATTCTTTCTTAAAAGGAAAGGAGATAGCTCAAGAATTTGGTTTTCCTTTAATTATTAGAGCCTCTTATACTCTAGGTGGTGCAGGTGCATCTTTTGTTCATAAAGAAGAAGATTTTGACGAATTACTCACAAGAGGGTTGGAAATTTCTCCAATTCATGAAGTGATGATCGATAAGGCTTTAATTGGTTGGAAAGAGTATGAATTAGAGTTGCTTAGAGATGCTAATGATAATGTGGTTATTATTTGTTCTATAGAAAATATGGATCCTATAGGTATTCATACTGGAGATTCAATTACCGTAGCTCCTTCAATGACATTAAGCGATGTAACATATCAAAAAATGCGGGATATGGCTATACATATGATGCGAAGTATTGGTGATTTTGCAGGTGGTTGTAATGTGCAATTTGCCGTAAGTCCAGATGATAAGGAAGATATTATTGCTATTGAAATCAATCCGAGAGTATCTCGTTCTTCTGCATTGGCTTCAAAAGCAACGGGTTACCCTATTGCAAAAATTGCTGCAAAATTGGCGATTGGATATAATTTAGATGAATTAAATAACCAGATTACTAAATCTACTTCGGCTTTATTTGAACCGACTTTAGATTATGTAATTGTGAAAATACCACGTTGGAATTTCGATAAATTTGAAGGATCTGACCGTACTTTAGGCTTGCAAATGAAATCTGTTGGTGAAGTAATGGGAATTGGACGTTCGTTCCAAGAAGCATTACATAAAGCAACACAATCACTTGAAATTAAGAGAAATGGAATTGGTGCAGATGGAAAAGGGTATAAAAATTACGACCAGATAATCGATAAATTAACCCATGCAAGTTGGGATCGAGTGTTTGTAATTTATGATGCGATTCAGATGGGAATTCCATTAAGTCGTATCCATGAAATTACGAAAATCGATATGTGGTTTTTGAAACAATATGAAGAGTTGCATTTTCTTCAGAAAGAAATTTCAACATATACCATCGATACCTTGCCTCGTGATTTGCTGTTAGAAGCAAAACAAAAAGGTTATGGCGATCGTCAGATAGCGCATATGCTGGGCTGTGTAGAAAGTAAAGTCTATAATAAAAGAGATGAATTAAAGATAAAACGTGTTTTTAAATTAGTAGATACATGTGCTGCGGAGTTTAAAGCAGAAACCCCCTATTATTATTCCACTTTTGAAAACGAAATGGAAACATCTGACGGAACTTGTGTTTCTGTAAACGACAGTATTGTTACAGATAGAAAGAAAATCGTCGTTTTAGGCTCTGGCCCTAACCGAATTGGTCAAGGTATAGAGTTTGATTATTGTTGTGTTCACGGAGTATTGGCTGCGGCCGAATTAGGCTACGAAACCATCATGATTAACTGTAACCCAGAAACTGTCTCTACCGATTTTGATGTTGCCGATAAATTATATTTTGAACCTGTATTTTGGGAACATATTTACGATATCATTCAGCATGAAAAACCAGAAGGAGTAATTGTTCAGTTAGGTGGTCAAACGGCTTTAAAGCTTGCCGAAAAATTAGAACGCTACGGAATAAAAATCTTAGGAACCAGTTTTGAGGCTTTAGATTTAGCTGAAGACAGAGGAAGTTTCTCCACCATACTTAAAAATATAAATATTCCATATCCAGAATTTGGAGTAGCGGAAACTGCCGAAGAAGCATTAAAATTATCTGATGAATTAGATTTTCCTCTGCTAATAAGACCTTCATATGTTTTAGGAGGACAAGGAATGAAAATTGTTATAAATAAAAATGAATTAGAAGAACATGTAGTTGATATTCTTCGAAAAATGCCTGATAATAAATTACTATTAGATCATTATTTAGACGGTGCAATTGAAGCAGAAGCAGATGCTATTTGTGATGGTGAAAACGTATATATCATCGGAATTATGGAACATATAGAGCCTTGTGGAGTGCATTCTGGAGATTCTAATGCGACTTTACCACCTTTTAATTTAGGAGAATTTGTAATGCAGCAAATTAAAGATCATACTAAGAATATTGCATTGGCATTAAATACGGTAGGATTGATTAATATTCAGTTTGCAATTAAAGATGATACTGTTTTTATTATTGAAGCTAATCCAAGGGCATCCCGAACCGTTCCGTTTATATCAAAGGCATATGGCGAACCTTATGTGAATTATGCAACCAAAGTCATGCTAGGACATAATAAAGTAACCGATTTTGATTTTAAACCCCATTTAGAAGGGTTTGCTATCAAACAGCCAGTTTTTAGTTTTAATAAATTCCCGAGTGTAAACAAGCAATTAGGGCCAGAAATGAAAAGTACAGGAGAAAGTATATTATTTATTGATAGCCTTAAAGACGATGATTTTTATAATTTATACTCACGTAGAAAAATGTACTTGAGCAAATAAACTAATAGTCATTAGATGACTCAAAGTCATCTAATGACTACTAAAATTCAGTGACGGTGCGACTCTAAGTTACACCATAACTCTTATAAATTCTTCTTAAAATTATCACAAATAGTAGGGTAATTCGTGATTATTTTGTTTTTTTATAGAACAACTACTAATCACTTATGGAAATTAAACTACTCCGCAATATCTTTATTATTGTAATAATATTCTCAATATCTAGCTGTTCACAAAGCACCTATGATGATATTGAAGAAGAAACCGATTCTATTCCGGAAATTGTAACGTATCTAGATGTAAAACCCATTATAGATGGTGTTTGTTTAGCTTGCCATAGTAATCCGCCACAAAATGGAGCGCCAATGTCTTTGGTTTCTTATGAGAATGTAAAAGAAGCTGTTCAAAATCGAGATTTAATTAATAAGATTAGTAAAAATGAAGGCGATAATGGATTGATGCCTTTAGGTGGACCAAGACTACCACAATCTTCAATCGATTTAATTGTTAAATGGAATATAGACGGACTTTTAGAAAACTAACTATGAAAAAAATTACTTTCTTATTATTGATACTTCCATTATTAGTCTTTTCTCAAACTGAAGAAGAGGAAATTAAAAAAGACAAAATTCCAGCCTATGGTGTTTTTAATTCATTAAAAATAATAAACTTTGAAAGTACCAAACTTGCTTATAAAGGAGATTTATATATGATAATATCACATCGTTTTGGTTCAGTAAAAAACGGGATTGATGACTTTTTTGGTTTGGACAACTCAGTAACACAATTTAAGTTTATTTATGGATTTTATGATTGGTTGAACGTTGGAATTTCAAGAACGTCCAATCAAAAAAAATATGGACTTCAAGTTAAATACCGAATCCAACAACAAGAAAAAAATGGCTTTCCAGTAACTGTTGTAGGGTATCATTTAATTACTGCTAACACTTCATTAGATGATAATATTTATCCAAATATTGAATTTGCAGATAGATTAACATATACCTCACAAATTATATTTTCAAGGAAATTTAATGTTTTTAACAAAAGAGTGTCAGCTTTAGTCTCACCAACTTACATTCATGAAAACCTTGCTACCAGAAGTTTTGTAGAACAAGACGATGGAACAACGGTAGCTTATGATGAACAGAATGACCAGTTTGCAATTGGAATAGGTTATCGAGTTAAAATATCTGATGTTGTTAGTATTACTTCAGATTACGGAATTCATTTAAACAGAAATAGCAATTCGGTGTATCGAAATCCATTATCAATTGGTACAGACTTAGAATTGGGAGATCATGTTTTTCAAGTACATTTTTCCAATGCACAAGCAATGGTCGAAGAAGGGTTTATTACGCAAGCACAAGGAGATTGGGCTGATGGAGATTTCTTTTTTGGCTTTAATTTGATTCGGATATTTTAAAATTTATTAGATGAGTCGAAGTCATCTAATGAATAATGTAACAAGTTTTTATTTATTAAAATGAGGAGAAGAATCCTGCTCTACGGCAGTGATAAAATACTTAGTGTCTCCCCAAAATACAAAAGAAGCATAGCGTTCTATATAATTTAGTTTTACATATTTGCCTTGGTATTCCTGTAAATCTTCGATGATTTGCTTATCTTTATCTAATATTGAAAAAGAAAATATTTGTGCACCACTTATTCCTTGACTTATTTCACCTTCCCAAGTTTTAAAGATCACTCCTTTATGAGTGATTTTAATTAATTCGCCAGAGCGAGTTCCTTCACTATAAGGAACGAAATAAATAAAGGCAAACCAAGCAATTACTAATACTAAAATTGCTGCTAATATTTTATATAGTACTTTTTTCATTGAAAAATTATTTGACTGCTAATTTACAAAATAGATTGATACTTTTATATTTGTATATTTATAAGAAAAATATGAAAACAAAAACTACTTTAATAATAATACTTCTATGTAGCTTTCTATCAAACGCTCAATACCTAAATAGTACTTTTAATGAGGGAACCTTAGAAGGATGGACAAACATTGATGGTTCTACAGATTTCTTAACCGTTGAAGAGGAGGGCACTAGATTTTATTTGAATAAAATTAATGACGGAACCAATACACCTATTGGTGAAATGGCGATTATAAATACTTCAAATAATTGGACAGGAAATTATTTCTACTTTCCTACAGGAACAAGTGAAGAAGTTCGTGCTTTAGATAACATATTTATGAGGAATGAGAATGATTTTGATATATATCTAAGGTGTGGTTTTACTGGATCTAATGGATATAAAGTTGTTGTAACAGATCCAGTTATTATTCCTGCATTAAGTGATTGGTATTTTTATGGTTTTTATTATATTATTAATTTTCCAAATCTTGAAAACCTTACTATTTTAAATGATATTGATGGAATACCTTATGAAGAAGTATTTAACAATGTCCATGACTTATTTTCTGATGTTGTAGAGGTTAAATTATTTCATAATGAAACCATTATCTCTTATGATGGAGAAATAGTCAACGGTACATTACAAATTGATAAAATTTCTTCTATTGAATTGTTAGGTGTAAATGAAATAGAAAAATCAAATTTCAAATTGTATCCAAATCCAGTAAATGAAGAATTGAATATTAGTTTTTTAAAGGATACAGATGGTATTATGACTATTTATAATATTCTTGGTGAAGAGGTATTAACTAAAAACGTTTCTGGAGTAAGCAATCAAATTAATGTTTCAAATTTACAAAGTGGAATTTACCTAGTAAATATTACTTCTGAAAATTCATCGGTTACAAAAAAAGTTGTTAAATTTTAATCTTCTTCTTCAGCTCTTTTTAAGATAGCTTCTGGTAGTGATTTTTTAGTTTTAACTCCCAACTTTTTTATTTTTTCTACACTATTCACTAAATTTCCTCGTCCATCAACTAATTTGTTCATAGCAGCAGAATAATCTTTTTTAGCATCATCTAATTTTTTTCCAACACCAGTTAAATCTTTTATCAAGCCTTCAAACTTATCATACAAAGCACCTGCTTGACGAGCGATTTCCATCACGTTTTTCTTTTGATCTTCCTGTTTCCAAATAGAAGAAACCGTGCTTAAAGTTGCCAATAGGGTAGAGGTAGAAACTAAGACCACATTTTTATCAAAGGCATCTAAATACAATTTGTTGTTTTCGTTTAAAGCGAGTAATAACGCAGCTTCAATGGGAACAAACATCAAGACATAATCTGGAGCGTTAATTCCGTATAAATCGGTGTAGCGTTTTTCTCCTAATTCTTTAATATGCTTTTTAATACTGCCAATGTGTTTCTTTAAATTTTCTTCTTTAGAAGCATCATCTTCAGCGCTATAATAACTTTCGTAAGCAGTTAATGAAACTTTAGAATCGACAATTAAATGTTTGTGGTCTGGAAGGTGGATAATACAATCTGGCTTTTTTAAATTATCGTCCTCATCTCGGTATCCTCCTTGAGTTGTATAATGTACACCATTGTGTAATCCTGCTTTTTCCAAAATAATTTCTAGCTGAACTTCACCCCAATCTCCTTGTGCTTTGCTATCTCCTTTTAAGGCATTAGCAAGATTGATAGCTTCTTTGCTCATTTGTTGGTTTAGGTCTTTTAAGCCTTCTAATTGCTGTTTTAAAGCGGAATGCATCTTTACACTATCGGTCTGTGAATCGGAAACTTTTTTCTCAAAAGATTCTATTTTTTTCTGAAGAGGATTTAATAACAAATCTAAATTTTCTCTATTCTGTTTGGTGAATTTTTCTGATTTTTCTTCAAGGATTCTATTGGCTAAATTTTCAAATTCTTTGGTGAATTTTTCCTGAAGCTTTTCAACTTCTGCTTTCTGTTCCTGAAGTTTTTGCTCTATGTTTTGAAGTTCTGAAGTTCTTCTAGTAAGTTCTAAGTTTAAGGCTTCTTTTTCATCTCGAATTAAATCTTTATCTTGATTTGAAGTCAGTAATTGTTCTTCAATTCTTTTATTTTCTTCTTTATAATGTAAAAGACTTCCTTCGAGTTTTCCGGTTTCCGATTTTTGTTTTAAACGCGCGATTAAGTTTCCTATAAAAAAACCTGCAATAGCTGTAATAATTGCAAATAGGATGTATAATATAGTTTCAGACATTATAAAAAATTAGGTTTATAAAATTAAGAAATTTCAATTGTAAACAAACTATTTATTACAATAAAAACCCTCTCGATAAAAATTATAAAGAGGGTTGAGGGGAATTAACAATTACTAAATACTATTCTTCTTATAACTAATAACTATTCTTTAATAATTCTTTTAGTAATTATTCCTTGATTGGTGTTGATTTTAATAAAATAAACAGCCGATTTTAATCTTTCTATATTTAATTGATAAGAGTTTTGATAGTCAATTTTTATTGTATCGACTTTTCTTCCTCTAAGATCAAATACCTCTATACTAGAAATAGGTGCTAATGGGGAGTTAATATTTACGATATCCCTAGTTGGATTTGGATATAATGAAATGGTTTCTAATCTCACCTCATTATTTCCTAATTGCTCTTCGGTAAATAAAATTACAAAACGATTGGTTTGATGACCTTGGTTGGCGGTAAATCTATAATCGGTTTCCGATAGATTTGTAATTGAATTTAATAAATTGTCTTTTAAGTAAACGGTGGCTTGACTTAATAATTCTCCTTCTATTGTATTTATAGATATAATATATTCTTGATTTTCATCTACTTGTGTTGAAAAGCCTAAGGGAATGATATGATCTTCATTAAAAGCAGATCTACCTTGTATTCCTAACTCTCTGTCACTGTTAATTGAATATAAAGAAATAGGTGTTGCTAATCTTTTAGCATCGTAATTTCTATCATATTCATCGGTGGCATTTTGAGTAAAGGCAATGAGAGTAGCATTATTTAAATTGTAGGTTTCGTTATAAATTTTAAGATATAATCTGTCTATAGCTTCACTATTTCTATAATTATCGTTGTTAGTTGTTAAACGCATTGCATTATTAAAAATAACGGTACTTGCTGCATTTGCTTTTATCCCAAAACCTTGCCCTGACGGTATAAATTGATTACTGTCTTGAGGTCCACCACCTGCATTAGCTGCGGCAATACCACCTGATAAGTTATACATAGAGATGTCGCCCATATCATAATTACTCGTATTATATCCTGGATAACTGGAATTAGGAATATTGATATGTTCCCAATAGTAAATGGCATCTACAATTGGATTTTGATCCACAAAGATATAAGCATCAATTGCTGAAGCATAAGGATTACTAAGAATATTAGGGCTGTCGTTTTGATTGTCTCCAAAGATAGTAGTAAAGTTAACCACTCCATTATTAAGAGTTCCTTGGGTATAATTAGTTGTAAAAGGACCACCTGCATCACCTATAAAATAAGGTTTTACTAAATATCCTTCACCTACCTTTAAAGCTCCTGTATGGGTTTGCCAATTATCTCCATTATCGTCTGCAAAGTTTTCAGCTCCAATATCGAAAGCAGCAACATCACCATTTGGAGTAAATAAATTGGTGTCGTGGTATCTTACAATGGCTGCTGTAGTATAAACATCTTCTCTAGCTTCGCTTGACATAGGAGAGCCCATTACCGTGAAATCTCTATCATTAAAAGAAGGAGTTATTTTCTCTACAGAAATACTTCCATAATTAGCAACAATCGCCACATCTTCTACTTGTACTACGGAACCTTCGTGTGCTACTTGAAGACTTCCGTTTACGAGAATATCGTTTTCAACTTTCAAATAATCACCTGCTGAAATAGTAAGTGTAAAACCTGAATTAATGATTACTTCACAGGCATCAATACTAGCACCAACGATGGCAGTATCGTAATCTGAATCAATAATAACCTGTGTGTTACTAGTAGGAGGAGCGGGGATCCAACCCGAATTGGTATAGGTACTTACCTCAGCACAAAGCACTTTTTCTCCTTGCTGAAACCCTTGGTTAAAAATGATGGTTCCGTTGGTAAGCGAAGTGGTAAATGTTTCACCTACAGTAAAAGACATTGATATGGTAGCACCATCTGTTATCGTGTTACCTGTTGCACCAATAACTTGACGTTCTATGCTTTGTGCAAGCATTAAGTTTGTCATCAAAACAAACAGTATGATTAAATGTTTTTTAATATTTTTCATAATTATTTTATTATTGAATGGATCTTAATTTGCTTTTATAATAAAATTAACCACATAATAGGGCGACATATTATTGTGTGGTTGATTGCCTCCAGTACTTGCACTAGTATAACCAGTCCCAGTAGTTGCTGTTCCCCCTAAATCTGAATAGTTATTTCCGCTACCTTGCTCAGAGCCTTCTCTATAGGTAATAAGCGTAGTATGTGAATGACTTGCTAATTCGTTTACAGTAAGCCTGTGATTTTCTTCTCCACCAAAACCTCCCAATGCATGGTTGATACCGCCTTGTGTGCCGTTATTTCCTACACCAATTGGCATACGCCCCGAAAAATCGGGTACTATATTGCCACCAAGAAGTGTGTTCAAAGCTGGGTAAGTTGCTGCCGAAAAAGTTGCACCATCACAAATAAGCCAACCTGCAGGAGCGGTTGTTCCCATATACATTTGAATACTACCAACTGGTAACAATGAGCTGCCGTTGAGTAGAATCTGTCCAGTAACCTCTAAATCGCCATTAACTTTTACTAGGTCGTTGTCAAATTCACCATAAATTAAGGGTGCTGAAGAGTTTGTGTTTTCAATATAAAGTTTATTAGATCCCGATTCCAAACTACCAGCATTATTACCTATAAACACATTATCACTTCCGGAGCTAGAACTCCCGGTTCCGGAACCTAACATAACATTTCTGCTTCCTGTTACAGCATCAAGTCCAGCACCGTACCCTACAAAAGTATTCGAACTACCATTTGTGATAGACCTACCTGCTCCGGTGCCTATAAATGTATTCGCTCCACCTGAGGTTGCGTTCGAACCTGCATTTACCCCTAAGAAAACTCCACCATTATTGTTATTAGGTTCTATCATGGTAACCCCGTTGATGTTTTGTTTAATCTTAAGGCGCTCCGTACCAGCAATATCAAATCTAATTGTATCATCATTGACAGTCTCTTCTACCTGTATTTTGGTATTGTTATCGGCATCGGTGATTACATTTTGAATGGCTCCTGAATTGGATTGCCAAGTTACATTACCTGCTCCGTCTGTTTTTAAAACTTGATTGGCAGTACCGTCTGTTGTTGGAAGTGAAAATGCATTATTAATATTTAGCGTACCGTTTACACGGAGTAGATCGTTATCAAACTCGCCATAGATTAATGGGGGTGCAGTTGAAGTGTTGTCTATAAAAAGTCTATGATTTCCAGCTTTATTTTTACCTGCTCGGTTTCCAATAAATATATTATTGCTTCCTTGTGCATTATAGCCTGATTCAAAACCAACAGCTACATTATTCGCGTCGGCACTTCCCCCGAATTCAAGTGCATCTGCACCAATAGCTACGTTGTTGTTTCCTGTTTGGTTATCGAACAAAGCAAATTTTCCTATAGCCACATTAGAAGTACCTGTGGTATTTTGCGCACTTGCAGAAGATCCCAAAGCAGTGTTGTTACTCCCTCCATTATTGTTTGTTAATGCGTAGGAACCTAATCCTAAATTGGTGGATCCTGTTGTATTGGCTTTTCCACTTTCAAAACCAACAAACACATTATCATTATTAGTTAAATCATCATTTAAACCTGCATTCTGCCCAATAAAAATAGAACGACCAGAATTAAGGTTTTCTAATCTTGTACCCGTCATTTTCCATTGCTCGGTACCTGCCACATCAAAACGAATGATATCTTCGTTAGGGTTTTTTTCTACCTGTATTTTGGTATTGTTATCGGCATCGGTGATTTCATCAACAGTAACCGTTCCTGTAAAGGCAGTAGTTTGTAGGGTATTGTCTGGGAATAATATTCCATCGGTGCCACTTGTACCGGCAAGGGTTAACAATTCGGTAGGGCTATCGGTACCTATACCTACTTTTACGGCATTTGCACCTATACCTCCCAAGACTAAGCTATTACTGTTTGCTACTCTGGCTTGGTATCCTAAAGCGGTCGCATTAGAGATGTTTCCACCTAAAACATTTGCATTAAAACCTAAGGCGGTATTATTACTTCCCGAAATATTGTTGTTTAAAGCCTGTGCTCCGATAGCGGTATTGTTGTTTCCGGTGACGTTTTCTTCTAAAACCAAACTACCAATAGCCACATTTTTATTTCCTGATGTAGTAAATAATCCAGCTTCGTTTCCAATAAAAGTGTTTTCGT
>Ga0256834_1001907_pt1 | contig 13645 bp, 10 predicted proteins | sample 4281140metaG_FD_190536 | JGI IMG/M metagenome (GOLD analysis project Ga0256834, IMG submission 190536) | Hydrothermal vent microbial communities from East Pacific Rise, Pacific Ocean - 4281-140 | ecosystem: Environmental > Aquatic > Marine > Hydrothermal vents | place: Pacific Ocean: East...
GAAGGACTTATAGTCCCAATATCTATGACCATACTCTTTTTAGTTTTCCCAAAAGAAGAGGCAGGTCTTGCAATGGGTATTTATGGTTTAGGTGCAAGTTTTGCTCCTGCCTTGGGTCCAACTATAGGTGGATTTTTAACAGAACACCTTAGTTGGAGATGGATTTTTTATGTAAATGTACCTGTTGGCTTAATAGGTTTTTTATTAGCATTAATATTGCTTGAAGATGTTAAACCAGAAGATGAGAAAGCCTGGCCATTTGATTGGGTTGGTTTTATACTTCTTGCTATATTTCTAGGGAGTCTTATTACCTTTATTACTAAAGGACAAGATAAAGGCTGGTTACAATCATATTTTATAATCACATTAATTGCTATATCTGTTTGTTCTTTAATAGCATTTTTAATATGGGAGCACTATCAACGCTATCCTGTATTAGACCTCTCTCTATTTAAAGATCCTATTTTTACAATAGGTGTTGTAACACTTGGTATATTTAGTCTCACACTTTATGGCATCTTTTATTTAATGCCACTTTATATGGAAAGACTTAGGCTATATCCTACTTTACTTTCTGGCCTTATTATGCTTCCAGGTTCAATTGCTATGGGAATTTCCCTAATCATAGGAGGTGTATTATCTGATCGTATAGGAGTGCGTCCCATAGCTATTATATGTATGATATTTTATATCATTTTTTCTTATCTATTAAGTATATTTGATTTATATACACCAAAGTCTATAGTTTTAATCATGTTTGTGCTTTGGTGTATACCAGCAGGACCTCTTTTCCCAACTCTTACAACAGGATCTTTACAAAATGTAGAGGATAAAAAAGTTAATATGGGCTCTTCTATTCAAAATGTTACACGATTAGTATGTGGCTCTATAGGTACAGCTATTGCTACAACAATACTTGAAAGAAGAGCAAGTTATTTTTTTGATATGCTAAGTGCCCATACAAATTATGGACACATGCCATTTTTGCTTGCATGGCAAAAAGCTGTTAAAGGATTTGTAGCAAAAGGTGCTTGTCTTTCTTTTGCTAGAGAACAGGCAAATGCACTTATGGATTTTTATATAAAGGCTCATTCATATTTTATTGCCTATCAAGCCAGTTTTAAAATTCTGGCATTATTAGCACTTATGGGACTTCCTATTTTATTCTTTTTTAAAGTAGAAAAAGGGTCTAAAAAACATATAGCAATTTAAGGATGTAAAGATGGAGCAGATATATAAAGATCAAGCCAAAAAGGAAAGAAGGAAAAGAGAACAAGAAAGACTTTATAAAAGAGAGATACTAGATGTAGCACTTGAGCTTTTTTCTGAACGTGGTTTTCATAATGTTTCAATGCAAGAAATTGCCCAAAAGGCAGAGTTTGGACTTGGTACTTTATATAAATTTTTTGGGAATAAAGAGGGATTATATAAACAACTTGTGCTAGAAAAGGCTATAAGTTGTCACAAGTTACTTAATGTAGCCTTAGAACAAAGTAGCGATCCTCTTTTAGCTTTAGAGGCATATATAAACGGTAAGCTTTCTTTTTTTAGAGAAAATAAAGCATTTATAAGATTATACTTAACAGAAACTCAAGGTGCTCGATTTAATATTAAGGTAGGGTTAGATAAAGAACTTTTAAGCCTTCATGAGGATATAATAGGTAAATTAACAAGGGTTTTTGAGCAAGGATTTAAAGATAAAATATTTATAAAGGTTGCTACTGCTAGAGTGCTTGCTATTTCATTAAATGGCCTCACAAATGCTATTATTATGGAATGGTTAGATAATGACTCTGAATGTAATATGCCAGATGCCAGAAAGATAATGAGGATTTTTCTTGGTTCTTTACTACCAGATAAAATCGTTAAAGATCTTAGAGAAAAGGGTATATGGAAGGAGTAAATATGTCTCATTTTAAAGTTCAAATTATATTTTTTATTATTATTTGTCTAATTATACATAGCAACCCTATTAAAGCTAAGGAACTAGCTTCTAATAAGGTATTGGTAGTAGATTTAAATAAGGCTATAAATATAGCCTTAAAGAATAATCCAAATATGAAGGCAAGCAGTGCTGCAATAAATGCGAGTATTCAAAAAGAAAAGGCTTCTTGGGCTGCAAGGTTAGCTAAGATTACTGTAGAATATAATTATACTAGACTAAAAGAGGCTCCATATATAAAATTTGCTATTCCCCCATATCCTTCAATGGAGTTTCCTGCAGGGAAAAACAGAGATATAAAGTGGGATATAAGCATTATTCAGCCACTTTTTACTGGTTTTGCCTTAGTTACTAAACAGAAATTAGCAGCACTTGGGATAAATATTGCCAGGCTTAAACAAGAACAAACAAGATTAGATCTAATAAGAGCTGTTTCTATTTGTTACTATAATATCTTATTAGAAAAGAGTAATGTTGAGGTGGCTGAGGAAAGCCTGGATCAATTACAAGCACATCTAAAAGATGCACAAAATTTTTATAAACAAGGTTTAATTGAATATAATGATTTATTAAAGTCGCAAGTTGCTGTAGCTGCAGCCAAACAAAGACTTGTTAAGGCAAGAAGTGATTTAAACGCAGCAAAATCAATGCTAAATGTTTTATTAAATCGGGATATCACTTTGCCTATTGAGATAAGAAACGTAAGTATAGAGTTAACTCCTATTTCTCCTTTAAAAGACTTTTTAGTCTTAGCCCTAAAAAATAGACCAATTCTAAAAGAGCTAAATTTAAAATTAAAGCAGGCGGAATTAGGAGTTAGATTAGCTAAAAGCCAATTTTGGCCACAGGTTTCTCTTATTGCACGTTATCAACAGGAGGGAGATAATTTATTAGCAACACGTAATGATTATACAAACTCTTATAATTCTATGATCATAGTAAATGCTAAATGGAATATATTTTCTTGGGGACAAACTTATCATCAGGTAAGGGCAGCTCAAGATAATGTCTTTATACTAAGACAGACCATATTTGATGTAAGAAATAAGATTGAACTACAAGTAAAAAAGGCTTGGCTATCAGTAAAAGTAGCCTTAGAAAATATAGTTACAGCTAAAAGTGCACTGAAACAGGCAAAGGAAAACTACAGGATTACCAATTTACAGTACAAGCATCAGCTTGCAACATCAACAGATGTACTTGATGCTAGGAAGTATTTAACCCAAGCAGAGACAAATTATCATCAAGCACTATATGGTTATGAAATTGCTTTATGTAATCTAAAACGGGCTATTGGCAAGTAAGTCTTATCTTATACAGGCAGATCTTACTTGTCTTAAGTCTGTTTCACCTGCTAAGACTTTATGGATGCCATCTTGTTTTAGTGTAATCATGCCGTTTTCCATAGCTTGTTTTCTTATTTCTGCAACAGGTGCTTTTTTCTGTATTAATAATCTTAGTTCATCGTTTGCAACTAAAAGCTCATGTATAGCGAGCCTTCCTCTATAGCCTGTCATATTACACTTGGAACAACCTTTCGCTTTAAACAAGGTGACATTTTTGAGTTTGTCCGGGTCTAACGGTGTTGTGGGGTGTTCACCGTATTCTTCAACAAGAAGTTCTATTTCTTGCTCTGAAGGGGTATAAGGTTCTTTACAGTGACTACAGAGCCTTTTTACAAGCCTTTGAGATAAAACTCCAAGTAAAGCATCTGCAAAGTTAAATGGGTCCATTCCCATTCCAAGTAACCTTGTTACTGTTTCTGGAGCAGTATTGGTATGAAGTGTTGAAAATACCAGGTGTCCTGTTAAAGAGGCTTCTATAATGGTATTGGCAGTTTCTTCATCTCTAGTTTCACCAACCATTATAATATCTGGATCTGCCCTTAAGAAAGCCCTTAGCACCCTTGCAAAGGTAAGCCCTATAGAAGGCTTTACCTGTACTTGTCTAAGTCCGTCTTGGACAATTTCTACAGGGTCTTCTGCGGTCCATATCTTTTTTTCAGGTCTGTTAAGATACCCAAGTGCAGCATGAAGGGTGGTAGTTTTACCAGAACCCGTAGGTCCTACTACCAAGATTAGTCCATAAGGCATTGCCAATAAAGCCTTAAGACGCTCTAGATGTTCTGGTAAAAGCCCTATTCTATCAAGGGGTAAGGCATTTGAACCAGCTAATATTCTCAAGACAACATCCTCATTATTTTCTGTAGTTGGTATGGTTGCTACACGGAGTTCTATGTGTCGGCCATTTCTAGTTTTAAACTTGATTTTACCATCTTGGGGGAGTCTTTTTTCTGCAATGTCTAGGTTAGCTAATATCTTTATTCGAGATATTAATGCACGCTTATAAGCATATGGTACTGTTTGATATTTTATACAATCTCCATCTATCCTGAATCTAATAAGACATCCCCTTTTACCTGTTAGACTTTCTATATGTATATCTGATGCGCGTTTCATAACCGCATCTTCAATAATGCGGTTAGCCATTTGAACCACTACATTATCTGCATCAGATACAACATCTTCCTCTATTTCATCCTCTACTTCTTCTTCAACTAGTTCTAATTGTTCAAATACATCCTTACTGTTTCCAAAGTTATATTTCCCAAAGAAATAATCAATAAATTTATTAATATCGTCTTTTAATGCTACAGCAAACTGGAAATTATTGGCCTTTAATACACGTCTTATATTATCTATTTTTACAATATCATGTGGATTATCAACAGCTACTAATAAAGTACCATTTTGCTCCCTTATAGGTATACAGCTATTGGTTCTAAAAAATTGTTCTTTTATACCTTTTATACACTCAGGAGCCTTACCAAGTTCAAGTTCATTAAACTCTACAAATGGACATTGATAGTATTCTGCAAGGGATTGTCCAATTTCTGTTTTATCAATCCCAAAATAGTCAATTAATATATTTTCTATAGGCTTTTTTTGTTGTCTTGCAAGTTTGACAGCTTCATCATGCTGTTCTTCTGTTAATAACCCTTTACGTATAAGATAGTAAAATCTTCCATATTTTTGTGCTGTTTGTGATAATGTATCTAAATGCTGTTTTGCATTTCTATAGGTAGGATCAATCTTTACAATTTGTTCTAGGGCTTCTATAGCAGAAGATACAGCTCCTGTTTTTTCATGAGTAAGAGCCAAACGATATAATACATCAAGCTTTAGGTTTAATGGAATATCAGGTTCTTTTAGAGCTGCTTCAAGATTTTCTATTGCCTCAAAAGGCATATCCATATTTAAATATGCATCTGCTATTCTAGAGTAGACCTCAGCTTTCCTATAGCCTTCTTCTAAAAGTTTTTTAAATTCCTCAATGGCTTCCATAGGAAATCCTGCTTCCATTAGGCCTACAGCCATATTAAATCTCTGAAGCAGGTCAAATTCCTTGTTAGATTCTAGTGACTCTAAGGTATTTGTGTTACTCTCTCCATTATTACTACTAAGGCTATCAATCTTTTGTTTTATTTCTTCTTTTATTTTTGTGTCTTTATCATCTAACTTATTAAGAATATCGAGATAAATCTCTCTTGCTTCTTCTTCGAGTCCTTGAGATGCATATAATTCTGCTTCCATTAATCTGTTTTGTACTTCTTCATTCATAATATCACCCCACAAGGGAGATTAGTCATAATAACTTTTCAATTTCTATTACAGGTATTTTTTGTGCACCTTGTTTTATGTATCCTTTAATAGGATTATCTTTACTTTCTTCTGGTTCCCAATTTTTATCAAAAGGACCTGGAATTTCTTGTGGTGGTCCCGAGGTAACAATTGCACATAATCCTTTGGGAGTATCTATAATTATTAGATGATTTCCTGATCTTTCTGCACCAAAAAGTTGTGAGGCTGATGGATTATCGATAATAGGTACTGTAATAGTTTTTAGTTCATCTTCAGTTTTTTGAGATAGCTTTCCTAAAAACATATTTTTTATTTTTGTCCATGGCCAAGTTTTAAATTTAGAAAGTTCTAGAGTATTTGAATTTTTTACTTGATTTTTAGCCTTTCTAGGAATAGGACCATTGTATACAATCTCTATATTGGGTGGTATTGCAGAGAATCTATTATTCCAGTTAATTCCTAGTAGTCGAGTCCAAGGGCAAGGCTTTTTTTCGTTTTCTATTAAATTTTTTATAGGTTTAACTACATAATCTCTTTTCTTTTTCTGTTGAAATTGTTTAGGTAGTAAATCAAATTTTTGTAAGTTATTAATGATATAGTTATATTGATTTTCTAATTCTTCTCTTAATGTCTTATGAAATAGATATAGTTTTTTAGCTTCTTTACTTTTATGTAATGTCTGTTCTATTGGTATTATTTTATCTATACAATCATCTAAAATGATTAATTGTTTTTTAATTGTGTCTAATAGTAGATCTTTAATTCTAGTATCTATCATTTCAGATTGTTCTTCTGTTGTGGTTTTATATTTAGTTTGACTTTGTTTAGTTGTCTTTTTATTTGTTTCTTGTATAGAGTCTTTATAATTATTTAATAATTTTTTAAATTCAGAAGTTATATTTTTGACTTCTACTTCAGATAAGTCTTCATTTTTAAATGAAGATTTTAAAAATTTTACACCTTTCTTTAGAATTATAGGGGTATTAGTTGGTAGTTTATCAGGAGATACTAAAAGATATTCAATTATTTCTTCCATTAATGTTAATAACTCTATAGATTTTATTTTATTATCACCATCATCAGAAATTTGGGTTTTTAACTGTTTAACTATTTTTAGAGCTTCCTCAACTAATTTAGGTGTTATTTCCCACTCAACAGTAAGTACTACTTGTTCTAGTTTGTCAATTAATGTGAGTGTTTCATCATTATAACTATCAGTTTCATCAAATGTATTATTTGTTATTTCTTCATTTTCCAATTCTAATTCAAATTCAAGCTCTTCGTCATTTTCTACTGGCTCTATACTGTCTATATTTTCTGGTTCTATTTCTAATAGATTTTCGTCAGTATTTAAAAATTTTTCTTCTATGTTAACTTGTTTTTCTTCATCAATTAATAAAAGGTCATCTGATGAATCCTTAACCGACATTTCTATTTCTGAATCATCTTTATTTGATTTATCTATTTCTATCTTAGATTGTTTTTCTTTTGTAATTTCTTTTAGTTCTAATTCAGACTCTTTTTCTTCTACCTCTTTAATTTCATTTGTTAGAGGATCGATGACAATTTTTTTAGTAGGATTAAAAAGATTATCTATTGTTCCCTCTATTTCTTTAGTAAAATCATTAGGGTCTGGTAAGTTTTCTATTGTCATAGTATGCCTCCTTATGGCCGTGCCATATGATTAGATTTCATAGATATCCTAGAAGCTCCTAAAAGGTTTTTGGCAGTTACATATTTAATAGTTCTTTTACTTATCTCTTTTAAAGTTTCGAAAACCCCAATTCCTTGGGTTGCACAGGCTTCAAAGGCTACAGTTTTAAGTTCTTGATTTAGATCTTGATTGAGTTCTTCTACACTAAGCGTTGGAATTGGGGATTTAACTAGATCTCGTTTATTGTACTGAAGCACTATCGGAAGATCTTTTATGTCTAAATTGTAGGTCCTAAGATTCTTTTTTAGATCTTCCATACTTTCTATGTTTTTGGCACGGCGTACACGTAAAGAATCTGCTACAAATACTAATCCATCCACCCCTTTTAATACTAACCGTCGGGTTGCTTCATAGATTGTTTGCCCTGGGACAGTATAGAGTTGAATCCTTATATTAAACCCTTGAACTTTACCTAAATGAATGGGAAGAAGATCAAAAAAAAGTGTACGATCTCCTTTAGTTTCTATAGTTAGGAGCTTACCTCTAACATTGCTCTGCATGGCATTGTATATGTAGAGCAAATTTGTAGTCTTCCCACATCGTCCAGGGCCATAGTATACAATTTTACAGTGTATTTCCCTCTTACTTAAATCAATGAGGGCCATGTCATTAAGATCCGCTTTCCTTTTCTTCAAAAAGTTTTTTTATCGTTTCAGAAAGTTGAGATATTCGTAATCTCACTAAACCTAGAGAGACTTCATCGTTAAATATAGTTATAAGAATTAAATCATTTCCTATCCTTGCAAAGTGGATGTTTTCTTTTTTGCCTTTATGGAATAATAAAGAAAAGTCCTCTTCTCCTATTAACTTTGCTATCTGAGAAGTTGCTCCAAAGTTTGCTGCAGCAAGTGCTGCAAGTGCTGTGGTATCGATTTCTTGGCTTCTATCTCCACAGCTTGCTATTATATTGCCCGCACTATCAATTAATAGAACTGCGGTAACCCCTGCATCTATTAGGGCACTATCTATCTCTGATTTTGTTTGTTCCAAAATAGGTGTATTTAAAATAAGATCACCCATTTTTATTCCTAAAAAGAGAAAATATCCTTTTCTTATTTTATTTATCCAATTCTCAGTCTCATCATTCTTATCGACTAGGCATTTTTATACATTAAAGTTGCTGAAATCTTTGAATTGTTACTTAATACGTGTTTCTTAAGCTCATTTATGTGATAGACGATAAACGAAGCAGAACACGAATAAATTATCCTTTTAAGATTGAGGATTAATATGGCTTTTTCATCTATAGTTAAAAGATTAGAAACTTTAGAAGATATACCTATAATTCCAGAGACCTTAAATCGTATATTAAATGAAATTGAAAATGATAAGTCCTCTGCTAAAGAATTAGGAGAAATTATAAGGGAAGATCCTGTATTAACTGCTCAATTGTTAAAAATTGCTAATAGTCCTTATTATGGAAGGGCTCGCCAGATAAGTAGTGTTTCAAAAGCAATCGTTTTAATTGGATTTAAAGAGGTACGAAATATTGTAATAGGACTTAGTCTTACAAGTGCCTTTCCTACTAATGTTACTATTAATAATCTTAATCTAAAAGATCTATGGCTCCATTCAATTGGTACTGCAATAGCAAGTCAAATGATAGCCAAAAAAGTTCCAGGACTTGATGCTGACGAACTTTTTACTGCAGGCTTAGTACATGATATTGGATGTGCAGTAATGTTTTGCTGTTTTGAGAAAGAGTTAAAAGAGCTCATAAATTATATGGAAAAAGAAAGGGTTTCGTTTTTGGATGCAGAGAGTTCTTTAGGAATTTTTCATACAGAAATAGGGGCTTTTTTGGGAGCAAAATGGGGTTTTAGTGACATGCTTATAAATGTCATAAGATCTCATCATAATCCAAATTCTGCAGGTCCATATGATAAAGTTGCTTCTATTGTATTTTTAGCAGATGCCTTAGCACAAAAAGTGGGTTTAAGTTGGGATCTTGATATAAACCCTAGAAAAATTTTAATCCCCAAAAAATTACAACTTCATAGTGAAATAGTGAAGCAGATCGCTATAGCTTTAAAAAGAAAGAAGAAAAATATCATAGAATCATGGGGTGAACTTTTAATGACTAATTAATTTTTAAAAAATAATAACTCCTTATTAAGGGATTTTTAGGAGGTTAAGGGTGGGAAGATCTAAAATTAGAACGTTAGTAGTAGAAGATACTCCTTTTGTAAGGAAGACCCTTTCTAATTTATTAGCTCAAGACGATAACATAGAGGTCATTGGCACAGCATCAAATGGTATAGAGGCGTTAGAGGCTATAGACAGACTTGAACCTGATGTAGTTACAATGGATGTAGATATGCCTGTTATGGATGGTATTACAGCAGTTAAGCATATTATGATTAGAGGTCCCAAGCCTGTTGTAATGTTAAGTGGACTTTCAAAATATGGTTCAGTTACATTAGATGCTTTAAGGTTAGGCGCTGTAGATTTTTTCCCAAAACCAGAGGGGATGGCATTAAAACAGCTAAACAAGGAGATAGTACGGCTACACCAAAAGATAAAACAAGCAGTATATGCTAATTTAAGTGCAATTAAACGGGCGAGATTTTTTAATAAAAAATTAAAACATAAATTGGTATGTAGTAATGTTTCTCCAATCGTAGTTATAATTGGAGCACATATTGGATCTTCAGGTTGTTTATTAAGATTACTTGCTCGGCTGGAATTAACTCTGCCTATTTCTGTTGTTGTTTTACAAGAAATAGATTCCAACGTGTTTTTGCCCTATGTTAGGGAGTTATCGGCAGTATTACCTTGGAAGATACATGTAGGCTCAAGCTCCTTTATTGAGCCGGGTCATTGTTATATTGCTTCTTATGAATTCGCATGGAAATTAGTTGATTCTGGAGATTCTTTTTGTCCAAAGCTAACACCCAGCTTACCTGCACAGCGTTTGAATCCATTGGATTTATTAATTAAGCAAGCCACAAATATATTTGGATCAAGGTTGATTGTTGTATTACTAAGTGGTGATACAAACGATGGGATAGAAGGCGTTCTAGAGGCTCAAGACAAAGGAGCCAATATACTCATACTTGATCCAAAAGAATGTGTATTCCCAAAGACCTCTGAGGAGGCTTTAAAAGTTACAAATTTATTACCTTATAATGAGCAACAGATATGTTCTTTTATAGGCAATAAAGCTATAGAGATTTTAAAACAATAAAAATAGCATAGGGTGATCTAAATGGATACATTGGAGAAAAATATAGGTACTCAAGAAACGGAAAGAAAGATTAAGGTTTTTATTGTAGATGATTCTCCACTTGTAAGAAGATCTTTAGAGGGAATTATTTCTGGTGATCCTATGTTAGAAGTAGCTGAAACAGCTGCTGATGGAAAAGAAGCCTTGGATAAGATGTCTAGTGTTTCTTGGGATGTATGTACACTTGATTGGCAGATGCCTGGTATGAATGGATTAACTGTTTTAAAACATATTATGATTAGACACCTAAAACCAACCTTAATGCTTAGCTCTTTTACTACAGAAGGTGCTCGTATAACTTTTGATGCCTTAAGATATGGAGCAGTTGACTTTTTACAAAAGCCAGGAGGTGATTCTGGGCAAAGTCTAGTTGAACATCGTGAACTATTAAGATCAAGAATAAAAAGAGCTGCGAGAGTGCAAGTAGGTATCACAAAATATTTAAGATTAAAGTCTTTAACTAACAAAAAGGAACATTTAAAAGATGGCTCTTATGAAGGAAGCAATAACAGCAAAGGTATAATTTTAATATTTGCTGCTACAGGAGGATATGCCTCTATACTTTCTATTCTACCTTCTCTTTCATTGATTCCTAAGGTCCCTGTTGTAGTTATGATGTCTTGTGCACAGCAACCTTTAGATGCATTTGTTGAATACTTAAAAGATTTCGTATTGCCTCCTGTTAAAAGACTAAAGTCTAAAGAAGAGGGTATCTTAGAGCAAGGAACCATCTATTTTGCAGGTCTTAGTGACAGATTGTATCTATCTTTTAATAATCAAGGTGAAATATTATTTCATTTAATTCATAAAAGTATGTCTTTTGAGCTATTTGATATATTTTTCGATAAACAAGATAGATGGAATAATAAAATTTCTACTATTGTACTTTCTTCTGGACAAGAAGAAGGGATGAAAGGAATTAAAAGGGCTTCAGAAGTAGGGAGTCAGTTTATCGTGCAAGAACCTTGTACTTGTCTTGATCCTTCATTGGCTAACTTTGTATTAAAAAATTTTAAAGCTGATTCTAAAGGTCTTTTAGAACTTACTCAATTCATTGGCGATTGGACACCAAAGGATAATGATCAATGATGTCTGTACAGATGACTCAAAAGATAGACATACTTTTATCTGAACAGCCAAGTAAGGAATTTAATGGTTGGATAGAAGGGATTGCTCTTGCCGATATTATACAGCTTTGTTGTTTAGCAGGTAGAAAACAAGTCTTAACTGTAAGACATAATGATTTAGAAGGATTTATTTGGTTTGATTCAGGTGCCGTCGTTCATGCTCAAGTTGGTGATGTTATAGGGCAAAAAGCATTCTATGAGATTATGTGTTGGGGATCTGGTTCGTTTGTGCTTAAAAAAGCATCACCTCCTGAAGCCACTATAGATGTCCCATGGAATTTTCTTTTAATAGAAGCTCTTAGAATTGCAGATGAAAGGGCAAAATCTAATGGATTAACAATGGAATCTAGGGCTACAAAGGTATTAATTGTAGATGATTCTCCTATTGTATGTAAAGCAATAAGAAATGCTATTTCAGGGGTAAAAGACATAGAGGTCGTTGCAGAGGCTTATAATGGTAGACAAGCTCTTGAAATGCTAGATATACATCAGCCAGATATATTATGTTTAGATGTTAACATGCCTGTTATGAGTGGAGATATTGCCCTTATGCATATAATGGTTCGTTCCCCTTGCCCTGTAATTATTATAAGTGGTTTAGGAGTTAAAGGTTCTAAAAAGGTTTTAGAATTTTTACGTCTAGGTGCTATCGACTTTGTACCTAAACCACAAGATCCCAATAGCTGGGATATATATCAGCAAAGACTTATAAAAGATATAAAAAAGTCAAGATCATTGTGTATAGATAGAATTAGGAGGGCAAGGCTTCCCAAAGTCCCAACTACTAAATTGTTACCTGGACTTCCAGCTACAAGACTTGTCATTATATGTGGTGGTATAGGAGGAATACTTGAAATTCAAAAGTTACTTCCTTCTATTTTGCCATTGGATTCTATGTCTGTTGTAATTCTTCAAGATATGGTACCTGATTTAGTTGATCCTCTTGCTTCTTTTTTAGATAAATATAGTGCAATGACAGTATCTGCTCTTAAGGCAGGTGGTCCCCTTCTTTCTGGTCAGTGTTGGCTGGCAAATTGGGATAGGGCTTGGCAGGTTGTAGCTGACCGTCATGGAGCAGCTCTTAGTCAGAATCCCGGTAATTTTGATCCTAATAAATTGCTTGCTACAGCAGCAGCAGCATTTGGTCCCAGACTTTGTATAGTGTTATTAAGTGGGATTGAACTTGAGATAGAAAAAGGACTTAAAGAGGTTTCAAAGAGAAGCGGTAAAATTATTGTCCAAGATCCTCAAACATGTCTATCTCCTAATTCAATTGATAACATTTTAAGACAAGAATTAGAAGACGAGAAGGCAGATATAGAGTCAATGAGTAATCTTATAGCACAATGGGCTGTTTAACAGTTTAACTTAGGAGTTGTTGATTATGGAAGTAGATATCAATATGTGGCAAGAATATGTAAATGAGGCAGAAGACTATATTCAGCAACTTGAGCCTATTTTGTTATATCTTGAAGGTAATCCTTCTGATAGATCATTAATCGATGAATGTTTTAGAAATATTCATAGTCTTAAGGGTGCTGCAGGCTATATGGGTTTAGTAAAAACTTCAAAATTAGCTCATAAGATAGAAGAATTACTTGATTTAGTTAGAGCTAATACTGTGTCTGTTGATGAAGAAATTATATCTACTTTATTTACAGGTATAGATAGAGTTAAACTTTTAATTCGAGATGTATCTGAAAATCAACAGGAATCTCATGATATCTCTGATATTTTAAAACTTATAGAAGATATAATTGTCCAAAGACAAAAGCAAGCAGATCAAAAAGAAGATTTAGATAAAAAAAATAATCGTAATTTTGTTGAAGAGTTATCGCAAGTTTTATCTACTTCTTTGCAGGAAGTTTTAAAGGGTAATGACTTAAGCGATGAAGATTCTGAAACAGCTCTTATGAACCTTTATGAAGATCAGATGGGGGAACTTATCACTAAATTAGATGAGGCTCTTAGAACTGATCAAATAATTATTTCAAG
>Ga0256834_1001908_pt1 | contig 13645 bp, 7 predicted proteins | sample 4281140metaG_FD_190536 | JGI IMG/M metagenome (GOLD analysis project Ga0256834, IMG submission 190536) | Hydrothermal vent microbial communities from East Pacific Rise, Pacific Ocean - 4281-140 | ecosystem: Environmental > Aquatic > Marine > Hydrothermal vents | place: Pacific Ocean: East Pacific...
GGAGCCTCTGATCAGGCCGTCTAAAACCAAAAAGACGGACAGTAAAATTCTGCCCATTGAGGAACACCGTTATGATTTTTCACCCATGGGAACGAAAGGCATTTCACTCATAGACTGTGATTCCTCCAAGCAGGTTGATGCCATCCTGGAAAATGTTTCCCTGTACCGTCACCATCTTGGGCAGGATATTCTGGCCTTCCGCATAACCATGAACCTGCAGCAGGAGGACGAAAAATCATGGATGAATTGCAATAGCGCTGATGGTGACAGATGGTGGATCGACCTATTCAAAAATGCCCAGCCCACAAGCCACTATCAGCTTGAGTCCTGGCTAAACCTAACGCGTTTGTTCAGGGTGCTCTACCCGACCTTTACTGAGCAATGGAAAGAAAAAAAGATTTCTGGAATCAGGTGGGAAAATGAAGACTATCCCTTTCCCGAAGGAAATATGGGGAAGCTGAATGGGCTTGTTGAAAGTTTTGTCAGGAAATTCTACACAGAAACCGATGCCAAGCAGGCATTGAAAGCACTGAGAGAAGATTCCAGGGATGACCGCATGTTCGTTTCTGTCGCATATGCCCTGGCTGGAGAAGCACCACCTAATGAATGCGCAAAAGCAGAGTACCGGCGCCTGTTCGACATTGCTTTGCATATCGACCGCCAACAGGATGCCGGGACAAACGGCACGGTATATGATCCGGGATTCAACCGGGAAAATGCTCAGCAGCAGATATACAACCGCTGGGAGCATCTGGGTACGCTGTATGGTCTTACGGATCATTCAACTGTATGTACAGGCTTTGGTCGCGTCATGCGGGAAAAGATCACAGCTTGCGACATCCCACATATATACAGCCGTCTTACCCTCATCAATCTCAGTTACAAATCCCTATTTCATTATTTTGAATACAAGATCAGCGAACTGACACCAGAGCCAACATCAAGGGGAAAATATTCATACCAACGCCTGAAACGGCTCCGTGACCACTTCATGGTATTTACCAACAGATACTGGTTCCATGATGTTACTGAGCAGCAGCAGGGGAAAGACATCTATCGCATGCAAAGCCAGCAGTTGGGGCTAAGGAAGCTGTATAACCAAATACAGGAAGAAATCGAAAAAACTCATGAATACGATCAGAGTTGCCTCAGGGACAGGTTGTCTTGCATGGGCATATTCTTCAGTTTCATTTCCCTGTTTATGGGATTCGTCAACAGTAGCGGGCTTAGGGAAAACATCGCCAGCCCCTTGATGGCATGGGCAACACCCATACTGCCGGGATCTTTCCTTACGCAAGCCATCTTTTTTATGAGCGTATCCATTGCGCTTTTGCTGGCTATCCTTGCGATACATCTTTTCATACTTGCCCTGGGGATAAAAACAGAGGAAGAAAATTACTACTCGGCCATCAAAAAGCACAAAAAAGCATTGATTGGCATTTTTTTCCTGCCCATGCTTGCTACGTTGACAGCGGGTTTTCTTGCAGAGATTGGCAAGGCGCCTTTTGATGATCAGTTGCTTCTTTTGTATCTTGTCTTCGGCTCCGCCATATATATGCTGATGCTGTTTTTTCAGCTATTGAAATCCAGCGATCCCGTTTCAACAAAGCTGCTGAGTTGCCCATTGGCGGCCAAGGTTGGGGTCGGCATGCTTGTGTTTCTATTGCTATCCCAGCAACTTGCCCTCACATTAGTTGTCGTCGGGATTGCCTATCTGCTTGCCTATATGTTGCTTGCCTCACGCCTTACCCCTCTTTTTTTGCCACCTTCCTGCCACATCTTTACCCCATGGAAAAATAAATGGTTCTGAATTGCGACAAACAAACCTGGCTGATGCGAATAGAAGCGGTAAATATGGATGCCACCATCGATGACACCAACCAGCTGAGCGTCCGGCGCGGGGCTAGCATGGCCATGCGGGAAGCACTAAAGGGCATACATGAAATACCACCATTGAAAAAATGCTCTGTACAGGCAATTCGCCGTGGAGGATCGATTGCACTGCTGAAGCTGGAGCAATTGACAAAAGATGAAGCTGGAACCTTACGGGATGCCATTCTGAAATGGTTGCAAGGAAAAGACGGCAGCGCTGATGAAAAACTACGCGCTGTTCTTGAACAAACCGGCTTTTGCGTCTCCATCATCCCTGTCGATGAAGCCAACGATGCTACTGATGCTACTGTCCTGGAAAAACTGACTGCCATGAACCGCTTTGAGCAGCTGCAATCCCCTTCCCTGCACATGGGCGATCTGCAGGCGAGCACTTCTGGAACTGGAACCTGCCATTACAACGGTTTTCGTCCTGCGAAAGGAAACGATCAGGCAATATCCCACACCGTTCACAAGCGTTTCAGCTACGGAAAGGAGCAGAAACAGGCATTCATCAATGCCGAAATCGAAACACAAGAACGCTATGATTTCGTCAACAGCCTCGAGGATCTGTCACTCAACCCCGGCCATGGTATTTCCACAAGCCTCGCAGGAAAAATGGCGGTGCTGTATTTTGACGGAAATCATTTCGGCAAACACCAGCATGATCTGGATTTATCCGCGCAAAAATACTTTGATGCAGAGCTATATGACAAACGTCACGCATTTTTGCTTGAGCTAGTAAAGCGCTTTTCCGCTACCCCCCAAATGAAAAACGGAAACAAGCTGCGCCTGGAGCTGCTCCTATGGGGTGGGGATGAAGTCATGCTGGTTGTCCCCGGCTGGGCCGGTTTTTCCACGCTGCGGCTCTTTTACAAACAAATGGAGGGGCTGGGTGAAAAATCGATTGGCACGCCGTTGACCCATGCTGGTGGATTGGTTTTTTGCTCCCACAAGACCCCCATACAACGCATCTCCAGGCTGGCCAGGGAACTGGTGGAACACGCCAAGGAGTTTTCCCGTAAGCAAGACCTCTACTTTCCCCTGTTGCTGGAATCGGAAGACTACCCGCTTCAGCATGTACGAGAACACTGGGAAGAACACTACGGCGCATTTGGCCGCCACATACTGCCCATCTCTCCACCAGCAGTTTTCCAACTGGAATATCTGAAGGAGCTACAGGAAAAGGGCTGCAAGGGATTGTTCCGCCGCTGGGTAGTGGCGAGGCACCAGGGGAAAAAAGCAGAAGCAGAGACATTGAAAGCCGAGCTAGCCAAACAGATGGATCTAAAGTGCCTGGAATCCGCCTTGCATGGATTGTTCCCTAGTATGGAAAAGCAGGTCTTGGCCAATGAGCAGGGACTCGAAGTCCTGTTGAAACAGGAGATCTGCGATCATCATGCCAGCACCGTCAGCCTGCAACCCTGGATTTTCACCCTCGAATACTGGGATTATCTCCTGGGAGAATTCTTGCAAGAGAAGCAGCCATGAAAACTTTCTGGTATCAAGTGACCCTGTTCATCGAGCCACCACTGCTCAGCAACCGAAGTGGCGCCCTGCCCTTTGGACTGGACGCCGCCATGTTTACCGATCCTTGGGGACAGCCTGCCCTGCCTGGCAGCCTTGTAAAAGGTAATCTGCGCGAAAACTGGGCGGCAATGGGCTTTTCATCTACCGACTACTGGTTGGGCAAGGAAGACAAGACCGGCAGCAACCGGGGGAAAATCATTTTTTCACCTTGGTGGCGGCTACAGGGCGAAGCGTTCCATCACAATCGCAATCGCGTCCGCCATAGCAATGAAACCCATGCGGCAGCGGATCAGATGCTGCAGGTTGCACGGGTTCTCGACAGTCGAGACGGCGCCGACCTACAGTTCCAGGGGCTGCTGGCGTTTCTCGAAAAACCCGCCCCGCTCATCCTGGAAGCCGTAACCAAAGGATTGCGCATGACACCCGCCCTGGGCAGTGGCAAGGGAATCGGCATGGGCAAACTGAACAAAGTCGACATCCAGGAAACCACGCCTCCCGGTTCATTGGCTTGCAACCACAGCACCCTCAATGCCGGTTTTCGCCAACAGGTAAAAAACGCCCGTGGTCTGGGAATTGCCCTGCAGCCCCTGTGGCCCTTTTGCTTTCCCGTGGACAGGGCGGAATCCAGCAATGCCTTGGTCTCCAGCGAAACCATTCCCGGCGCGGCCGTCAAAGCAGTTCTGGCCCGCTTGCTCAACATCAGCAGTTGTAAACAATTGTTCGATGCCATGCGTATCAGCAATGCCTTGCCTGCACGCAACAACAGTCTGTGCCGCCCACTGGCGCCCTCCTTTTCCCTGGCGATTGCCCATGACCATCTCTATGACCTTGCTGCTTGTGTCGATCCCGGCCTGATAGCGGGCCAGGCGCCCGCCTTCCAGCCCGACTGGAAAGAAAAACAAAACCAACAGGTACGAACCAAACTGGGTTGGCCGGATATCCCAAGAGTGCTCAATCTGCACAATGCCCATGACAGCGACAAGCGGGCGGCAAAAAACAGCCAGTTGTTCAGCATGGAAAGCATATTGCCAGATGAAGGACTCCACTGGCTATGCAATATCAACTTTCCTGAACATGCCGGTGAAAAAGAAATAGATGCACTGCTGGATGGCCTGGATGCAATTGTTCAGGAGCAAAATTTCATGCCCCTGGGAAAAACCTCCACCCCTGCCTCGTTGCGCCTGCACCCCCGGCCATTCGACTACAGTCAACCGCAGATTCCCATAGAGGACCAAGGGCAAGTATTTCTTTACCTGCAAAGTCCAGCGCGTTTGCTGAACAGCAGTGAACTGAACGGCATCCCCTCCACCGGAGGTGCTGCCTTGCTGCGGGAAAAATACGCCCAAGCCTGGGAAAAACTGTCCGGCGGCAGTCTGAAACTCAGCCACTACTATGCCCGGCAGATCCTCAAGGGAGGCGATTTCTGGTGGAACAAATATCACAAATCCCTTCCCTATCAGGCTCAGGTATTTACCGATACGGGCAGCCTGTTTGTGCTGGAATTCGTGAAAGGAAAGGAAAAGGAAGCCAGCCAGTATCTGCGCGAATGGCAACAACTTGGCCTGCCCCAGCTCGATGGTTACTGCAGGGAATACGACAAAAACCCCTGGATCCGGGAAAATGGCTGGGGAGAAATCAGCCTCAATATAGGTATCCACCAGCATTGGGCGCCGGGTGAAGACTGGGAGCCCATCGCCACAGAGGGAGGAGTCCACCATGACTGACGCCAAATATTTCCGTATCCGCTACGAAATCACCCTGGAATGTCAAAGCGATGTGCATGTTGGTGGTGACGATGGGGCAAAATCCATAGAAGAGTCCCGCCTCAGTCCCTACGCCAATGAAGGGCAATCCCTGGTTGGCAAAAAGGCCATACGGAACGCCGGAACCACCTACCAGCCCCTGTTCCGCCGGCCCAGCGGGAAAACCGCTCTTCCCGCCGCCACCCTGCGCGGTTTTCTGCGTCGCCTGGTGCCGGACGAAATGCTAAGAAAAAAGCTGTTTGGCCCGGAAAATATCGCTTCTGAACAACAACAAGGTGGTGCGGCGCGCATCATGGACGCTTTTCTCCAGACAGACAATAATGCCCCCCTGCCACGCCACGCCAGCTACTGGCATCCGCAAAAGCGCACCGCCCTGCGGCATGGTATCGCCATGAATGCCGCCATGGGCGTACAGGATGGCAACAGCCTCTTTTACCATGAAGTCTGGCCCAGTGGCAGCCGCTTCAAGCTGAAAATCTACCTGGATAAAGTCGGCGACCGGGAACGCGAGGCGCTATCAGAAGCCCTCATGCGATGGGATGGTGACCTGCGGCGCAACCTGGGTGCGCGCCGGCGCAAATCCTGGGGTGTACTGCGGATCATCGGGGGAAAATATTCCCTGCTGTCCATGAAAACCATGAAAGAAAGGTTTAGCAGTAACGGCCAGGATGATTTCCTGGCGTACGAAAAAACCGAAGAACTGATAATGCCCGCCAATAGGGCCACCGCGGCAGACATTCCCCTGCCGCTGATCAATAAACAGCCTCTGCTCATCAATGACCCTGGACAGGTGCCGGAAAAGGACACGAACAACGGGAAAGACAAGAAACACAAACCAGGAGACCCACTGCCTCCGGCAGATCATTACTATTTTCGTGATGGTGACGGCAAGGCGCTTATCCCTGCAGAAACCATGCTGGGCTTTTTGCGCGCCAGCAGCGAGCGTCTGCTCGCCACCTGGATAAACCAGCGTACAGGAGATGCGAACGCAGCCGTCCAGGAAGCAAAAAAGCTCGCCAATGAAATTTTTGGCAGTACAGGCAAGGCAAGTCTGCTCCAATGGCAGCCCGCCATACAGCAGCCAGAAACCATCGAAGCCCACCGCCAGCACTTCATAGCAGTGGACCGGTTCACCGGCGGTACAAGCAGCAAAAAACTGTATATTGCTGAAGCGGTACCTGCTGGCACCAGGTTTTCTCAAGGAGGACTCATCATCCACCAATGCGACAAATGGGAAGACTGGCAAATCGGGCTGCTGCATGCAGTGCTGGAAGACATGCGCCAGAACAAATTTTGGCTGGGCTGGGGCAAGAGCAAGGGATACGGGCTTCTGTGCCTGGAAATGGAGGAAGCCAGCCTATACCGCAGCTTGCTGGCTGCATTTTCACGGCAGAGCGCGGCTCAACTGAAAAGCGCCCTGAGGGCAAAGCTGACCGGAATCCCCCTTCCTTCCTCGCCTTCACAGGAGAATATCTCGGCCAGTCCCTGGGAAAGAAAACCGGACGTTGCCCCTCCCGTCTTGCAACTATCCCAAGGCCAAAATCAGCAACAGCTCAACCCTTACGGATTTGTGCCGGTAAAGGAAATGTGGCAATCAGGGCCAGTTTATGAAGAACTGGCGGACAAAGGCATTCGGCACGATATATCCTTGCCGGATCGCCACAGTGGCCGCATTCGCTGCCACCTGAAACTGTGTACGCCCACATTGGTGGGTAACGAACATCAACCCATAGACAATACGCACAAACCAGAAGGCTCAACTGAATTCATTCCCTTGAGAAATGGCGAGTATACCCACAAAGTACACTCCTATTCCAGCGGCGGAAAGCTGGGATTCCCCGCCAACAGCCTGCGGGGCATGATCGGGACAACCATGGAAACACTCAGCCAGTCCAGCCTGCGAGTGCTGGATGACGATTGCTACAGCGTCAGAAAAATTCCCGACAAGTTCCGGTATTTCCACAAACACAATGATGACAAATATCAAGCCATTACAGCAGTAGGAGAACTTTTCCGCAATCCGGATGGCGGCTGGTCGATACGGCCCCTGACCCTGCCTGTAAGCCGGTGGAAACCCGAGAATGGGATGCCGACCCTGTCGAAGAAATGGGCGCAGTTGTTCGAAGATGTGCCATGCAAGGAACGTCACCCCGTATATTTCAGCCATCAGCAGCAGAAGAGCATTCTGCAACATAACAACCAATGGAAGAAAAGCTATGGCCCGGGCAATCAGGACACGTATTGGATTCCAGACCCCATGGCCAATGAAAGCGAATATAAGAATTCCTTGTTCCACAGCAAAAATAACGCCTACCTGAGTGTCTTCAGGGCGCTTGGGGAGAATGTACTGGGTGATACCGAAGCGGAAGGCAACATCGAAGGTTACATCCGCTATTTCACCAAACAAGATAATTTTCGGCGCTGGGGGCTGTTCATTCCCAAGCCTTCAGGCGAAAGAAAACCTGTGCCCGTACCAAAAGAAATAATGGATCGATTCTGCCGGATAAACGACAACAAACTCCCGGAGTTGCCTCATGGATACGAATGGAGTGATTCCGGCCCCCAGGAAAAAATGCTGGTCTTTTTCGATATAAAAAAGAATGGCGGTAACGAAACCGAAGTGTCTGAGTTGAGCTTCAACGCCATAGGCAGGGAGGAGTTTTCCCCTTTTTCCTCCCATGATGCCTTCCTGGAAACCGACGGCCAGCTCTTGCCCTGGGGCAGCAATAAAAGAAAAGCCTCATGGCTTACGCCGGGGGAAGCCCTGCTGGGCATTGTCGAAGAAAACCAGCAGGGCGATAAACAGCGCAATCTGGCCTCACGCTTGCGTTTTACCGATGCCCTGTTCGAAAACGCCAAACTACTGCAACAAGATACCGACATTGTCCTCAAGCAACTGGCTTCCCCCAAGCCTCCTTCCCCGTACCTGTACTTTCACGAGGACGGCAGCAGCAACAAGCCCAATGGCCGCAAGGCTTACTTGCGCCACCAAAGTGAGGAAGTCGAAATACACAGCCGCGATAAAGACAACGAGAACACCCGCCACCAGAAAATCCAGTGCCAACCATTGGCGGCGGGCCAGTCTGCCGAGTTTGATGTTTACTTCAACAACCTGTCTGATGAAGAGCTGGGGTTGCTGTTGCTTTCCATCTCACCAAAAAGTGATTTTCACCATACCCTGGGTTTGGGGAAGCCCCTGGGCATGGGACAAGTGCAAATCCACATAACAGAAATACAGTTGCATGATTATTCATTCGAGACGCCACAAACAAGAACCTGTTTGCTGGATAAGGACTTTATTGATGATCATGTAAATTTGAACTTGATTGACAAGACCACCTTTAATAACCTTGCCGAGATAGCCACAGCGCGCCCCTGCCCTATCCATTATCCTTATTCCTACAGACAAAACAATGCACAAGATCCTGAGGACAAGGAGCGAAAGCTTTATGAATGGCACAGCAAAAACAGGCAGAAGAGTCAACCCGCCAAACTGATGACCCTGGAGGAAGCAGATGAAGGCAAGCCAAAACTAAAGCTGAACAAATTGCCGTATTTGTGACAATGGGCGCCTGTTCTTTCCCCTTCTACACCGTCGCCATTACCCTGGAATTCACGGAGCACGCCAATTTGCCCTTTTTTCACCGCGGGCAATTGACAGGATATATCCGTACCATCCTCGCGCAACGGGATATTCCCTACGCAGGCAACCTGCGGCTGGAAACCTGTGAAGACGGCCGGGTGCGTTTCCGGGCGGGGGACAGGTATCGCTTCGGGCTGGTCGTCAGCACAGAAGGGCTGCCCCTGCTGGAGCGCCTGCTGTCACGGCTGCAGAATATCTCCGGCTTCAGCGGCGCGCCCCGGGCCCGGGCCAAACACCCGTTCCGGGACAATTTGCGTCTGGTGGACGTCCACGACCGCCTGGCTCCGGAAACCCCTTTCAACCTGGCGGCGCTGCGTCCCTACGACGAAGAACTACTAACTCACGAAACCCGCCTGTGGCAAGGATATATACAGGAAAACAGTCTGGTGTGGCGCTGGACATCCCCCCTGCGCATGGAGCTGCCGCAACCAGAGCGCCAAACCCGCGGCGGCAGCAAGGAGCGTTACTGCCGTAACCCGGAGGATCTGAGCGGAGCCTACCTGCTGCGCCGCTGCATGCTGGCCTCCCTCCCTCCCTACACCCCGGGGAAAGACATCCCGGAACCGCCGCAACTGCACTTCGAGGACAAGCGCCTGTTCTGGGTGGAAGACGCCTACAAGAGCGGTGCCCACTGGAAGCATCTTGGCGGCTTGCTGGGAGAGCTGCGCTTCCCCCCCCTGCCGGACATGGAAGAGAAATGGCTGCGGGCCATGGTGCTGGGCCAACATCTGGGTATGGGTGAACAGACCGCCTTTGGCCTGGGCCGCTACCGCCTGGAAACCGACCGCCAGGAAACCGCCAACATATTGCCTTTGCTCTCCCCTGCCACCTCTCTGACATACAGGGCCGCCTCGGATACCAACCTCGAGCAGGCCTGGAAAATTGCCAACCAACGCAACAAACGCCAACAGCGTCCCCTGTCGGACAAGAACAAAACCTGGCTAAAAAACCGCCTCACCGACAGCCATGATACGGTGGAACCCTTGCAGCTGCGGGAAATACCCAAAAAAAACGGCGAACTGCGCACCCTGGCCATCCCTCCCTTCATGGAGCGTGTAGCCCAGCGCGCCCTGATTCAGCTTCTGTCTCCAGCATTGGAAAAATATTTCCATCGTAACAGCCACGGCTACCGCAAACAGCGTTCCCGTCATACTGCCGCCCAGGCCATCCACCAGGCCTGGGAAGATGGCTACCACCATGTGTTCGAAGCAGACATCGAAGACTTCTTTCCCACCGTAGACTGGCGCGACATCGCTGTACGCCTGCGGGGTCTGTACCGCAACGATCCCCTGGTAGAGCGCATCATGAACTGGGTGCAAGCCCCCCTGGACGACGGAGAAATCTTGCACCAACGCAGCCGTGGCCTACCCCAGGGCGCCCCCGTCAGCCCCCTGTTGGCAAACCTCATACTCGATGATTTTGACCGCGACCTGGCCGCCAAAGGTTTCCGCAGCATTCGCTATGCTGACGACTTTGTGGTACTGAGCAAAACCGCCCAATGCTCAAAAAGGGCTGAAGCCGAAGTGCGGCGTTCCCTGGCGGAACTCAAGCTGAAGCTCAACCCGGAAAAAACCGGCCACACCCATTTTGAAAATAGCTTTCGCTTCCTTGGGCTGTATTTTGAAAATGACACCATTAGCGATGAAAGCCGCCCGCCCCGGCCTGCCCATGAATCTCCCTGGCGCACCCTGCTGGGCCTGCCCCCCAGGGAAGAAGCAAACGAGGAACAGATCATACGGCAGCTCACCGGCAGCAGGACCGGATCCACAGAGAAGCCCCGCGGCATTGACGACGAAGGCAGCCTGTTGACAGTGGCTGGAGAATCCAGCGTGATCAATACCAGCCAGGGCCATCTGCAAATCGTACGTGACGGAAAAATTCTGGTAGACCGCCCCTGGGCCACCCTCAATTCTGTGGTGCTCATCGGTCCCCATCACATCACCACGCCTGCACTGCGCGCCGCCATGCGCGAAGCCGTGCCCGTGCATTTCTGCGCCCTGAGTGGTGATTACCTGGGCGCCACCACCAGCGCCATATTTGAAGAAGGGCGTCTGGGCCTGTGGCAGCTGCAATACAACCGTTTGCAGCAGCCCCGGGACTGTCTGCAGCTTGCCCGGGGACTGGTGCAGGCGCGTATCCGCCATATGCGGGAAATACTGCGGCAGCTTCCCGTAGAAGCCGATGCCCAGCGCAAGAATCTAAAAAGAGAAACGGATAAAACCCTGGAGGCGGAAAACCTGAAACAACTCAATGGTATCGAAGGCAACGCGACCAGGCTCTATTACGAAGGGCTGCGCCAGATACTGCCGGAAGGATGGGGTTTCAACACCCGTGAGCGGCGCCCTCCCCCAGATGCTTTCAATGCCCTCCTGTCCCTGGGGTACAGCATACTCTATGCTCACACCGAAGCCCTGTTGCGGGCAGATGGCTTGCAGCCTGCACTGGGTATTTACCATCAACCCGCCCCTGGCCATGCGGCCCTGGCTTCAGATCTGATGGAACCATTCCGCCATCTTGTGGAACGTTGCGCCCTGCGCCTGGTGCGGAAGGGGCAACTGGAACTGGCCGCTTTCCAGTGCAAGGATGGCACCTGCTACCTGGAAGCAGAGACGCGCCGCTTCTACCTGCGCAAGCTCCAGGAGGTGTTCACCCGGCCAGTACAGGCGGCAGACGGCAGCGAAGCCGCCACTCTTCACGGTCATCTGCACCGGCAAAACCGCTCTCTTATCGGCTGGTTGCGCCAGGAAAACGATTTTCAACCATGTATATTTCGCTAACGCCATGCGTTACTACCTGATTTGTTTCGATGTACACAACAACCGGCTGCGCTACCGTGTGGTCAAAGAGCTGAGAAAGCATGGCTACCGGGTGCAATACTCGGTTTTCGAAGCTGCTTTTCGCAAGCCTTCCCAACTGCGGCAGCTGAAGCGGCGCTTGCGGCGGCTTTGTGAGCAGTATGATGACAATGGCAACATTCGTTTCTACCGCATGAATCAGCAGACCCTGAAAGAATCCTTTGCCCTGGACGAACAACCCTTGATGAACTATCCTGCCTCTATCGTAATATGAAAATCAAGCTGCAATGATCCCGCCAATGCTGTATAATCAAAAGCTTACAGGAAAAATGCCGGCGTCAGTCGCCGTTTTTTCCTGCTTGACGGGTTCACCCGCCGAATACCGGAAAAAAAGACTTGGTAAACAAAGAACTGGGAGCACCCTGCGGGATGACCCCAGAGGGGCTGAGGCCCGTATGACGATTGTTATGGATATATAGTTATAACCATATGCGGGATGACCCCAGAGGGGCTGAGGCCCGTATGACAGCCGCCAATTGGCGGCTTTTTGCATTCACAACGCGGGATGACCCCAGAGGGGCTGAGGCCCGTATGACTTTGAGCGAACCCCACTTCATAATCATATTTCGCGGGATGACCCCAGAGGGGCTGAGGCCCGTATGACGGATACTCCTCCTACTATTTCATCCATGTTAGGGCGGGATGACCCCAGAGGGGCTGAGGCCCGTATGACTGCGTGCGATCTCGTCTCTTCTCTTTTCAGTAAGCGGGATGACCCCAGAGGGGCTGAGGCCCGTATGACCTTCAATCCCGTAAACTACGGTTGAGAAAGCTGGCGGGATGACCCCAGAGGGGCTGAGGCCCGTATAATGAAACCGGTTCCCAGCCTCATCAGTTTCTTGCGCTCGACCAGATGCAGCACTTCCTCCTGAGAGGCGATCACTGCCTGGGGCAGATCATTGAGTGACCGGAGCACCTCATCCCGCTTGCGCGGATTTCCGCAGGGCAACTTGCCAATCACAAAGGGATGTATAACCACCTGGCTGGGTTGGGCAGGTCGGCCAGTTGCTCGTTTCCGCTACGCAGATGATCGATCCAGACCGAGGCATCGACCCGGATCATGCCGGATCAGATCAGTGGCAGGAAACCGGTTCTCTCAGCCCGGCAAGCCGTTGGGCCTTGGCTAACAATTCATCATCGGTATTCAGCGAGGCTCTCGTGAACGACCCCTGCTATCCAAAGACATGATATACAGCATCAAATGATGCCGTATCGGATATATAGGGAGGCGCAAAGACTTCCCGTATCTGCAAGCGCACTTTGCCGATCCACTCTATGGATTTCGCATCTGATCAATCACCCGCTGCAATCAACTCGGCGAGAATGCCCTCCAGCGCCTGATTGAATGCATCAGGCTTCACCTGCGCGACAAAATGCCCTACCCCAGGCACCATGACGACCTGGGAATTGGGCGGCGCTTCCTTGCCCGTGGGCGCTGCGTTGATGTTGTAGAGTATCGGGGAAAAACGCTGCAAATCAGTGGCGGCATGGCGGGCGTTCCAGTTGAATAGTTCGCGCATGGCGCTGACACCGTCTTTCGGGTTGGCGGTTGCGAATTTGTTGACAATCGCTTCCACAACGGCAGGATCGGCCTCCGCCGTAAACATGGAGCGCAGCATTTCGTCCGTGGTTTTGCGATAGTCGGTTGCAAACGGCTTTACGAATGCCTCGATTTGCTCCTGGCTGGTCGGGTATGCGAAAGGCGTGTAGAAGGTATCGACACCCACGATTCCAATCACACGCTCTCCCAGTTGTTTTGCCGCTTCCACCGCCACCGGGCCGCCCATGGAGTGCCCCACGAGAATGACCTTGCGGGCGCCAATCTGGTCTACGACTGCCGCCACATCCCCGCCAAAGGCCTGCATGCTGTAGCGCTGCCGGGTGCTGCCCGACTTGCCATGCCCGGCCAAATCCAGCCAGACGACCTTGTGGTTTTTGGAGAAGTAATCGATCTGTGCATCCCAGAAACTGTGATTGCAGGTCCA